>Ga0100378_1003314_pt1 | contig 15469 bp, 27 predicted proteins | sample CryGeymeta201502_FD_81535 | JGI IMG/M metagenome (GOLD analysis project Ga0100378, IMG submission 81535) | Groundwater microbial communities from Crystal Geyser aquifers in Utah, USA - Crystal Geyser metaG 2015-02 | ecosystem: Environmental > Aquatic > Deep subsurface > Groundwater | place: USA...
CCCTGACAATACCCCACAAGCCCCAACAAATTTACTAGCGTTTGGAGAATTTCAAGCCCCAGCATTTACTACCCTAGAAAATAACTCAGCAAAAGTCACCTACGCTACTTCCCCTGTAGAAATTGAAATCCAGGGTCCTGGTAGTGCTGGTTTCACTAATTGGGCAGTACACAAATTCCTAGATCATGTGTTTAATTACGCTCAGGCTAGTTCCGAATGGGTTAATGCCAATGTATACGTAGGGCTAAGTACTGGGCTACAATTAGCTGCTACTACCACAGTAGTTACAGAGGTTAGTACCACTGGTACCGCATATGCTAGGGTTCTTGTAGCTGAGAATCTAACTGGTTCTGTATACTGGAGTGTTGCAAGTGCGGGGGAAGTCCATAACGTGCAAGATGTTATTTTGGGGCCTCCTGCTGGTATTAACTGGGGTAATGTCAAGTCTATGGTATTATGTGAAGCCCTAACAGATGGGAACGTTATTGCATTTGATAATAGCAGTATTGTAGACCAGGATATTAATGTTGGGGATACTGTTACGTTTACCGCTACTAACTTAAGTGTTACCTTATCCTAAGGAGGGTATAATATGTCTGATATAGTTGAGAAAGCGTACAGTGGTAGGGATAATAGCCTACGGTTCGAGCTTAAGAAAAATGGGATCACTTTAACAGAGCAAGCAATTACTGATATAACAGAAGTGCAGATATATTTCCAAGGTGCGTATTACAGTTCTATTGGGGATTTTGTATTGATAAAAGATGGCACCAATGGCACCATAGAACTCGCTGTTGGCGTTTTGCCTATAGGGAAAGATACAAAAACTGAATTAATCATTTTTGATGATACTCATACAAACGGCATTGTCTGGGATATATTTTCCCTTACTATTTCAGATGAAGCAGTACCAGTACTGTAGGCCCAAATGCTTGTTGTTAACGTTACAGATATTAATTCTTTATTAGTACGTACAGATGCATACAGTACCCTTGCATTAGTTAGTTGTACTTTATCTAGTAATCCTGTGGAGCGTACTATAGTAAGTACCCCTGATATTACTAGTATAGAATCCCCTACATACATACTGGAAGCGTTACCACTTAACGCAATGTTGCCTTCCGGTGAGATAATATTACCTTCAGGCAGCATGGTGTTGGTATGAAAAAATTACTATACGTTCTAATCATAGTACTACTCCCCTGTGGAGCCTTTGCATGGCAAGGCGCAAAGCCTAGGGATATTGGTGCAGGAACTGGCACGTTTGATTCTTTGTACGATACCATTAACACCATAAAAGATGACCTATATGATAATGCCGCTACTAAGGAAAGTGTGTCAGCCCATACAGGGAATAGCGCCATTCACCCTACTGTAAACGCGCTAGGCACATCTACACTACCTTGTACCGAGGGGCAGTTACCTAAGGTAAGTTCTGGTGTTTGGGTTTGTGGTACCGACATAGTAGGCACTTCTGGTGATAACTCCGTTAAAATGGAAGTTGTCCTTGGTAACCTCCCTAGTACTGGTACTGCACCAGGAAGTTTACTTAGTTTAGAAGCGTTCACCCTTACAGAAGTTGGGGTAGTTTGCGATAGTATTGGTAGCATAGTTATAGATATTTGGGCCTTGCCCATAACTACCGGAGTACCTACTGATATAAATTCAATTACTAGTACAAGTCCATTGACTATTACTAGTGCTTCTTACATATTTGACGGTACTTTAGCTGGTTGGGTACGTACATTTGAACCTAATACGATGTTCAAATTCAATGTAGACTCCGCTAGTACTATGACAGGGTGTACTGTTATTATAAAAGGGACAAAGTAATCTTAGTTTTCCCTTGACTAAAAGTACGGATAAAGTTACACATAATTACACCGATCCTTTCCTTTAACAGTTTATCAGGGGCACCCCTAGTTCCTACCAAGGAGTACATCAATGAGTGACAACGGCCTAAACAAAATGGTTAACATAGGTTCTTGCAATGGCACTGACTGTCCAGAAATGATAAGGATGAAAGGTAAACTACAAACTATAAATACATTACAGAAGTTTATCCTAGCATTTTTCATAGGGACATTTGCATTTCAGTACGCAACTTTATCGCAGTTGAATACGTTTATAGCAGCACACGCTAGGGAACGTATTACAATAGCAACCGGAACAGAAGAAACACGACGTACAGCAGAAGCGGCCCTAAAACTCATTACTGTTCACCTAGATAAGAACCTATCAGAAAAATGTGACGCTAAGATTAACCTTGTCAAAGATAGGGTTGCTCGTTTAGAGTACGAGCACAGTATAAAAAACCAGTAGGAGTACAGTATGGTACTCTTTAGTTTATTCTGTGTAGTAGGTGTTGTGCTAATGGTAGCTCAACATATCCATACTACTTCACTGAAGAAGTAGGCCCTAATAGGTTACTTATGGTGACACCATGCCATACTTCGGTAAAAGAAGCCTTCAGAATCTTAGTGAGTGTACTTATACTCTTCAAAAGTTTGCTCAAGAAGTAATCAAACACGTGGACTTTGCTGTAATTGAAGGGCACCGTGCCAGGGCGGAACAAGAACTTGCCTTCACTCGCAAGTTATCCAAGGCCCGTTGGGGTCAATCTAAGCATAATTATACCCCCTCAGAAGCATTTGATTTTATACCTTGGCCTTTTCCATACAAGGATTGGGATTCTCAGGAAGCTATTGATGCTTTTAGTGATGTAGTTGAGGTAATGAAAATAGTAGAAGTACAACTTGGATTAAACCTTGAGTATGGGTTCGATTGGGGTTGGGATAAACCACACGTACAAGAGAAGGGGTGATATTATGGTTATGCTAAAGCAAAAGTGTTATGCTCCAGGATGTAGTAGGTACGTAGTCCCTACTGTGTTTAATACGTATACTGAGCTTCAGCCTTGGTACCTTAGGTTATTTAAAAGCCCTGTAGTCCACGTATTCTGTACTGAGCATTTAGAACGTATCACTGCTGGTAGGTTATCTGATAACGATCCTAGTACTAACCCAGATTTAGATAATAGGAGTGGGTATGATTGAATTTGATAAGCACATTTACTATAAAGAGGGTGATTGGAAATACCAACTTACTGCGGAGTACAGAATTGATCTCAGTGCCTTTATTAAGCCACTAATGCCCATTAGTGAGCCATTCATTCAATTAAGCGCACAGGGTATTTTATGCATCTTAAACGGGTATTGCTGGGATGGCCCTTCAGGGCCTATGATAGATACTCCTACTGCAATGAGGGGTTCACTTGTTCATGACGCTTTGTACCAACTTATGCGCATGGGATTACTACCAGGTGATTGTAGGAAAACCGCCGATATTATTTTCTTTAATATTTGCCGTGATGATGGAATGAGTTGGATACGTGCTAGGTACGCACTTAGGGCCTTACGTTTAGCTGGAGGCCCTGCCGCTAGTACTAAGAATAGGAAGATTAATTTAATAGCCCCATAAGGAAACTATGAAACCAATCAATAACCTTGTTGTTATCGGAGATTTGCATTCTGGGTGTCAGTTTTCTTTGTGTCCTCCAGGAGTGCAACTAGATGGTGGGGGTGTTTACTACTCTTCTAAACACCAACAAGTACTTTGGGATTACTGGCAGTATTTTTGGAGAGTATGGGTGCCTAAAGCTACACGTGGGGAACCATTCGCTGTATGTGTTAATGGTGACCTAGTAGATGGAAAGCACCATAATTCTGTATCCCAAATAACCCAGAACATACGTGACCAACGCATCATTGCCGAAACTATACTTAACCCTATCATGGAAAAATGTGATGGACAAATGTACGTTACCCGTGGCACCCCTGTCCATTCTGGTGAAAGTGGTCAGGATGATGAAAGCATAGCTAAAAGTATTGGGGCTATTCCTGATGACCTAGGACATTACGCACGTAATGACCTTTGGATTAAAGTAGGTCAGGGCCTTGCTCATATAACACACCACATTGGAACTACTGGTTCAGTAGCGTACGAAACTACTGCGCTAATGAAAGAATACTCTGAGGCTTGCGCCCAAAGTGGTATGTGGGGATTACAGGCACCAGATGTTGTAGTACGTTCCCATAGGCACCGACATTCCGAAATACGGGTACCTAGTGCTACTGGGTATGGGGTATGCTTCACTACTGCTGCATGGCAATTAAAGACCCCTTTTGTATGGAGAATTCCAGGTGGTAGGAATAGTATTCCACAGATAGGTGGCTCACTTATACGTCAAGGTGACGAAGAGTTCTACACTAGACATAAAACATGGACTATGGATAGAACACAAACAGTAAAACTACTAGGGGCTTAATATGGAATTGGGAAGTATAAATTTTGCGGAAGTAATGCGTGACCTTGAAGCACTACAACAAAAGGTTCCTGAGGGTTTTACAGTATACGAGATGATGCAGGCTACAGGGCACGGATCAAAGTGGTGCAGGGATAGGTTGCGTATTCTTATAGAAAATGGTAAAATAAAATTCAATGGGAAAAAGAGGATATTGAATATATCTGGTGGTGTTAGTATTACTAATGTTTATATAACGGTGGGGTACTGAGAAGATTATTGTAGTGTAAATTAATACAATGGGAGTGTGGGCGATTCGGCAAGCCATAGGGGGCCTAGGTATGTAAAGACATGCCGCCAATTAAGCTGTCTACATGCAGGTTTGAGTCCTGCCACTCCCACCACTTTTAAAGATCTCTATCATCCCAGTTGCTGGGTTTACCCCTTGGAATAAGGAACCCTATAATAACTGCAACGAAAAGAAACCCACCTACAAGTACACTTAGTACACTATTCACTATTGCTCCTACCATAACGTACCCCTTTTGTGGGAGTACTTTAGCACATTCTATTCCTTAGTGCATTATTTTTTACTTTCTAAGAGCTTTACAGCACGTTTCAGGATTAAGTACCCAATTAAATCTAACTCTGTATCGTCACCGTCAAATTCATTTCCACGTGCTATACGGCTAAGTTTATCATCTAAGCGTACATTGATCTGTTCAATGGTACCTACCTTGCTAAAGATCCTAACTGGGTCATTAGCACTATTGCCATAAGCTTTGTTCTTGGCAAGTAAGAATTCCTTAAGTTCGTCACACACTACTGCTATTGTATTTTGCATACAAGTTTCCTTTTAGGTCCGTAAATGTCACACCCTTAGGTGCTTTAAATGATTTCTTATTTTTTATAAGAACACCTAATTCGCAGTACGTACATGGTTCCCTAGTACTCATATCTACGTTACCCCATTGCGTAATACTTTTTCTTTGATTTAGTACGCACATTTTTATAAAAGATTCTTTGGATAAAGTAGTTTCTAGGTTCCCAGTAATAGGACAACACATGTACACAAAAAGGGTACGTGATGTGGCACCACCTTCTTGGGCCATGGGTACTTCAGGTAATATTTGGTGTTCCATATAATCAGGAGGGTTTGTTGAGTTTATCTATACTATCATTCATCTTCTTGAGTTGTCTGCTAACTACCTGCCTTTCTGCGGCTGTACCGAACTTACGTACAATGTACCGCGCTTGGTACAACATTTTAAACTTCTCAACTTGGTAGTTATATACGTCACCCATAGTTGGTTGTGTGGTACTGGTATCTACTCCTGGTTGAGGTGCCATGTCATTCTCGGTGTTCACTTAAAGCTCTCCTTATTGTTTTTACTTTTTCAGAGCGGTACATTTGTTGAAACACAAGTACCGCTTCTTCTTTAGTGAGATTTCTTTCTGTTGCTAGCATACTATATATCGAGTCACGGTCTCTTTTATGTAACTTGCCCACTGTTCATCCTCTTCTGTTTTAGTCTGTGACACCTTACACAAAGTATCTTTACCGCAACCACATGTTGGTGTCATAATCCCTCCCTATAGGGGTCTTGTGCCTGTATACTACCTGAAGGAATTATTCAAGTCAAGTCCTTATGCTGGTACAAACTGATTTAGTTTTCTTCTTTTCGATGTGATACACTTTTTCGGCAAGCTCAATTATTTCAGGTATGTGTGAGACCATCAATATCTGTAAATCAAAATCCATGCATAGTTTATTTATGAACTCTGCTCCTAGGGAAATACGTTCCCTATCTAAGAACTTTAGCGGCTCGTCGCAAACCAAGGTGTTGTCGTAAGTGGACAGGATTACATACGTGCACCTAAGTAAGATACTAATAAAGTCTGCAACACCCCCACCGACAGCGTCTAATGGGTGGTATTTATTATTGGACTTATCTAGTAAGTACAAGTCAGCTTCAATAGTATTCCTACGTTCTACAAATTCAATTGTGAACGTTAGTTCTTCTTCAGGGAACACTATTGATAAGCCTTCCGTGATGATGTTACCTAGTTTTATGCTCAAATTGTCATACATTAGTTTACTAGCAATTTGGAACATCTCCTGCATATCATCAAGCTTAGTTATTTCTACACCTAAGGCCTCGTACTGTGCCGTGTACTCCTGCAAGTTCTTTGAAGTTACGCGGTATTCAGCTTGTAGATCATCTAGGGTACTTTTAAGCGTCTGCAAAGAGGGCATGGTACTTCTCCGTGAATTGCTGAACTTGTACTTCTAAAATAGCCATAGTACTAGCTATTGTTTCTTGTAGTACTTCAGCCTCTTCCTCGGCTTCTTCAATAGTGTCAAAGTTCAGAGCTTTCAACGAAGCCATTGCACCTTCTAACCTACCTTCTGCCTTATTGATATCGGCTTTGACTGCTTCGAGTTCTCTTTCAAGGGTTTCTAATTCTTCTAACTGGGACATTCGTTTTCCTCAAATAAGTTTTGCACTTCTTCATATGTTATGTACTGGAATTTTTCAGTTTCAGTACGCACCTTTTCCACTACTACTTTAAAATCCAAGGCTTCAGTGCTTTCCTTGAATAACTTTTGTAATGCAGTGGTATCTACTGTAACCCCATTTTCTATTTCACGTTCAATCCGGTCAAGGTCAAATACCTTTTCTGGTGGCTGTACTGGTATTTGGATTGGGTTATAAATACGTTTAGTAGTATCAATAAAGAACACTTGTGGCTTAAGTTCCTGTTGATCTTTACTTTTACGCATCATAGGCCCACAGTTCAGTAGTTTCCTTTCACCCATAGTAGCTTGGAAAGCTTGATGAAAGTCACCAGATACAATAAGGTCAAACTGTGTACACCTCCTAAGTACCTCTTTTGAGGAAAGTGCATCTGGTAAATAGAAAGGTGGTACTCCTTCTGTGATGCATTTATGCATCAGTACTATATTAGTACCTTTATGTTTAACCTGGGGTATATCCCTTTCAAACCCCGCCCCATAAATGTACGTACCTTGATTACATATATAATCACCATCTAAGAGGTGTATGCACCCTGCCTTATGTAGCGCCATAAGTGGTGAACAATCAAGGTTCTCAGCGTGATTTAGGATATCGTGTTGCCCATGTACTACATAAGGCTTTTGGTCTGCTAGTTGTATGATATCAGTAACCTTATTAAACAGTTCCCAAGATATTCTAGTATGGTCGAATATATCACCAGCTATAAGTATCCTAGCAAACTCTAGGTTAGCTATATTAACAATCCATTTTAGTTTTTCACAACACGTATTTTCGTAGTTATCAATGCGATACCTAGGCCTAGATGAAGATATGTGTAAATCAGCGCATGCAATATATTTAGGCATTAGGAATCTCCACATCTGTACCACATTTAGGGCACTTCACTGTTTGTACTTCAGGAACGTAAGCGTCCTTAGCAACCTTGTACTTTTTAAGTAACACACGGTTATCCTTATGGAGTACCCTAAGTTGCACTTTTAATGGCTTAATAACTTGTACAGCTCTTTTAATAGTTAGTAGTCTGTCAAGTTGTGCTTGTACGGTGCGAACCTCATGCAGTAGCGGGAAAAGCTCAACACCTGTTTGTATTTTACCCTGAACTTCTTTAGCTACGGTCACCAAATTACGCAGGGCGGCAAGCCTACCTTGATCTTTCCATGCGGCCCGTAATGAAGTAGTCAATTTTTTTAGTTCAGGTAGTGCTGATATGTCAGGCATCGCCAGGATGTCATTTTTGCATTGTGCGGTTACTTCAATAACTTTACGTAGTTCAGCATACTTTATTTTATGTGCGCTTAAATCATCATTTAGGGCCTTTAAAGCGAGGTATCCTTTTTGGGCTTCAGGTATATCCTTAAGTACATTTAGTTTATTCTCACAAGAAGATATATTTAAAGCAAGGGCGTTCATTGTTGTATGAACCCCTTTGCGTTTTTGCTTAATTAATTTTAGCATCTGAATAGGTGCTTCTAGGTCAACTAACTCAGACAGTTTAGTTGCCACCTTACCAGGGCTTTGATCCAAAAGGAAAATGGAAGTGTGCTGGGATTGAATATTATCAGGGCCTAGGTTTAATTCATCTAGGATCTTGTCAGGCACCCCAAGGGTAAGCACTGCTAAATGTCCTTCCGTACCTTCAATGAGGTATCCATTAAGGTCATTGTTACGAACCCTTGTGACAGTATCAATGCGCACAGAACACTCCTTAGCCCCATTATGTATAAATGCGGTACCTTTTGGAGTGTTATGACGTATCCACCTAACAGCACGTTCTATACTACTTTTACCAGCTTGTGACTTACCAGTAATAGCAGTAATCCCTTTAGGAGCTACTTCTATAAGGGTATTAGTGTGTCCCTGAAAACCTTTGATTTCGAGCTCTTTCATAATGCATCCACTATGACTGCTATTAAGGCTAATATGCAAGCAACAACTAGGAACGCTACAGCAATAGCCGCAGGGGCCCAAATAGGTGCTGTTACCCACCACCAGGACCAAGTAACAAACCCTGTTAATTTTAAGAATATAAGCATTAGCAATAACGGCCCAGCAATGCCAGAACTTCGTTGAACTATAATTGTTTTACTCATTAGTACTCCTGTAAGGTTTACGGTGATAGGGTGCCTACTTCTCAACTGAGAACTTTTAGGTACCCTCTATATCAAAGGTTAGTTACGTGTTTACTATAGAGGGACTAACAACTCCCCTTAAGGTTGCTGTTTTACACACTAGGTACAAATGCATCATGCAACACCTATACCCTCATAAATATGAGTGGCTTTCTTGATAGGTGACAGCTCCCCACTTTAAGCTATTGAATAGCCACGTTAAGGGCCTAGTGTACTTCCGTACTACCGATTCAACAAATCTTTAAGCGTGTCAGCTTCACTCCTATCCTCTCGCACCTCAATGTACCTAGGCAAGTACAGAGAGTGCAATTCTTTGCTTTTGCTTTTAATAACGGATTCGTACTCAACATCAATTATTTTACCGATCATTTCATCCATATCCCATGCACGCTCAAAGTCAGACATGCCAGATACGTTTACTTCACATAACCCACATTCAGTACGGCATACTAAGGAACCTACCATACCAGAATACTTGCCGTTACCTTCGTTCCAGCCAATGATACGTAGTGAAGCGTCAGATACGTTTTTCATTTTGATTTGGTCAGGTGAAGTATGATCTTTCCACTGACCTCTCCTGTTTTTAAGTATAGCCCCTTCCTTACCTTCCTTACGCATTTTAGTGTAGAATTTTTGCGCTTCTTCAAGGCTGTGTACAAGGTGTGATTCAATCACATTGAAACGTACATCACTTAAGTCCTGCATGAACTCATGCACCTCTTCTAAACGTTTACTGTACGTCATACGGCAATGACCACCCCATAGGTCAGCCCTAGGCATGCCATCCCACATACTAAACACAACCCTGTCAGCTAGGGTTTGATCTGCTGTACCGTACATACAGGAGTTCATTATTCCATTACCTTTTTGGCGGCTCATTAAGGTGCCATCTTCTTCGAGTACCCGGAACTCACCAGTCCAAGCAGTGTTTTCCCAGTAGGGATTAGCACTTACGCAATCAAGGACAAGTTGTTTAAGCTTGTTGAGTTGTTTGACCTGCTTACCATCCCTTGTATAGAATATAACTTCATTGCCTTTGATAATGTCCATCGTGGCAAACATTCCATCAGCTTTTTCCTGGATATAAGCTCCATTAGAAAAGTTAATGTTATCGATTTTCTTGTCAGTATGGCACCGTTGATAAGGCACCCAAAAGATCGTGTTTGGCCTAGCAGAGTTAATGGCCTTGCGTGAACACCCACATCGGAGGTCTTTGATACAGATTCTTCTGATGACTTCGTAGGTTTCAGGGTCAACTGAAGCAATGGCATACAGGGCTTGCTTTTCAGAGGACCTAACTCCACTTTGGTTATCAAGTTTATCAAGGTACTCAAAGATTTCTTGGGTACTTTCACATGCTTTGAATGGTTTTTGCGGATTATATTCTGGAAATTGCTTGACTTTAAAAGTCTTAGAGGTATCAAGGGCATATTGTATTACCTTAAGGAATAATGGGTCTTTCAAGTACTCTTTGAGCTTAACCCCTTTTTGAAGTGTACTACCAATACTAGCTAACGTTTCTAACTGGTCATGTACTGATTTTAATGATGCTCCCACACTGCCTCCTATGCTACAAGCCTAAGGCTTGCTTTTAATTCACCACCGTACATATTTTGCATGTCCTGCTCGTGCATCATACGCTTGCGTATTTGTTCTTGATTAGGTTCTTGTTTCTTCAAAGCGAACTCAAGGATTTCATCCATACTAGCTTCTTTAAGGAGTATGTCCTTAACAGCAGGCCCACCAATAGTTCTGAAGTGGGCCATATCATTGAGGTCGCGCATCTGTTTTACCGTGCTGTAGGACATATAACCATCAATAGGCATGAATGATGACTCCTCTGACCCTTGTATGACAATATTCCGTGCTATGTCGATACTCATGGGATGCCGCATACCCCTCTCGTACTCATGAGGGGATTGTCCTGGATACTGGTACACCCAATCCTGAACACTTGTAACCCCCTGGACCCCACATCGACTATGACGCAGTGCGATACGCATCCTACGTCGCATGACATCCTGTTCAGCGGATAACTCCCAGCCATTGCGTTGAAGTCTATACGTATCGGTTTCCCAGCCTAGCCATTCTAGCCTTATTGGGATACCTTTTATGTGCTCATATCCGTATGACATTATTACAGTGTTTCCATATCAATTTTAAGCTCAAGATCCACAAGCTCACGCTCTGCATTAGAGAGCATCTTTTTCATTTTAGCAACTTCCTGGAGTTTGGCTTTGTACTGCATTTTGAACTGTTTGAACTGTTCCTCATTAACTTCTTTGGTAGCCTCATTAATGATTTGTTCTTTCATGGAAAGGCCGATTTTACGGATTTTGTCAGACATCTTAATACTCCTTATTAATATTGATTAGTTTAATTCTCCAAGGGAAGTACGATTTTCTTTTCATTTGGCTACGCAATTTAATTCTCATTTTTTCAACTTCTTCACGGAATGTTTCATACTCAAGTTCTTTCAGGGCTTGCTTTTTTATGCTTTCCAAATCCATGTCAATCATTTACTTCCCTTTAATGTTAATTGTTCAGTACATATACTAGCATATATAGCAAACAATGTCAAGCATTTATGACATTAGTTACCAGTCTACGTAGTCCTCAATAGCACCTTCCTCATTTGGGTGTATGATATCGTAAACTTTCTTATATAACCACTCAGTTAAGTACGCCCTAGTTTCAGTGTTTTCCATACTGATGGGTATACCTGTACAGTCCAGTAACTCGTCAACCATATGGATGCACTCATGTATTATTATAGTGCTCCATGGTTTGCTTATTACCATTACTAGTACGGATTGATCACATATCTTTAGTGGTAAGTTCCAAACTGTACCATCATTGCGTTCCCAGCAACCCAGAAACCAGTCTACCCCAGTTGGTGCGATGATAGCAGGATTTCCAAAAGCAAAACTATCTAGCTGTTCCTTTGTGTGAATGATATATACTACGGACTCACCCAACCATTCTACTTCAATGGAGGGAATAGGTATGTTTTCATTAATGAAAACCCTGCCAGCATCGTAGGTAGGTGCCATTAGCCCACACTCCTACAAATGTTATCAAACATTCCTGGGTACATCTCCTTGAATGTATCAAGTACTGGATTCATTGCTTCAAGCATACTAGGCTCTACAGCTGTATTGTATGTGCGCATAGCAAATATATGCTCCCATTGTTTTAAACTACAGTACACAATTATTTCGGTTTTGCAACTGTTTGGTAGTACAGTTCTTGCAGCCTGCGCACTAAATCCTAACTGTAGTAGTTTCAGGTACCGTGCTTCTGTATCCCGCATACACCTATCCCACAGAGTGTACCCTTCAGTACCTTTTTCAAAGAACGCAGTAGGGGCAATGAACGTAACTTGCCCACCGAACTTGTCTTTGTCATACGCACAATACCGTTGAGATTCTTGGAGGTACGTGACAGGACGGTGCCGGACTATCTCGTGTGTTACTGCTCTATTAGTAATGCACTTTACCCCTTGGAACGTGTGTCGTTTTATTAATTCTTTAGGTACTTCAGTAATGATTGTTGGAGCTGGCACCCCTGGAATTGTGTGCTGGTGTATTTCACCAAGATCCCCGAATAAGGTAGGTTGCGCATCCCATAATGTATGTTTTACTACCATTGAGAACATGCTGCCCCCTTGTACTTTAATCCATTCCCTCCAAGCACGTACTGTGCCTGTGCAGTACGTACCCTCTGGTAGTTTATCATACACTAAGTACTTAGAGTTCGTTAAATCAGTCACGAATCCTGCATGTATGTATGGGAACATTAAAGTAATAGTACGCATTTCAAGGCAAGAATTATGTGCGCTTTTTATAATACCAAGTACAAATTTACTCTCATCTTCCGCTGGTGGGGACCTATAGCAGATACGAGCACGCTTACCTATATCATCTACTAGACTATCTGAGTCTTTCAGTATTTCAAACGATTGTGGTACTACTAACATAGGACTTCTCCTTGCGGGTGTTGACACGCCAACATCCCACCACTTTTTAATCTTCCATGAGTTTTGCTAATATCCTCATGATCTTCTTTTTCATAACAGTTCATTCCTGCTTCAATAGGCCAAGGCGTATCTTCCCGCATTGCTACTATATCTAGACACTGCACGTACTTAGCGCACGTAGTACACTCTTCAGGACGTGTAGGACGCTCCCTAGTGTACTGACGTTTGGTAGCACCTAACCCAGTATGAACTAGCCTATTAGACGCCCTGAGATGATTACTGGCATCTAAGCGGCTACATTCAGGCGAGCAGTACATTTGAGGCCCTTTCTTTGGATCCCATGGGAACGTATTGTTACATAGTTTGTACCTACATGTACGGGTTTTTGCTTCTTCAGTTCTGAGTCGTTTATACTCGGCGTTTTTGCAATTATTGCAACAGAACTCTTTAGTGCTGTTAGCTGGATTGTCGCAGTACTTGTACCCACAGGTAGTATCCATGACACTTAAGTCCATCATTTCATCTACCCAAGCCCAAAAGTCAGGTGTTGAATTTATCCTTGAGTACATACAGCTATAAGATACATGTACTTTTGCAGCCCAATCCTTTATACACAAGGTACTCCCCACTAGGGAAGGGTGCGAACCTGGGTAAGTATAATAACGTATCTTACTCATGGGCGTGCTCCAAATATATAACTTCTGCTTCCCTAAACAGCTCTTGAGCAAGTGCCATTTGATCTCCCCAGCGTTCAACCATTTTAGGGGATGGTGCGTAACAAACAACCTTCTCTATACCGCACTGTATGATTTGAACCGCACACCTGACACAAGGTGGAGCCGTTACGTACAGGGTACTTCCAGGCAACTTGTCCGAATCCGCAAATAATATAGCATTAATTTCACTATGGATAGTCCTATTGAGTTTACTATCCCTATCCTCTTATAATACCTTGGAGTCCAGTACCTTCCGTGGGAACCCGTTAAACCCGACTGATAGTACCCTGTTTTTATCATCAGCAATAACAGACCCTACTTGTGTAGAAGGGTCTTTCGACCAAGTTGCTACTAGGGCCGCAAGTTGTAAAAATCTATTACTCCACTTAATCATGTGTTTTCCTTAATGTGTTTTACATAGTAGTTTCTAAACATACCAGAGTGATATACGTAATATTACAAAGGATTAGATATCTATTTTTTTGTTCGTTAATGACACGCTGAACGTAACCCCATTCAGTGCTAGGGTACAATCTTCCCTACTAGTGAACTCGTCGAACCACTGGTTACCAAGGATGATTCCGAACTTTGTGCGTTGAATTTTCTCAACTACCGCCCTGTTCTGTGCAGTAACGGTTTTGATTTGTGCATCAAGCCACTCAGCATCTTTACCTTTGGCTGCATTCAGGGCACTAACAAGTAAAGATTCACTAGGAGTAAGTTTTTTACCTCCTTTAAGCTTATCCACAACATCTTTTACAGCAGGGATAGTACTGTACCCTTTGATACTGATTTTGAATTCCTTTGAGAAATAGTAGTCAGTGCTTGATACCTTCTCTACAGGTGGGCTAAAGCCACGGTCTGTAACACCCAGTGATTTAAGGTACTCCACTTGTTCCGCTGTAAGCCCATCTACCCCTTTGGTACTGTCAGTGTCAGTGTCAGGCATCTCAGATTTCAAGTACTTGTATACTTTCAGGGCGGCTTTCTGATTAAGGGACTCCCATGATAAGTTAAAGAGTTCAGTAGCACTTGTACACTTCTCAGAAGTCATCCGGTTCATAATAGGGAGCTTTGTGAGGTCAAGTACAACTATACCGTCTGCCTCTGAAACAACTAACCCTTCTGATAGAAGGTTCACGTATGTTAAGTCAGACACAGACACAGGGATTTTGGTAACATTCAAGAAACCATCTTTAATCAAAGTGTAGTTTCTCCATACAAAGGTGTCGTACATTTTTGACTTAAAGCCAACCTTTTTGTACCCTTTCTTTAGCATGATCTGGCCTGGGAGGTTCAGCAATACAGATAAGTTCATACGGGTATCATTCCAGGACACACTGTTAAACTTACATTTGGCGTTTGAGTCTGCTTCGAAAGTTGGATACCCCTCTTTAGGTACTGAAGTAGCACCGATACGGTTGTACTTAAAGTCTTTATGCCTTGGATAAAAGTACGCATTATCGTCATTGCAAAGCAATTCAATCAGGTCAAGGACACAAAACGCATCTTTGGCAGGGAGGTAATTAACATTACGTCCATGAAGGAATCGCTTATTTGTATTAGTAATACATTCCGCAATCCTTGATTCTGCTTTACCGTATTCCTCGTTGGTGAACGCATTTGCTACAGAATCAATGAGGCTTGTATCACCAAGTGCGCCAAGTAGTTCCAACGCGGTAGCAACCCTTGCACGTTGTACTAATAGATATGCAGCACCATAGATACCTTTAAGGAAGGCAGGGATTTTGCTGTTATGATTCACAGCACTATCAACTAGCTTAATGTCCTCAGAATCTTTA
>Ga0100378_1003316_pt1 | contig 15464 bp, 24 predicted proteins | sample CryGeymeta201502_FD_81535 | JGI IMG/M metagenome (GOLD analysis project Ga0100378, IMG submission 81535) | Groundwater microbial communities from Crystal Geyser aquifers in Utah, USA - Crystal Geyser metaG 2015-02 | ecosystem: Environmental > Aquatic > Deep subsurface > Groundwater | place: USA...
CCCAACCCCAACCCCAACCCCAACCCCTCCATTTTCATTTTGAAATATTAGAAAGTTATATTTTTGCAGTGAATAAAAATGAAGACAACCCGGGCAAACGTACCTATCTGCTGACATAGTCCCAATCTTTCAGATTGCATCACATCGGCAGAGCAAGTTCCACCCGCAAAACCAGCCAAAGCTTTTATCAAGCTGACGATACCTTTAAACTGGCAGCCCTCAACTCGGTCACCAGAGGCATCAAGTAGCTCTTTACCCATCCAGACACGGAGATCTTTCCTTCATGACAGGAACCAACCTAAACAAGCTGCGAGTTGAGCCAATATAAAGCAACGAAGGATTATACACATCAGCCCACAACAACCTTACAGAGGTGCGGGTGCGATACGACGAGATGAAGAAGTAGCGAGTGTTCCTCTAACGTAAAATTGGCAGCCTGAAGGTACTATTTGGCTGAATACAGGAATAAATAGGAAAGTACAACATTTTCAAGCATGACTACTAAGAGAAGATAGCAGAGGGAAACGGCAAAGTGGAGCAACTGAAGACAAAGTTAGGCGAAAAAAAGTAAAAAGTGGAGGAGACAGTAATTTAGAAGAAAATACTATTGCACATGTAATGGAGGCATAAAAGCGATAAGGTTGTCTATGATCAGAGAAGATTCGATTTGGAGAAAGAGTTAGAGTACCAGAAAAAACAGATGGCCATTTTCAACAGATAAGGCAAGCAAAACTTATAAAGCTAGGACAGAACGATCAGAATTTATTAAAAATTGGCTGTTGAGCTATAGAGAGAACGGCTAGAAAGAGAATAACATATTCGTAATTTGGAAGCAATGATCTAAGAAAGATTGCAGCTGCAGAACATCAATTCGGGGAGAGAGGCAGAATTGATAGAAATAGCTTAGAGGGCCATTCAGGATAAGGATCACAGCGAGAAGCAATGGAGGAAAATATTCCTGACTCACATATTTGTCAACAAAATGCTGAGAGACAAGATTGAAAAGGAGATGGAAAAGTTCAAAACTGTCGAGTTCGCCTTCAAATAAATCAAAACTGCTACTGTACCTTAAATAATATTCAGGGTGTCAACGATGCAAAAAGTCTCGTGCACAAATATCTCAACAAATAAGCCGTTTATGGTGAACTTCTCAGCAAGATAGCTGATAACGAAAAAGTCATCGAGAGCCTCAAAAATGAAACCGAGCAGCTCAATCAAGAAAGCAAACAGCTCGAAATGGAAAAAGAGGTGCTTGAATCTGTCAAAGTTAAATCTCAAGATTTACACGATGAAGTCAGACAACTGCAGTTTATTGAGGAAAAGGCACTCACGTCTGACAAGTTGCATAATAAAATGGTTAGTTGGACCAACAGACAGCTCAAAAAACTCAGCTCAGAGAAATCAACAGAGGAGAGTCTTGCCCAAAGAGTGACTAATTACCTGGCTACTCTTTCTAGTGAGCTTTAAACTGCAGACATTCTTGAATAATCTTTGAAATCTTAAGCCGAAACTTTGACAGTTCGTGAGACTGAAAGGGTCACCAGGGTCATTCCCAAAAGATCTCGTAAAAATTCAGCAGGTGAGGAGATATTCGACGTAGATGAGGAAGAAACTCCCGTCACAACCAACCGTACTTAATGATATATCTCAGAAGAAGAGCTGTAATTACTGAACAACCAACACGAGGTGATCCACCGTGAAAATGAAAGATTCATGCGTGAGCTGAGACGCAGAAAGGAAGAAGAGCGAAAGTTGTTGATAGACAAGAAGCGAGAAGTGAAGAAAGAGGTAAAGGCTCCCGAAATTAAGAAATAGGAAGATTGATGGATGTGCAATAATATTTATAGTTAAAATCCTATAATGAACAGAAGTGTTAGCGCACGTGAATTCAATCGTCCCAGTCGTAGTCCACAACCCAGAAGCATCTATCTCAACCAAGAGAGCACCAAAAGAGACAACAGCACACCTTTTCATAGTCCCTATAAAGACGGAAAACCAAATCCAAATTACCACAATCCATCATTCATCAGCAGCCATCTCTTTTATCCTCAATAAATGACTCAACCAGGATAAAATAAATACCAAATCATGAAAAACCTGATTCCCAACTGCAATGATCGGAAAAAAGAGGTGTTGTATAAGGAAAGACTCAAAAGGCAGGCGTCTGCCTCTGCTTTGAACAAGTCTCATAGGAACAGATAATACACGAATAGTCAGGTCAACAAAACTAGAATATTGCGATCGAACTAGCCTGAAGCTTTGATGAAAAATGAACTAGATAACTTGCAGCATTATCGGTAGACTATCCAGCAGAAAAAAGATAGGCTGTTTGAGATATCAAGAAAAAGGAACGAAGAGCCAGATGAACCTGTCTACCTATAGGTACTCAATTTATGATATTCAGAGGCATCGGCTGACTCCTTTCAAGCATTCGCAGTCCAAACAAGACGAAAATATTGAAGAGCTAACCCGTTAATTGAGAGCTTTAAGAAAGGAAATGAAACACCCCGACAACTACAATCTAAACCTGGACCGTCTAATAATCCAAAACAGGCATATTCTTTTAGAGTAGTAGCAAGTCCATCGAAGACAGTCAACAATGCTGGGAAACATTCTTCGCTAACAGATGCGACTGGCCAAGCCATTAAAAGAGCGCAGGTGGGTCAATTGAGTCTCTAGAATTAATTATGCCGTTGATAACATTGATAGTATTTGAAGTTTATAGTTGATTTAATTAACACGTATGAACAAAAACATCCTCCTTCTGGTCATAGCCACCCTCATGGCTGTCTCCATGGGCAAGCCAGTCTACAACTTCAAAACCAGCTACGTGACACAACTAACAGACTTTAACTTCAAGGATCAAGTCACCAAAATCAGGCAGAATACCAACTACGTCGCCATCGTCCACTTCTACAAATTCAATGGTAAATAATGGCTTAAATAGATGATGGAAAATCACAAGAGTTTGCCAAGGAGTTCGATGAGTGGGTCAACCAGTGGAATGGAGTGTTTAGAGTAGGAGCAGTCGATTGTGACGAGTATCCCAAGATTTGTAAAGAAGAGAAAGTCGATGTTTTCCCTTCTTTTAAGATATACCCTCCAACCCCAATCCCCACCACAACAATCACCGAGGACTACTCAATCGACAAGCTCCAAAAGGCAGCTGCCAGATATCTCCATTCCAACGTCATCGAAATCACCAACGCCAACCTTCATACTTTTGTTGCTGAGAACCCATCAGTCCCTAAGGTCCTGCTTTTCACTGACAAGAAAGGAGTTCCCATGGTATACAAAGGTCTCAGCGTTGCTTTTGAGAAAAAGCTAAATTTTGGTATTGTCAGATCAACAGATGATGTGCTTACTGGCAAGTACCAAATCAAGTCTTTCCCTTCAGTCATTGTCCTCAAAACTGGACAGCCGAAGCCCATCAGATACACCGAGAAAGATTTCGTCTTCAAAGCATTGTTTACCTTCCTCAACGTCTACTCAGAAGTATTCGTCCCTGGAGGAGGCAGTTCTCTTGACTCGAGTGCCACCAAACAATGGATGACCGAAATATGTAAATTATTAGCTATATAGTCCCTGAACTTCATCACAAGAGCTCCAGAGATATCTGTCTGGGTACTGAGGGCACTCTGTGTGTCATTCTTATTACTCCTCAGGCTCCCACCAAGCAACTCAAGGACGAGTTCGAATATTTGAATGCAAAGTATGATCGCAAAATCGAAAGAGGATCTAAGTACAAATTTATGTGGCTGAATGCAGGCGTCGAGCAGCGATGGGCCAATATATTCGGCTATGACGGAAACGACAAAGTTGTAGTATTGAACCCTGGCAAGAGAAAAAGATATACATCCCACGAAGGACCGATCACTCGGGACTCTATTTCGACCACTTTAGAGAACATCATTGGAGGTAATGCCAGATTCAACAGAGTTTCGGAACTGCCTTCTTTTGAGATCAGAGCAGAATGATATGTCTAATTGTCACTAAAAATTATAAATAGTAAAATCACAGTCTTTCCTGAATCTTCAGGACAAACCTCAACACTGTCTAGTTACCTCTTAGCATGCGGAGGATCTGACCCGATCGGCATACTTTGCCAAGCAGAGTCTATATTCTCAGAGCTGTTTCGCTTGGAGACATTTGCTCAGGACACACCTCCTCCTTCTATCTTCTGTTTTTGGCACTCGATTACTCTCTACCCTTTGTCTTGATCCTTTCCTTACTCTTGCTGATTTATCTCAGCAAAGTCTGAGGGCTCTTCTGGTAAAGCAGAGGTACCCGATACAGTTAAATTTGACCTTCTAATTTTTTATAGCTCTCAGCATGCTTGGAGCACTGAAGACAGTCAAACAGACACTTCAGCTTGGCATACCCATCACAATAATCTTTGAAGAACCTATCAGCAATCTCCATCAGATCTGAGAGAGCCGGTATTTTGTGCGACAGGCGATACTGGTCATAGTAATCAGAAATGGTGAGGGTGCTTCCCTCCATCGAGAACTACTTGCTGGAAAGCAGTCGGGTTTAGCACTAGGTGTTGCGAGATTGCTTGGTCTTGCTGCTTAGCTTCCCTCTTATCATCTCCTTGTAATTGCTAGTCTTCTCGCCGGTTTTTAGAATTGTCCCGTTGGTGCTCTGAAGTTTCATCTTCTAGAGCTCGCGCTTGAGTTGTTAGTTTTATCTCTGGAGAGCTGCGTTTTGGCGTTTGAGGAGATCAAGGTCATTCCGAGTAGATTGCGAGGGTAGCGTGTGGATATTGGAGGTTGAGTTGCGTCGGATAGGCAAGGTTTCGATTTTAGAGGCTCCTACTTTAAAATCTTTCGGGTTAAAGTCGAGTGGGAAGAGTTGGGCTGAGGATGACTTTCTCATGATTCAATTTGAATTATAGCTATCGTTATAAATATCCGCAAATTGCACAAAACCATCGACGCTTCAGTAATCCTCCAACCCAATGATATACACTATTGCTGTATACTTTCTGTTATTTTGTTTACTTCCATCACTCTTGACGAGCCAGGTACTTCCACTTTCTCTTCCGCATCCGAGCCAAAAATTACTATGTTACGTGGCATTATGTCCTTTCCTAGTCTGACCATTCCATCTATTCAGTTCTTCTGCAAATGGCCTCAAAGCCTGTCTCGATGTCCTCTCTTCGCTTTCTGCGACGCTGCTTCTTCTTTTTATTCTTCTTGTCGCCACATTCATGCTCATGCTCTTGCTCATGTTCATGCTCAAGAGTACATTTTTGAGACTCGATGGTGGACAGTTCCTCCTCCCATTCGTCCTCTTAGTCGTAGTAGTCCTCAGTGCCTTCCTCGGTATCGAAAGAATCCTAAAGCAACAGCTAGCAAGGAGGAGTCATCATATTGACAAGTTAGCGTTCAAAAGGGTACATTTCAGGAGAAGAAGAGAAGATGTAGTTACGGATCTTTCTGAAGACATTCTATCTTATATCAACAGTTACTGAGTACTAGAGGTCGTTTCTTTTGATATAGTTCAAGGTAGTCCTTGCAAAGTTTTTCTGTAGAGCAGGTTCTTCCTCCTCGTCTGAAAATTTGTTGACAAAGAAGTTGATAAGTTTTTATATTTCTTCACTAGCCTCGGCTACTCTGCGAATGGGAGCAAATATTTAGAGAACGGCGTTGTGTTCTGAGCCCAGTTATAGTTGCTAGTATTTCGAGTTGAGGATTCGCAGTTATTTTCTGACGAGCTGAGTGGAGGAAGGGTTACCTCGACTTAGTCACGGATTATTGTGTTGATAAACTCGCATATTCGATCCCTATTGTTTGATATGGCTAAACAGCGTTCGACCTAGCCTTGAATCTTTCTAAAATTAGTGTGGTGTGCATAGATATCTCTGATGACCTTTTCGATGCTCAGCATAGCTTTTTCTGCATATCAACGTGCCTACCTTTCTACTGCTTCTGCTTCTACTTCTGACGACGCTTCGATTCTTTCCTTTTTTGGCGCTTTTTCTAGAGTGGGTCCTCCATCATGATTTCGTAGTTGCATCGACATCTGCACCCGCATTGTTTGAGTCTTCCATGATTGGGAGTGAAGATGGCCTACTCGAGGGTTTCGGTGCACTAAAAGGATTAGGAGTCGCTGTCTTGATCAGAAAGTGACTTCTGTTATCGATCACTCTGCAGTGACATCTTTATATTTAAGAAATGAAGGAAACAACGCAAGCTCTTCAATCATCATAATTTTAGTGAAGTGAAAGTAAACTCCGCCTCTGTCAGAACTTCAACAACGAAAAGGATAGCCTCTATTATGTTCAAATCTGAACCCCACTAGATCTATAATCATTTACCTCGCTTTAATAAAGATCCTCTAGGAAATACCACCTCAACAAGAATGTCAAATTTTGTATCATTCAGAAAGTCTGCCGCCTATTCAACTCTTCAGGTCTCAATCCCAAAGAAAAAGGCTTACCAAATATACAAGCTATATTATCATTCGAAATACTTTTTATATCATCTGAAAAAAAGTATCGATGAACCTATCCTCCATCCTTCTACCAGTTACATCCTAAGCATCCTTTCCCAAAATGTATAGTCCTCATAATAACAAACACATCACAAATCTTAGTCGGGCATTTCTCGCATGGGGGCCTCTTCCTCTTCCGTCTTTGACTTCTGCTGAGGTTGCTGCTCCTTCACTTGCTGTTGCAGTTTCTGCATACGACGGGCCATCAGTTGCTGCTGGAGCATTCGCATGGTCATGTTTGCTTCAATCGGGTTCATCTCCCCTCCTTTGAGCTTAGTCTCGAGCTCGTTGAATTTCTAGAATAGATCGGTCTAGTTGGCAAATTATCTTTTCATGTGGGCCATCATTTGAAGCTGGATGTTTCTTTGCTGATCAGGAGAAGGCATCATTTGCGGCATGTTTCTAGCCATATGAGCCTGCATCTTCATGGCCATTCTTTGCTGCAGCTGGAACTCATTCAAGTGCTCAGCTCCAACCTCCGCCATAATTTCTGCTCTGAACTGTTTCTGAAGTTTGAACATTTCGATCATTCTGGGCTCGTCTCTTTGCATCATCTAGATGATCTGAGCTCTGTTTTTATGGAATGGAAGTTGAGGGACCAGATAAAGAAGAGCTTTATCCCAGTTGGTGAGGTACGAACGGCTAGAGTCTACAGCTGGGAAGGAAAGTTGTGGATTACTCCAACTGGGGTCAGATTCAAAACCACTGATACCCAATAATGCCATGAGTGAGCCTGTGAGGTTGAGACAAAAACCTTGGTTGACGTTGTTGCTGAATGTTCTTTCTGGTATTTTTTGGAGATATTGCAGCATGAACCAGATCTTAAGCTATTGCTCAGTGACACCATAAATGTAGTTCTAAATAATTCAGATGCTTACGAAAACAAAAAATTGTATAAATTAGGTGAAACTCATCCAGCAAAGAGTCACGTTGAGCGAGTAAAACATTATTTTTGTCAGTAGGCCATAGCTGCTTGTGGCAAAGAAGTGGTAGACGATAAAGCCAAGTGTTAGAGTCAAGCTCAAGAAAAACAGAGCACAGAGAAGTTCATTGGCTGCCCCGATGCAGCTACCAAACACTAGAGAGTGTCGGCTGTGCTTGGCGACACATACTTTGCAGAATGGACAGTGAGTGGCTCGGAACATGCGTGTTATTTTGCAGGCCTGACAGCTCATATTCGGGTTATCGAGGTACGGTCTGATTTCATAAATTTGTTTGCATTTCTATACAACTTTGTCACTTTTGAGAGAGCTGCAACCTCTGAGGGCAACCAGAAGGTAGAGAGTCATAGTGGTATAGGCCAATACTTTCAAATAGTCGTCGGTAGCGGTTACTCCTACGACCACGTTGTAGTTGAAGAAAAGCAGAAACATAAGTGGAAAGAAGAGGCCATTTGTTATTGGTTTTATTCTCAGAGGAACCCAGTCGAAGCTGATCATCATTTGGACGGAATTTATGATCATTTGTGGCAGTTGACAGGTCACTGATCGCATAAACTCTAGTCCCCATTTTTCATACAATCTGTCCAGCACAACTCCGTGGAGGACTTACTGCCAGAAAAAGACACGGTTTTCCTTCTCACTCCACTTTTTCTTCAAATTCCCGAAGTACTCTTCTGGTGATTATTCAGGCTGCTGCCCTCCGAAGCCCATCATACCTCTCATGGCTCCATGACCATGTCCAGCTTGTCCGTGTCCATGACCGTGGTTGCATTGAGGGCCGTGTTGATGTTGGTGCATTGTTATATTGTATAGATTCAAAGGAGTCAAAGTATCGGTGTTTATGCAGTTTAATAAATGGAGGAGGGTGATAAGTATGATAGGGTGGTTTTTTGTATTGGTGGGTCCTGATCAGAGAGGGACGTAGGCGGGTCTCTCAATGCCTTTTCCTTTCTTGGACTGGAGGAACAAGCTGCGAAGTTTGGAAGAATCGCGATATTAGCTGAATCTGTCAGGGCATTCGACATTGAACCAGAGGATCTACATCTGGCATGTAGTACGTATTCGACATTGCAGGTCATCTTGGGTACCTCATCCTTGACGGCTTTTTCTCTGAGGCATCTGACGAAGTTGTCCTCTAGGTAGTTGCATTCGACTCTGCATAGTGAAGAGCTTACTCATCTTGCTGAGGTGGTCTCCACTGTATATCCATCTTATCTAATTATTAATTATCAATATGTTGATTCAACGCCCATAATCAAAGATGTACTGAGCTGATAACTCCGTATTTTTCAATAGGAAATGAACAGATTCAACTTGTACTAATGGCTGCTTTTCTTTCTTTTATAAAAGAATCAAATTAACAATCCAATGAAACTCAACTAAGATAAAGCAGAAAGACCGATCCTCACTGACTAGCCTCAGCTGGATCCTCTCAAATATTCAGTCTTTAGATTAGATGGACATGGATTTTCAAGATTTGTCAAACAGTTCAAAATGAAGTTGCCCTTTGATGAAAATTTCACGCAAGCCATGCGCAACACTGCCATAGAGTGCTTTAACTATTATCAGTTTGTTGTTGGATTCGTTGGATCTGACGAGATCAGCTATGTGCTGCCTCCCATGAGCTAAGAGCAACTGGCCAAAGGAGGCACTCTTGAGTTCAGTGGAAGAGTCGAAAAAATGGTCAGTCTTCTCGCAGGAAAGGTATCTGTGGCTTTCTTCATGGAACTAACAAAGCTCGAAGGTATCGAAAAAACCAAAGATTTTAGTCCTCATTTCGACTGTAGAGTCTTTCAAGTAGCTACATTACAATAATCCCTTTAAAATCTATCAGACAGAGTCGTCTACACTCTTAAAAATTCCCGGATGATGCTGGCACAACATCACTTTTCCCAGAAACAGCTCAACGGAGTACCATCAAAGGAGGCAGTGGAAATGCTTCTCAAAGAAAAAGGAATCGATTACAATAAAGTTGTGGCGATTGAGAACAGAATAGGAAGTGTGTTAGTTCACGAAAGGGTAGCTGAAAGCAAGGTGGTGAGTGTGAAGGGTCAATAGATGGAGATCAACTATGAGCGGAGGAGACCCAAGATTGTAAATTTAGGCCCGACAGAGGTCAAACAACTGACCGAAAAAGATCTGTTTGTATGATGTTTGTATTCAACTTATATCAGAAAAGCGACGATATCCAAGCATTATTGAGGCGACTAGGGTTCTTTTTGGTGTTCCGAATATTAGGACTTTTTACTTTATTTCAGGGCCAGACCGTAATTAAAACTACATAATGAAGTAGAAGAGGAACAGGCCTCGCTACAACGCCTAGTTCAAGACTTTCAATAGTTAGCAAAGTTGTATAGATGTCTTCTCTAAGGTCGAGTCTCTCTTTCTCTAAAAGTTCTTCAGGTACAATCTCTCCGACTACTTCCACGAACACCTCGCCAATGTCGAATAGGACTTCTTCTTTAAAAAACTCAAGCACAAACAGATCAAGCAACTGGCCTCGGAATGCTACCTCACTAAAACAACTCTCTAATTTTCAGCCTTCTAAAATAAGGTCAACGATTTTTACTCCTCCAAAAGCACCAGTCTCGAAAACAGTTAGATACCATTTGCCTTCAAGCTACTTCACGCCAATTCTGCAGAGCCCACAATCCCGAAGAACGAAATTGTGGTGGTGCAGGTGCGGATGAGAGCTGAGATTGAGAAGATAGAGAATTTACCGACCTACTTTTATAGATAGTTGGAAATGTGCCAGAACGAGGGTAACCCCCAAGAAAAGGACGAGTAGGAAGTGATGCGTCAGCTGAGGAAATACGGTAAAGACGTCATAAATCTTTTTGTGGTCTACTACGGCGACATAAACTTTAATTTGTTCAACAAAGAGCACTACAAGCCAGCAACGGTCAAATTCTTCGGTCGAGATGTCAAGATCAACATTCATGTCTTCTACATCAGCAGAATAGCTCTCCTTTAGTGTTTCAAAAAAATCAGCAAAATAGAGAACCTCTAGTACATAAACGATTTGCTTATCCAATTGTATGAGTTCAAGAGAGAGAAAGCAAGAAACAAAAGATTGAAACTAAACAAATCAAGACATCAACCAGCTGTACAACCTTCCAATGAGTTTAGAGCTAAAATGTTATGGTACCTGAAGTGGACAGGTTTATTCTCTGTCACCGTCTTTGGGTTGGGTTTTCTACTATACAAGTTCCTCTTCTGATTGTGTTAATATTGTCTATATTGGCTCATGCATCCTATAATTAAACTTACCCTTCTGAAATGTACAAATCACTGCTAGAGATATACTCACAGGGATAGTTGGAATTACTCAGAGGAAAGATGTGGTGGGTGGCAGATGGAAACAAACCATTTCTGCTGAAATACGCCTCAGGGAGAGAACATGCACTTATGGGTAGAGATCATTTTATTGCTTAGAATTGACTGATTTGAAAAGTTTGTGGGTGGCTAAAATACCAGTCAAAACGCTTATGGAGGACAAAATGAAGTACGCGAAGTCACTGTAAATCAAGGAGGGCAAAGATTTGATGACTTTGTTGGATTCCCTTCTGAGTACTTCTGACTCTGACCCCCGAACGCTCTACGCCTTCAAAGAACAGTCCTCAGAGATGCACTTTACCTTCAAAAAGATGATAAAGATCTTTGATTTCAACTGGACATTCAAGCTCAAAAAAGTAAACTGCAATCCGGTCGAGCTCATTTGCAAATAATTACTTACTCCTTTGGCTTGTGCTCTTCAGGCTCAATCAAACCGCATGGACCGAATCAAGCGTAAATTTGAGCAGGTGGAGAAAGACTACTTGCGCAAGATGACAGAAATGTAGAAAAATCTATATAAGTCGCCTTTGCTATAGGATAAATAAGAATGGCATGATTTGCTACCAAAGTACTAAACAAAAATCTTATCTCTTTACACGCCAGATAAATTCAGTTAATTTTGTTTTTCCAGCTTCTTCCAAACATAAAAAAAACAATAGAAGCCCCAGCTACCTTCAATGCCTCTCTACAGCGAGCATAAGATAAAACCGATCAAGGGCATGATATTTGAGGACGATTACGGGCTTGCTGATAGTTTGTTGGAACAGCAATTGGAGGAAGAACGGCAGCGGAAGAAGAAGGAAAAGAAAATAGATTTCATTTGATGTTTTATTTTTTAGTTTTTGGGATGTGAGTTATTATAATGATGGAGGAGGAAAGGATAGATTTAAGATAGGTCCGGTAGAAGAAACAGAGAAGGCACCGACATGAGTAGATGAAGATGCCAAAATCTAGACTGATAATGGTGTACACTGTAGGGGTTTGTTTGAGTTGCCTCTACCTCGAGACGCAGGTATCGACTACAGTACTCAGCAATTCCAAGGTCTGCTAGGAGACAGCAGAAGTCACTACATGGCAGTGCTGACCTACTTCGATGTGTTTATGTGCTTGTGGAGTTACATTCAAACTATCAGGACGGGGAATGCCCCTGCCAAATTGTCAAAATTGGGATTAGAAGGACCCCCTTCGTAGAAATTTACCGACAAGTTTTACTCCCCAACCGACAAGTATTGCAACCTGTGCAACAATTTCAAATTTCCAAGAGTCAATCACTGCAGCACCTGCGGAACTTGTCAATATAAAATGGACCACCACTGCATATGGACACAAACATGTATTGGCCTCAACAATCAAAAGCCTTTCTTCTTGTTCTGTCTATACATGGCACTCGGAGTTTTTCAGTTTTGGTATTTCAGTATCAGAGTATTTCATGAGAGAACTGTTCCTTTTTTTCAGCTGATGGAGCCAGGATTGATGATATTGTGGTTTTTCACAGCTTTCTCTGCCTTTTTTGTGGGGCTGATGATCCTCATGTTGTTTTTGAGTCACACTGTGATGATGCTCACGAATTACAGGACTCTTGATGCTGTCAAGACAAGAAAAATGTGTCCTGCTCCCTTTGTTCAGAAAGGAGCTGATCCTGACAGTCTCAATTTATTCGATAGAGGATAACTGCAAAATTTCAAACAATTTTTTGGTCGAAGATGGTGGCTGTGGCCTTTTCCCATCACTAACGATATTGAGAATGAAATCTATCCTGAAGCTATGGCTCCTCATCCTAATCCGGAAAATTTACTGAAGTAAACCGATTTATACGACGTTGAGATGAAATACAAAAAAGAAATGAAGCGAATGCCCAAATTGAACTTCCTATCTTTCTTTATCGGCAAAAAAATGAAGATTAACGATTAGATCTTCCACATCAGTCCTCAGGAACAGTCATGAGATTAAATGTTCATCCTTGATGTGTATACTGATTGAAGATATGATAAATGTAGGATTAGGGACATGGATCATTGTTTCATGGCGCATCCACAGTCGGGAATGAAAGCGTCCAGGATTGTGTTGAGGTTTTGCTCGTCAGAAGGATCCAACTTACCCTCATTTCTGATTTTATCAAGAAGAGAGGTGTGACTGGCTCTGAGGTGGGCAATGAATTTGGCTTCGAACTTGGATATTTCGGAGGTGACCATTTTATCGAGGTAACCTCTCACACCAGCGAAAATAACGCAAACTTGCTCTTCAGCAACCATAGGAACCTGAATATCAATAAATGTACGAATTGTTTCTGCTTGAGAAGTTCGGTGAGTTGGGCACCTCTGTTGAGGAGCTGTTGGGTGGCAGCATCGAGGTCTGAGCCGAACTGGGCAAAAGCAGCGACTTCTCTGTACTGGGCAAGCTCCAGTTTTAATTTACCAGCGACCTGCTTCATGGCCTTGATCTGAGCAGCTGAGCCGACTCTGCTGACAGAGAGACCGACGTTGATAGCGGGTCTGATACCCTTGTAGAACAGCTCAGTTTCCAAGAAGATCTGACCGTCAGTGATAGAGATGACATTTGTGGGGATATAAGCTGACACATCACCAGCTTGAGTTTCAATGACTGGCAAGGCAGTCATGGATCCTCCACCGAAGTCCTTGTTGAGCTTGGCAGCTCTTTCGAGCAGTCGGGAGTGCAGATAAAACACATCACCAGGGTAGGCCTCTCTTCCTGGAGGTCTTCTCAAGAGAAGGGACATCTGTCTGTAGGCTACAGCCTGCTTGGAAAGATCGTCATAGATAATGAGAGCGTGCTTTCCGTTATCTCTGAAAAATTCGGCGATGGCGCAGCCTGAGTAGGGAGCCAAGAACTGAAGAGGAGCGGCTTCTGAGGCAGTGGCAGCAACAACGATGGTGTATCTAAGGGCGTTGTGAGTTTTAAGGGTGTTGACCAAGTTGGCAACAGTGGATCGCTTCTGACCGATAGCGACGTAGACGCAGAACAACTGCTTTTGAGTATCTCCAGAATCGAAATTGGTCTTTTGGTTGATAATGGTGTCAACAGCGATGGCAGTCTTTCCGGTTTGTCTGTCACCAATGATGAGCTCTCGCTGTCCTCGACCGATGGGAACGAGACCATCGACGGCCTTCAGACCAGTTTGCATAGGTTCACTGACGGACTTTCTGGGGATGATGCCAGGTGCCTTGATCTCGACTCTCTTTCTTTCACTGGTCTTAACGGGTCCGTGACCATCGATAGGGTTTCCCAAGGCATCGAAGACTCGACCCAACATTTCTTCTCCGATAGGGACATCGACGATGGCACCTGTTCTGGTGACAGTATCTCCTTCTTGGATTTCTCTGGGTGAGAGGATATATACCTATCATTTCCGAAGATGACGACACCGACGTTGTCAGTTTCGAGATTGAGGGCCATTCCTCTAATGCCTGATCTGAACTAGACCATCTATCCAGCCTGGACCTTGTTGAGGCCGACAACACGGGCAATACCGTCACCGATGCTGATCACAGTACCGAACTCCTTGACATCGTTCTTGCTAAGGAAGGACTTACAACTTGGGTGATGTTCATGATTTTATCCTGAATGACTTTGGCAGTGTCAGCGATTCCGAGCTTTTTGCTGGAGAATCCTTGTTTCGCTAAACGTAACAAACCCCTCATTTTGTTGAGAAATAAAAATGAATACAAACTATCCAACATATCTAATACCCACCAACACCTCCTTAGGCCCCCACTGGCATTTTTCTGCCGACTAATAATTAATTCCTAACTTAAGTAGATAAATGAATTATTGACCGAAGTAATGAACCTCTATTGTATTTCTAGCCGACAAGAGAATTCCAGCAAACTAGTCGGCAACTGTAGTTGATTTATTTCTTCTACTTTCAATAAATTTTACCTTATTTAATAAGAATTTTAACATTACTATACTCATTCTCATAAGCTCTCCTTGTAGGTCTTATTCCAGCATCGCCTTCGCAAACTGCACTCACAACCAAGCCTATCATGACCTATCATCATCCATCTAAACACTTCAGGTCAGAAAATTAATGTGGTTTGCACATTGACAGAACTCATCTCAGGACGAGATCATTCCTATTAGCATTCATGGCAGGGAGCCAAAAAAGGGCCAGCTTTTGCTCCTCGTTCCCTAAACTATCTTCTTTCAGTATCGAACTAAAAATAACGACTCTCAACAGCCAGAAGCAAGGGAACAATCGACCCAAGGTAAATGTCGAGTTTATAAGATAGCCAAAGGCCCTAAAGATTTGAGCGTGAAAATAGATAACTCTTCTTCGTAAAGGCTATAAGTAGAGCTCCTTGTTAGCAGTTATAGTGCTGAATCGATGAAGAAAAGAAATTCTAGAATCTGAAGTGCAAATGTTATGTGGAAGAGAGGTTTACTTTCTCATATCGGCCTTGACTTTCTCTTATGTTTTTGAGCAGCAATCCATCTGTCAATACGAAATTTCAATAATGCGCCAATGAAAACAGTCTATGAAGACTAAAAACGTATTACCCCAAAATTTGGTAGGCTCCACAAAAAACTCGAACTCATAAGGGTGAAGCCTTCTTCAAAAAAGGCAAACACACGACAAAGCTAAAAAGAAATATGATTGTCTGACATAATCTGGATGACTCATCAAACATATGAAATAGCTGACCATTCCTCATTACTTTCTTAAGCCGG
>Ga0100378_1003317_pt1 | contig 15461 bp, 14 predicted proteins | sample CryGeymeta201502_FD_81535 | JGI IMG/M metagenome (GOLD analysis project Ga0100378, IMG submission 81535) | Groundwater microbial communities from Crystal Geyser aquifers in Utah, USA - Crystal Geyser metaG 2015-02 | ecosystem: Environmental > Aquatic > Deep subsurface > Groundwater | place: USA...
ATAGATTAAATTATATTAATATTATATGTTATTAAATTATTACTTTACTATGTTTATAATTTATATTCATTTATTTTTTTTGCTAAAATGTTTATTTTTATTTAACAATATAATATATAAGAGCAAGAAACAAAACAAATAACTACAAATTTAAAACAACATAATAGTCTTTTATACTAATTACTAAAAATACTACTATCTACCTTGATAGATATACAAATATAACAAATATCATATTTCTTCTTCATATATTATCTTCCTTGTAAATAACTCACCACTTATTTTTTTCTACTCTACAATTCAGTTTTCCAATGATAATCCTGGTTTAATTCAAAAGTTTCTGTACCATCTAAAGGAAGTTCTCCAGAATCAACAATAACAACTCTAGGTAAAGTATGACTCCTATGACCAAGCATAACTTCTTGTATTCCCAATTCATCTCCATGATACCTTGTGAAGTTTCTAACCCATTGTCTTTCATCTTCTTTTAATATCTTTCCTATTATTACATTCTTATCATCAAATTTAGTTAATTTCCTTGATGTAAAATAAAACATCGATGTAATAATATTAGTTTCATTATCTGCCCGCATACCAACATAGCCAATCCCATTATGACCTAAATCATGTTTATAATTATAGAATCCCTTTTCTCTTGTAGCAACTCCATATAAATCGTTGTCAAGGATATCACCCCCCTCCATCCATGAGTAACGTTGTATTCTTTTAAATCGTGATCCTTTATAATGGATAAATCTAGTATTTTCTTTATTCATAGTACCTATACATATAAGTCGAAAGTTTTCAACCAATTCAGGTGATGAATTAGCAAATAAAGCAATATGTATACGTTTTGTAGGTAATTTATCAACCGAAATATCCATAAATACTTTATGAGTTACAATCTCGTTTTGCTTATTTTCTTTAGGGATTTTAATGATTTTAGATGAAGTGTGTTGGATATAATTAACGAGAATAGATAGAAATATAATTATAAGTGTAATTATATTCATTTTTTCTAATTGTCTTTATTTAATAATTATATTCAAAACAAATTATTACTTATTATTGCTATTGTATTTATTATAATATTAACGTAATAAACATTAATTAATTATTAATTTCCGTAGTAGTATTAATATTAAATGTCGACAGAATTCGGAGAATTATGCTCTATATTAGATAAAATTATTTGCTCTCACAAAGAATCAATAAATAAAAACGCAAAATGTGATGATATGGAAAAGACAGCCGGGGAAATATTTCAAACTTTAGATGAAAAAAATCCATATATTGTTGAGTTAGAAAATGTAGGAGAAAAAATTGTTCAATGCTTTTCAAAATCCATTGATGAAACTGAAAAGTATTATGAAGGATTAAACTCTGAAGAGAAAACTTTATTTATTAAAATGTTCGAAGCAAAAGTATTAGAAGCTATGGGGCAAAGTGATAATAGACCAGATAATCATGATGAGATTACTAAGTTAAATAATGAGAAGTTAAACAGACTAATGAATATAATGAGCAAAATCTAAATAATAGTATGGAGGATAATAATTAAAATAGTATAGATTAAGCAATATTACTACTGTATTTAACAATAATAATTAATCATACTTAAATAGTAAATAAATATATCAATATAACATTTACTAAATTTAGTTTAAATACTTCTTAACTTATTCTTTAATTAGGTAATATTTAAATAATATACTTTTAATTACAATTACTTTATTATTACTTTATTGTTACTTTTTATTACTTTTTTAATAAATCATTTAATTACAAATAGATTAATTATAAATTAAATGGGTGCCCAATGCGTTTCCGCAAATTCTAATGATTTATCAGACCTTAATGATAGTACCAAAACACCTGAGTCAGATTCTACTCTTTTCCTTACATTAAAATTTAAAAATTACAAAGATTATAACACTAATTTAGAAATATTTAAAACAAAGATAGCTGATGCTATTACAAAGATAGAATTTCAAAATAATTTTGTTAGAATACAAAGGTAGGTCATTTATGTTATTACATAATATTAGTTCTGATTCTATAATGGATGACATACAAGAAAGTTATTACAGTAAGCTTAATGTCAAAAATCTTGATAGTCTTTTCTATGTAAAATTTATCATTAATATTACTAACAAATTAAATAATTATTTATTAATACTTTACTTATATAATTACATATAGCTTTCTTATTACTTTTATGACAGAATGAATAAAGTTTATAATTCCATACTAACTTTTCCAAAACAAGAACTAGCTAAAATAAACTATAATTTACTATCACGTTATTTAACTTTTGATTCAGCAAGTAATACAGAAGCAATAATACAAAAGTTAATAAAAAGAATTGTAAGCTATATAATTATATAGTAAATATATAGTAACTCTTATAACAACTTATGACTTTTATAACTCTTATAACAACACTTATAACTCTTATTATAGAATTACTTCTCAGAGGACTTCCCTTTTAATTTAAAACGTCTCGAGAAGGTCTTTTTAAGCAAGAAAGTATTCTCCTTTGGTTATAACAAGAATTATAAAATAACCATATACATATGGCCGAATAATGATTCAAAAAAGATTGCTCTTGAGAATATCGATTATTTAACATATATTTGTTTTATATGCGAGTTCGTAAAGCCACTTCTGTAAGTAAAATATTAAAATTATATTGTTATATTTCTTACTTATTTTAATATAATTCTTTACAAATTATATTATCTTATAATCTTATTAACTTTACTTATTAATATTTAATATTATTAAAGAATTGAAAGGTACAACTTCAGCGACCAAATTAATGTTATATTAGACTGCGAAAATATCCCAATCGATCTTGAATTAATAAGATATATTATTCACTATTCAAATTTATACTACCCATTAATGCTAAGTAAACTTTATGTTATGAATTATTGTGATGAGCAAATGAGTAAAAATATAACATTTTGTAATGATATAAGAAATCGAAGTAATGGAAACTTTAATAAATTTGATGTAAGTTTATTATGTTTATTGTATATTTAATATAATTTAATATATTATAGCAAATTGTTTTTAAGTCGAATTTACTGCTAATTAAAGAATATTATCCGAATTGTTTACCAATAGAATATGGTGGGTATCATTTGCTAGAACTAAAAAATTGTGAAAACGCAAAGCTTGATGAGTTAATTGAGTATGTTATATCAATGATTCTGATAAAAGCGATATAGAAAGAAAGTTAATAAGAATGTTAAAGTATATAACGTAACCTTTTAATTAATCTTTATTTCTATATTTTATTAAATTTCCACAAATAATTGAAATTATTAATCACTTAAAAATTAACCTTAACGTAAAATATAAATTAAAAATATTATAAATAATATTAATAAATTATTAAATACATAAAATTTATAATAACTTAACATTAATCAATCTGATAATAAATATTAAATATACACTCTATTCTAGTCTATCATAGTAATCTTTCAGTTTTAATTTTAAATTCGTAGCTGAAATTCTATCATTAGGGTTATATAAAAAACATAGTTCTAGGATATCTATCAATTCTTGTGGGAGACATTTTGGAATAGGAAAGCTAACCTTCAAGGTTAAGTTCCCAATTATATTATAATCTTTCAAATTTTCATACTTTTTATCCTTATCTTTATCATCTTCCTTATTACTCTTAGTGTCATTTGAATTATTTTTATTTTTTAATTCTTTAGAACTTTCTTTCGAACATTCTTTAGAGTTCTCTTTAGAATTTTCTTTCTCTTTTCCTTTAGAGTCTTTAGATTTTTTAGGTTTAACTTTAACCGACCAAGGATATCTATTTGAGAAAATATACGAAGTAATACAGCCGATTGACCATATGTCGTATTTTGGTGATATTGTAATTATATTTTGAACGTCTTTGTCTGTGTTAATTTGGCAATTTTCAGGGCCGAAGTAGGCTACAGTGCCTTTTTGATTATTAGTTCCAGTTTGGGTATGGGTAGATATTTTACTTACTCCAAAATCAATAACATAAACTTGCTGATCCATTATCAATATATTTTCGGGTTTTAAATCTCTATGAATAATATTTTGACTATGCATAACTTCAATAACTTCTACTAATTGTATTATGATATCAAGCTTTAACTTATTGCTTGGATTATGAGTTTGAAACCATTCCTTTAATGTAATTCCGTTTATAAAGTCAAATATCAAATGAAGATACTTATCAGTTTTCCATACTCCGTAGAACTTGGGAATTCTTGGATGTGACAGTCTAGAAACGGCCTTAATCTCATGCATTATTTCTTCTACGTTGGCAAGTTGGTGAAGCTTTAGTTTTTTAATAGCTACCATTATGTCGCCATACATACCTCGATATACTTTTCCGAATGAACCTTCACCTATAATATTATCTCTGTCTTTAATTATCTTTTCTTTCTCAATTATAGGAATATTATTCTCTAACAAAATTTTAAGCAAATTATTTGTAATTTCCTTTATCGTTCCGAAATAACCTTATATTAGCAAAACTAATTACCATTACTATTGTTACTATCAAAATTATTTAATTTATTCATGCTTTCATTAGCAATATTAAGATTTTGCAATTGCGTATTTACTTGCATCATTTTTATTTTAATATTTATTTATTTCCTTATTATAATGATATTAATATATTATTAATATATTAATTTAGCAATAATATTTATAATAGGTTTAATAGCAAGCATTTTACTGTTAATTATTTTATACATTTTATAATTTATATATTAATGTTTAGATATAATTATAATATTATTATATAAATGAATGACGAATTAGAAATGATGGTCGATTTTGAAGATAATGAAAATGATAAAAATGAAGAAAAACCAGAAATACAAAAAACAGAAAAGGTAGAGGAAATAGAAAAAGTAGGTGAGAAGGAAAAAGATGATGATAATAAATCAAAGAAGAGTGAGTTTTCACTAGACATTTCAGACGCTAATAATATATCCGGTGATAAATCACCGTCAAAGTCCCATAAAATCCCTGAGGATTTATTAGATAATTTAAATCGAGAGGACTCTAAATTAAATAGAGGTTCTTCTCATGAGAAAAACTCAGCGCCGACCGCTGATGATCTCGCTAAAAAATCTAAATATAAGGATAGAGAGCGAGATGATAGAAAAAAGAAAGTGTCTGATAAAGTCTTTGAAAAGGACTTTGATAAAGTCTTTGACAAGACTGAAAAATCAAACGAAAAGAAAAAATCAGATGAGGTGAAAGACAAGAAAAAGAGCTTAACAGATCCTCACTACTTTATTCTAAAATTTCCTGGAGATCATGCCTTAAACACTTGTCTTGACAATAATTTTATTATTCTCTCGCCTGGGTTATCTCAATATTTTGATATAATCGAAGTAAATTTGTTATTCTCATAGACTATAGAACTATATAAATGTTTATTTCTTTTTTGTTACAAGTAACTCGAAATACGTTTTTACATTTGTAAAAAAGAAAGACACTCCGAAGTTCGATGAGAAACTCAATGCGAAAAAGCTTTATTTTGAAAAAAGACACAAGTAAACATTTTAATTTTTACTAAAACATAAAAAAAGGATTGGAATTTTATTTGAAGATGCGAAGAATTATAAAGAATTTGCTAATTTCGATTTTAACTTCGAACAAGAAATCATTGTATTAATGAATTTTTTAAACGTTAAAAAAAGCTTCTGAGTGTAAACTTAGGTGAGAAATTAAGAGACTTGATGAGTAAACAGGCCAAAAATATTTCTCAGTTTAACGAGAAAAATATTCAGCAAGTAACTAATTCTAACAGGCAGATCGATACCGAACAGCTAAGTACAGTTCCGCAGACCCTCCCACCTAATCCAAGTTCTCAATTTGGAATAGGTGCCCACCACAGTTCTCAATCGATTAAAAGGAAGTCTCCTGAGAACTCTAACACGAGCGGTAATAAGTATAAAAAAGTCAAGTCTAGATCTAAATCAAGATCAAAAGGTAAAACACGTGATAGGTCACCAAGGAAAAGATCTAGAAGGTCTAAATCCCATTCAAGATCTAAATCACGAAAGAGATCTCATCATTCGGATAAAAATAAGGATATTAGTATTAGTAACCAAAATTCGTATTTTAATAACACGAAAAATCCAAGCCAAGGCTTAGGATTAGGCTTGAGTACAAGTAGTAATCCCGCAGAAAAGGGTTCAGGAGGATCGAAAAATAACTCTAGTAGTATACAAAATTAAATTAACTTTAACTAGGAAAGCAGGGAGCTCTTCCCGGAGTTGGAGGTGCTGGTGATAATTACTACTATCCACTTCCATATCAAACTCATCCTCAAACTGGGATGGTTATGCCTCCTTTACATAGTATTAACGATAAAAATTATCCTTACTATTATAACCAAAATCTCAATCCTCATAATCCGATTAACCCAAATTCTTTTCCACAGACACAAGGAGGATCTGCCGGTTCAAAGTAGGTTTCCATATATTTACTTTAAATCATTTTAGAAATAGTAACGAAGAAGTACGTTATCAGAATTATCCTAATTCAGGTTTTTACAATCCGTGGATGCAGCCCGGGCACGGCAGTCATGTCCACGGACAAGAAGGAACTAATCCTGATTTAGGCTATCCTGGAATTCCAGGAAATGAGTATAACATGAATTATATGAGACAATCATTGCACTGGGTTAATCCCAGGCACCCAATGGAAAGAGGCGACAGGATGAGCGATGAGAAATATGATAGGATAAACATAAATAACATTAATTTTAGTAAATATTAAATTTACTCATTTCTAGTCAAAAATACAGCTAAGGAAATTGAAAGGAGTAAAAGGAAAAAAAGATCTGTCAGTTCAAGTAGTTCTGATTCTTCTAGCTCCAATTCTTCTAGAAGGAAAAATCGAAGAAGAAGGAGTAGTAGTAGAGAAAAGCAACGTGAGAAGGAAAGAACAAGTGACAGAGATAGAAAACAAGACAAAGATAGGAATCAAGATAAATACCTTGAAAAGAAAAGGAAGTATTCTAAAAATAATGAATTTAGTATGTCTCATTCTGATGATAAGCACGAAAAGAATGATTATGGTATCGATAATCGTAGAATAAGAAGAATTGGGTTTACTTCTAAAATTGATAATGTAGAAAGAAACAATAACACGAATTTTTCTGCTAAGGAAGATTTAGATGAAAAGAAAAAAGACAAAGAAGTAAGTGGTGTTAATCCTATTAATCCTGGTATCGTTGGAATAATCCCTGAATTAAATCCCTATGTTAAAGACGTTAAAGAAACTAAAGATAATATTCCTGCAATTCTTACTGTTAACAATAGCCTTAATAATGCTAATCCAAACCTAAGTAGTGATATTAACAAGGATATGAATATTAAAGAATCTTTAAATAATAATGGTAATAATGTAGTTAACATCCCTAAAGATAACCTTATTATTGAAAAGGTAGATTCTAAACGCCATGATGATTTCGGTTTGAGTAATAGAAATAGAGACTTTCATGATAATAAATATAGAGATAATAAGGATAACAGATACTACAAAGATAATAGAGACAATAAGGCTAGTAGGGATAACAAAGGTTACTATAATAGAAACCAAGACAGAAACAGCAGAAACGATTATAGATATAATAATAACAGATTTAATAAAACTATCGATCCTTTAGATAATAAAGACTTTAAAGATAATAAAGAGTCTAAAGATATCAAAGAAAATAAGGATCATAGTATTAGCAGTCGAGATAGAGATAATAAAGGAAGTAAAGAACATAGTATCACAAGTAGAGATAGAGACATTAAAGATAATAGGTATAACAGGGATAATACTAGAGATACCCGAGAAAACCGGGATACCCACAACTTTAGGGGTCAAAACCGAAACTATAATGATCATTCTAGAGATCATAATGACTATAGTAGAGATCATCATAGCCATAGAGATCACTTATCTAATAAAGATAAATTTAATGATTTTCAACATATAGATAACAGCCGAGATAATAAAACTTCTAGAGATAAAACTGAAGTTGACTTTCCAAGAGACAATAACGAAAAATTAGTCGATACTCAAACTCATGATAAACATGATAGAGATAGGGATGTTGTAGGTAAAAAGCCTGATACTAAAGTATCTAATTTTAGCAATTTTAGCACTGATGTAAGTTTTATTTATTTAATCGCATCAATAGATCTTCAAAGATAGTAATTTGAGTAATTTGTCTTTAGATCCTAATTTAGGCAATATGAGTAACTTGAACCCCCACTACAAGACAGCAGGTTCAAACTTTTCTGATAATGATAATAGAAGAAAACGCGACAATGAAAAGACTAGTTATAATAACAATTTTAGGGATAATCAAAGAGACTTACCTAAGGATTATCAAAGAGACATTCCTAAGGATTATCAAAGAGACTTATCTAAAGATTATCAAAGGGACTTACCTAAGGATTACCAAAAAGATGAAAATAAGTTTAACAACGAAGATATTTATAAAAATAGGAATAACAAAAAATCTAACTTTTCTAACTTTAGAGATGAGCAAAAAGGAAAGTACCAACAGAAATCCTTTAATCAACAGAATAATACTAATGCGAATAATAATTCAAATAATAATTCAAATAATAATGCAAATAATAATGCTAATGCTAATAATAATAAAATTGATGATAATATTACTATGATAGGTAGCCTAAAAATTATTAAGAAAAAAAATGATGACTCTTACTACAACAATAACAACAATAACGAAACTGAAAATGAAAAAAGACGTAGAGAAAATGAAAAAGATAAGAATAGAAATACTAAACAAAAAGAAAACAATAACAATAACCTAAACAATATCAATAACCAAAATAATAACAATAACAATAACAATAACAACAACAATAGTAACAATTTCGAAAGCAAAAAAGATAAGCAAAGAGCGAATAAAGAAAGAGACTTAAATAGGGAAAAGGCTCTTGATTACGAACTTATTGATTTAAACAAAACAGTAGAAAAGAAGCCTGTAATTATAGATAAAGAACCTGAAAGAGATATTAATAGAAACATTAGAGATAATAGAGGTAATAGAGATTATCAGGAAATTAAAGAAAAAGAAGAAGGAGAAATTGATGATAATTATAAATTAAACAATAAAGCTTTTAAAATTGTCAATGTTAGTGGCAAGAAACAAATTACCTTGACAAATAAAAGAAAAGGTCAAGATATTAAAGTCGTAAAAAAGGAAGCTCTTGACCAAAATAATTTAAACAACCAAAATACTCAAAATATCAGGGCTGAGGCTGCAAGTACAATGAATGTAGACGTTGATGTCGATAAAAATATAGACAAAAATTAATCGAAAGATTATTAATTATTAATTATTGAATGATGTATTTAGATATTAAGAAATTAAAAGATAAATGATACATACATAATTTCATTTTATCATATTATTGATATATTACTTTTTGTTTTTTAATGCTTTTATAGAATTAAATTAATACTAAAGTTTATAATAATATAAACTAATATAAATAAATATAAAAACTATATAAACTAAATAAATTATAATTTATTAACTATAAACTTATATAAATATTATAATTTAATAATTATAAATTTAAACTAATTATTATTAAGAATCTACTAAGCTAAGAAAATACATCCAATTTTCTGTACTTACTACCTAGAAACATAATATAGTTCAAACTTGTAAAATCTTCTTTTATTTTTATCATCTTTTCACTATTTAAAATATACTCTGAAGTAATAGACCTATTATTTAAACACTCACCATAATTATTAATATAAGGAGAATCTAATATACTAAAGAATTGGTCTTTAATCCCATAAATAATTCCTCCGTTATGTGTAAGCATAAAGCAACTTGTTCCTTGTCCGCATTCATTTGCATGGTACTGATATTCATAAGAATAAGTTTTATTCCCAACTTTAATATTATTACAGCAGTCGTTCATGTAACAAAGCATTTCCCCACATAATAAACATATTACCGAGTATAAGGGGAAAGTTTTACAGTTTAGGCACTTGCAATGATATTCAGTTGTAATACCTAACAATGTCTTTGGTAGTTCGATTAAAGAGAACTTTGTGTTGATATTTACTAATAGTAAGCTAGACGGTAAGTAGAATAAGTCTTCTTTTAAGTCATCTTCGTCGTCGAATTCTTCCTTTGATAGTTCATTATTTTTTCCTTTTTTATATTCATCTAAAAGAGATTTGGCTAACATTTCAGGATAGATTTTGTATTCCCAGAATTTTGGATAGATGTTTGAGATGTTAATTATGTCCTTTATTTTTTTAGGTAGTTCGAGCATATACATATAATAATCAAACTCCTTATCAATATCTTCCTTGTTATTCATAAAATCATTCATCTCTTTAATAGTTTTATCATTTACATCATAAAACAAAAAGCCAGAACAAATAAATCTCCTAAGGTAATAAATCAAAAAACTTTTAATTTCTTTTTCTTCACAAGCAATAAAATTTTCAAAATTTTCTAATGTAAACAGTGTATTCAATTCTTTTTTACTAAAACTAAATGTTTTTCTATATTCAAAGCACTTTCTTATAAAGCATTGTATTAACAACAACGGAAGAAAATGCCTAAACAGTATGGAAAAGTATATAATCTCAGATCTATTAAATAAAACCAGAGTAAAGAATATCGTATTGATAATTAAAGAATTTACTTTACTTGTTTCAATAGTCGAACATATATTCTTAACAGATATTATATCAGTATTCCAATACAAAATATTTTCAATAAACAGAGAAAATAGTACATTTCCATCTATTAAGTTAGCCTTTATTAAAACTCTTAATGTAAGAATAAAGCTTCTTATTCCTTCCTTTTTTATCATAAATTCTTTAAAATTAAGTATATCAATTGAATCAACCCAATCCATAAATATATCAGTAAACACAGAAATATATTTATGAAAGTCTTCTGCAATAAACTCTTTAAATGTTAAGTTTGTTTCTAACTTAGTGTTTATTATATTTCTGATATAATTTGTTATTAACAAGTTATTCATTATTAATTGTTTATGATTATTATTTTGAGTATTGTTGTTCAGTTTATGTACTTCAATGGAGAGGTCAATCGACTTATTAGGAGAAGTATTCATATAATTATTTATAGAATAGTCTGATTCGATAAAGATGTTTAAATTTAGGTCTGATTTAGTACTATCTGATTTCTTTACTATGTTCTTGAAAAAGAAAAAGTAGTCTTCGAATGTAGTTCCATTTACTAAGTAGTTAAATATTTCTGCGTCTTGGTCTTTGTTTTCGTAAGTATCAACAATGATTTGCTTATCTCGCTTAGTATCCTTAGTATCTTGATTGATATCCTTATCATCTTTAGTATTATTATCTTCTTTTTCTTGTGAATGTTTGTATTCAAAAGCCTCAACGCATTTAGGATCTATTACAGGAAGTAAAATATTTGATTTTAATCCACACTCTGAACAGTAAATTTGTATGTTATTTGTAGTAAATTTATTTATACTTGAATTCTTTAAAATTAATTCTTCATAACATTTGTAATGAATTTTGTGACTGCAGGATATAAATCTCATTTCTCTATTATCGTTGTTTTTTAAAAAGTCATCCATAATACTTGTAGTTATATTTTTACTTTCTTGCGTCTCGTTTACTTTGCAGTCAGAATCGAAGTCCTTACTGACTCTACTATCGACATCGCTAAGGTTGCTAAGATTACTTCTTTGGCTTGATAAACGATTTATGTCTTCTTTTTGCGAGAATAATTCGCATTGATTTTTAAGTATTTTTAGTTTATTCCTAAAAATCGTTGAAGAAGTTGCTGCATATGCTAATGAACCAATCGGATTAGTAAAGAAGCTTTTTAGATCTAACACTTCATCGCAATAAAGACACTTTTCTTCATTTATTTTACATTTTAGATTTGAAAACGAAATAGTAGTATTAGCATTTGATGAGTTGTATGTATTATAAGTATTATAGGTATTACTAGTAGTATAAGTGGTTGGTGGTAAGTTACTTGGATTTACTTTCAAGCCCATTGAGTTTTTAATCTTATATTGATTGCTAAATCTTTCTACCTTGTCTTTCTCTCCTGAGATCGATTTCGATTTCTTTTTAAAGTCGTAAGTAGAGATATTGATCGTCTTCTTTAGCATAATAGCTCCTTGACTCGGTTTACTACTTTGTTTTAGACCTGAGTCTGTTGAAAATATTCTGTTTGAATTGTCTCCTATTGGTAGGCAAGTACTATAAGTAGTATTATAAACACTCTTATCATTCACACTTCCGCTTATATTAGTAGTATTAACATGACTCAATCTAACCGGAGCAAGATTTTTAGAATCTTCACGAGTTAAATCTAAATCTAGACAAGACTCAATAATATTTGAATTATTTGTAATCTTCTTAATTTTATTAATCAAATAGATAATCGTTTCATTAAGTTTACTATTCTTAATTTCTAAGTGATTATAGAACTCTATTACACTTTGGTAAAATTCTTTTTTGAAACGATTTTTAAAGCTTTGAAACAGTTTAAGCTTACTCTTCTTATTCTTATGAAAATTTAATTTTTGTATATAGCTTTCCGACTCTAAGTTGTAAAAATTACATGAGATATCAATAATCTTTAAGCAGCCATTTACTATGTTAATATTATTTTTCTTTAATAAATATGTTTTTAAGACAGAAGTTAAGTTATTCAAAATGTCTGTTGCGAACATATTCAGAGTAAAGTTAAATTCTGTATTTCGATTGAAAAAGTTGGAATTAATATATGGTGTGTTGATTAAGCTAAGTTTACTTGATCGGTTTAAGACTACGAAGTTTTCAACATTTTTTCTCTTTTTTGGGTCAATGTAAAAGAAGAAATCAATTACTTTGTAATATTCTTTTTTAAGCCGATAAGTAAAGGTTCTATTGTTTAAAATAGTCTGAGTGCATATCTCTTTCAGTATGAAGTTTGCTTCTTCTTTTAGATGTGTTTCTATCCATCCTGGAAGTGATTTTATTATTTCAGAATTTGTAAGATTATTTGTTATTATATTTTCTTTAGAAACTATAATATGGAGCAACCGAGTTTTAAGAATTTCTAAATAATTATTTTTTCTCTTATTTTGTTCGTAATGGAAGAGTTTAAGCAATAATTCATCACAAATTTTGTTTTTAAGCAAGGTATCGTTGGAATAAAAGGCTAAATCGAGTAAATAAGTGTCATTTCGAAGTAGATGTATTAAAGTGTAAATGTTTAAGTATAAATAGTTATCACCTTTTAGCTCTATGTCAGGATATTCGTTATCTTTCGAATTGAGATTATTACTAGAGTTATTATAGTTGTTAGAACTATTAATATTGGACTTTGTATTGGGGTATAAGTAAAGAGACGAGTCCATAACATCTAAATTTGAAAGTAAGTATTCGGGTATATTATTTTCTGATCCAAATTCCAATGATAAAAGTATTTTAATTAAGCTAAAATCAGCTAAGTAGAATATTTCATGTACTTTAATTGAATAATAAATTTGAGAATAGTAATACATATTTTCTCCAAAGTAAGTCCAGTATTTTGCTTGAATACTATTAATCCAACCTACACATTTTATCGTCGGGTCTAATATTTCAAATACTAAATCAGTCTCACAGTAATTGTTAACTAATAAATTCTTTCTAGATTTATAATAATTTGAAATTAGAGAAATAGCAGCAATCGAAATATTAATCTTGAATTTAAAGAAATTTGACAAGCAGTATCTGTTGAAAAATATACTGAAAGCTCTTTGTAAAGGTATATGAAAACTAAACTCGTCATAGTCTAAATTTTTATATTTTGTTTTGTTGATAAGCAGTAAATCAAGTATATAAAACAAAACCTCATCAGCTTTTTTCTTATGATTAAAATCAAATATGGTAGCAAGGGTCGAAAACATCTTAAGTAAGTATCCTTCAATAACAACATAGTTTTCTTCGTAGGTGTCTGTTATGAATGAGTCTGTAATAAAAACTTTATTCTCATTTTGGATTAAACACATAAAGTCTAAAATTTTCTTCAAAATATACGTATTATTCGACAATGCCTCTATCGTAGAAGGTACAACTATCTTCATAAGATCGAAATGAAACAATATAATAATCTTCGAGAACTTATCCAATTCAACTTTCTGTGCTGAGTGTAATTCAGCTAACTCATAAGTACCTTCAATAAAACATTTTATTAAATCATTGGATTCAATTATTCTTTTACTAATTTCAGGAATTCCAAAGACTTGTATAGTAATATTCTGTATCTGCTCACAGTCATTTTCAATAATCTTCTTATATAAGGACATAAACGAGAAACTAAGCATCTCTTTGAATTTCTGAGATTTTAGAAAATTTATTAGGAAATCACCTATTTTCAAATTTGTCCTCAATCCTCTATCCCAAACCCTTAGGAGATTTTGGAGCAAATTACAGGAGCAAGGGTGGGGGTCTACCCCTTGGTTATTTATCTTGATTTGGATCTCTGGGGTTTTCAAGCTAATCGCAAAGCAAGTATGACAAGTATTTATCAGAAAACTTTTGCTGAAATACTCAGAAGCCATTAAAAGAAAGCCATAATTTCTAAGTGAAATTGCGTGGATATAGCTTAAAATGGTGTCTAGTAAATCGACTACCGTGAAATTACTTTTTGATGTTCTTTTAGATGATTCTAACGTCTCGTAGTGAAGTAGCGCCATGTTTAAGATACAGAAAATCTTTTCTAATTGAATATTTAAATCTTTTTTAATTTCTGGGGGAAATGTTTCGTCGATGAAGTTTTCTATTTTTTCTGTAGACATAATAATGCCTCTATGGAATTTGCAATTACCCTTAGGATCCCTATAATATTACTATATTGAAATTACCAGGCATTAACGTCTCCACAATCACAGCATCCCATTATATTTTTATTAAACTCATACTGATGCCCTTCATGATTTGAATTTTTAAAACAAGCAGTACAAATAGTACATGAAGAATCTACAGCACATGTTTTGCAGAGGAATCCTCCTTCGTCTAGAAATAAAAATTTATTGATAATAATATTACTTTCGAATATGCTTTTACCACAAATAAATGTATTTTGAACTGTTACTTTTTCTAATAACTCGGGAATTGAAGATACTTTAAATAGTTTTTGAATGAAATACTGAATTTTAGAAAACTCATCTAGCAGTTTGCCTGCGTTAAAGTCTTTCAATATGATTAAATTTAATGTCATATTATTATAGAATATGTTTATTGTTTAAAACAATATTTTTGATTTTTAAGCTATTTAGAAATATTAATAATTATAATTATAAAAAGTAATTGTTAATGTAACTATTAAGTGTATTTATTACTTTTTTATTAGATTGGGGATTGGGGATTGGGGATTGGGGATTGGGCTCAATCTC
>Ga0100378_1003318_pt1 | contig 15455 bp, 13 predicted proteins | sample CryGeymeta201502_FD_81535 | JGI IMG/M metagenome (GOLD analysis project Ga0100378, IMG submission 81535) | Groundwater microbial communities from Crystal Geyser aquifers in Utah, USA - Crystal Geyser metaG 2015-02 | ecosystem: Environmental > Aquatic > Deep subsurface > Groundwater | place: USA...
ATTCCTAAAAATACAAGTTATCTGGAAACCTGATTGAGAGCAATCAGGTTTCTTTTTTTTATTAAAATATGATAAAATCTTAGTATAGAAAGAGAATTCAATATGGATATTGTTATCAATACTACAGGGATAGATAATTTTTTCAGCTTGCCGCCAGAAATGATGTTTTGGGCTTTTCTGGCTAATTTTGGTTGGATTATAATTGGTATTGTTTTTATTATTGGCGTCTTACAGGTTTATCTACTTTGGATCCAGACTAAATGGTCAGAAAAACATCGCAATGTTTTACTAGCAATTGATATTCCTAAGAGTAATGAACAGTCCCCTAAGGCGGTTGAAAATATGTTTACTTACTTAGCTGGAGCTCATGGTTCAATAAATTTTTTTGAAAAATGGTTTGAAGGTAAATATCAAAAATCATTTAGTTATGAAATTGTTAGCCTAGAGGGCTATACTCAATTTCTGGTAAGAACACCAGCAGAATACAAGAATTTAATTGAGTCTTCTGTTTATTCTCAATATCCTGACGCGGAAATTTCCGAGGTTGATGATTATACGGAAACAGTGCCACAACATTATCCAGACGAGGAATATGATGTTTGGGGAACGGAATTTATGCAATCAACCTCTTGGGTGTATCCGATAAAAAGTTATAAAGAATTTGAACATCAAATGGGGCCGAGTGAAACTCAATTTAAAGATCCGATGGCCGCCTTAATGGATTTGTGTGGTTCCTTGCGCCAAGGTGAACAATTGTGGATACAATTTTTAGTTATTCCTATTGGTTTCGATTGGGTTAAGGAGGCAGAAAAAGAAATTGATAAGATTTTAGATAGGAAAGTCAAGTCTAAGCCTAGCCTGGTAATGAAGGGCTTAGAAGCTTTGGGTGATGCCAGTGAAGCGGTTTTTAGTATTTGGGGTGATGTTGAATCTGAACAAAAAGAGGCAAGAGCAAAAACTATGATGGATTTAACACCTCTTGAAAAAAGAAGAATAGAAGGTGTTCATGAAAAATTAGCTAAGTTGTCTTTTGAAGTAAAGATTAGAGTAGTTTATGTAGCCAGAAAAGATGTGATGAATAAGGGTAAGGTAGCTAATGGAATTGTTGGCTACATGAAGCAGTTTGCCGCACTAGATTTGAATAATTTAAAACCAGATGTTAAAAAGACGCTTACTAAAACAGTTTATTTTAGACAAGTGCCAAGACTAAATGTTAAAAAGAATAACATTTTTAAGGCCTACGTTTCTCGTTCTGATGGTATTGGGCGTAATCCAGGTATATTTAATATTGAAGAGCTGGCAACTTTATGGCACTTTCCAGTTGAGGCTAACGTTAAGGCCTCTCTAGTACAAAAGGCTCCTGGAAGAAAAGCTGATGCCCCATCTTCTTTGCCCCTAGCCTCAGAATTAACAGCAGCCGATGATAGTTTTTTAAGAACCGGAATTTTTTTAGAAAATCAAGATAAGACTAGCGGGGCAACAAGGAATTCTGATTCAATTTCGGAAGAAGTTAATTCGGCGCCCCCAGAAAATTTACCCTTTGTTTAAGCTGAAAGATTAATATACGATACATGAAAATAGGTATTGATGCCCGCTTCTATGGTCCCATCGGTAAAGGCCTGGGTCGTTATACACAAGAGGTGGTTGATAATATAATAATGATAAACGAAGCTGATTCTGAGGGACAGTTTGATTTTGTAATATTTTTAAGTCCCGATAATTTTGATGAATTTATTTCAGAAAGTTCGCGGGTAAAAAAAGTTTTATTAGATGTTCCTTGGTATTCTTGGTCTGAACAATTTAAAATGCCTTTTTATATTTGGCGAGAGCATTTAGATTTAATACATTTTCCGCATTTTAATATTCCAATTTTTACACCGACTAAATTTGTCATGACTTTGCATGATTTGATTTTAACCCATTTCCCGACAGTCAGGGCAAGTACTAAAAGTAATTTTGTTTATCGCTTTAAAAATTTAGCTTATCGTCTAGTAATGAAAGTTGCTATTAATCGGGCTAAGCGTATCATTACAGTTTCAGAGTTTACCAAACGAGATATTATTTATAATTTTCCTAAAGCAGTTAGCAAGATTGTCGTTACTTATGAGGGGGTGGCTAATTTAAAGCGCGGTCGTGATTCTTTATTTGTGGCTAAGTTAGATAGTCAAGAAACTTTAGAAAAATATCATTTAGGAAATAATTTTTTACTTTATGTTGGTAATGCTTATCCACATAAGAATTTAGAAGCTTTAATTAGGGCTTTTGTACAAATAAGAACAGACATTCCTGATTTGAAACTGGTTTTAGTTGGTAAAGAAGATTTTTTTTATAGTCGTATACATGATTTTGCCCGCTCTTTAAATTTATGGCAAAAAGAAAATGTTAATAGTCCGATAGTTTTTCCCGGATACGTTCCTGATTCTCAACTGGAAGTAATCTATCAGGCGGCGCGGGCTTATGTTTTCCCCTCGCTTTATGAAGGCTTTGGTTTACCACCACTAGAGGCCATGGCTAAGGGTTGTCCAGTTTTAAGTTCCGATAGGGCTAGTTTACCAGAAATTTTAGGGAAGGCGGCTGTTTATTTTAACCCCGAAGATGATGATGATTTAGTTGTTAAAGTTGAACAGATTTTAAGCGACGATAATTTTAGACAAGAAATGATTACTCGTGGCTTAGAAAAAGTTAAAGAATATAGTTGGTGGGAATGTGCTCGAGAAACCTTTGCTGTTTATAGTGAAGTATTAAGAAAATAATCATGTCTAATGAGTCCCAAAAAATTAAGAGAGAAGAATTAGAAAGAGCTAGATACTCTTCTTTTGTGGTAGACTTGAGAGCTTCTTTAAAAGATGTTTCTGGAAATACTTCGGCTGGTCCTACTGGTGCTAAAATAACTAATGATATTCGACCCAAAAAACCGAACTTTTCTTTAGCTTATAAATTAAAACGTTCACGTTTTGATTTTTTTAATAACCTAAGACCGACTTTTAGTTTTTCAAATCTTTGGCCACGAAGAAATAAATTTTCTATTTTTCCTCACCATCGTCGAAATTCTATTTTTAGCTTTTTAAAGTTTTGGGACTTAAAATTTAAATCTAAAAATAATTTTTGGCGACAAGCGATTTCTTCCCAGCGTCGTATTTTAAGTAGTCGTTTTAAATTAGATGCCAAGGATCGTTTGCGTTTAGCGGAGAACGAAGTCATCTGGTATCGCTCTATATTATCTTTCGTTTTAGTATTAATTTTTATAATTATTCCTATTAAACTCCTTACTTATTTTGAAATTTTAGATATTGGAAGTTTGGAGGCTAAAGTTTTAAATAGTTCTAAGGTTGCTTTTAACAATTTGGTCTCAGCAGCTGACTCTGTTTCAATGCTAGACTTTCAAGAAGCTAGTGTTGAATTTTCTAAGGCGGGTAGCGGATTTTTACAAGCACAGAAAGACTTGAGTGGCATTAGTGATTCTTTATTATTTTTAGCATCGCTTTCTGGTGATGCTAAAATTAAATTAGCCGCTGAAAGCAAAAAATTCTTAGCCGCTGGAGCTACGAGCTCTTCGTTAGGAAAAAATTTAGCCTTAGCTACTGATAGCTTGTTTAATTATCAGCAACAAGATTTTTTAAAATCGCTTGATAATTTTATTAAATATGGAAAATTAGCGGTTAAAGACGCTAAAGAATTGGATGAAATAATAAATAAAATTAATCCGGATAATTTACCAGCAGAATATCGAACCCAATTTTTATTGTTAGCCGCTCAGGCTAAAAGTCTAAATGCTAATTTAGATAATTTTATTTCCGCGGCTGATAAAATGCGAGAGGTTTTAGGATTAAGTCGTGATAAACGGTATTTACTTATTTTTCAAAACAATTCCGAACTTAGAGCTTCGGGCGGGTTTTTAGGTAGCTATGCTTTGTTGGATTTGAGTGGTGGGAAAATTAAAAATTTAGAAGTTCCTGGTGGCGGCTCATATGACACTGAGGGCGGGATGAGTGTTAACGTTAAAGCCCCGGAGCCTTTATGGTTAGTTAATCCGCTTTGGCATTTTTGGGATGCTAACTGGTGGCCTAACTGGGTAAGAACCTCTCAAAATTTAATGTGGTTTTATGAAAAAAGTGGGGGTTCTAGCGTTGATGGGGTTATTGGAATCACGCCAACGGTGGTTGAGCGCTTATTAGAAATCACTGGCCCTATAGATTTAACTAAAGAATACGGAATTGTTATTGATAGTAATAACTTTTGGGAAACAGTCCAGACTATTACTGAGCGTAAAAATTTAGAAAAAACTCATCCGGGAGTAGCAGCTGAATTTAAAGATTCTAAGGAGCCTATAGATTCAGTGATTCCTTTAGAACAAGGCTTAGATGTTAATATCGAGAATAAACCTAAAAAAATTATTGGAGATTTGATGGCTAAAATTTTAGAAATACTTCCTCAGAAATTGAATCGTGAAAATTTGGTAAAGATAATCGCCGCTTTTGAAGATAGCTTGTCTGAGAAACAAATAATGTTTTATTTTAATGACCCGGGCTTGCAGTCAGAGGTTAGTAGTCGAAATTATGCCGGGGAAATAAAAAATGCCCCGCGTGATTACTTGTTGGTGGTAAATACTAATATTGCTGGTCAAAAATCAGATCGAAAAATGGTAGAAAAAATAGATCATTTTTCCCGAGTTGATATAAGTGGAAAAATTATTAATCAATTAAAGATTAATCGAACGCATACTGGTCAAAAGAACGAAATTTTAACTGGTGTTAGAAATGTTAATTGGCTTCGAGTTTATGTTCCGTCTGGAAGTCGTCTCTTGTCAGCCTCTGGATTTGAAACTCCTGATGCTGCTTATTTTGAAGAACCAGATAGCTCCTGGTCTGACAGTGGCTTCCTCGCCAATGAGGCGGTCGCTATTACTGATGCAAAAACTGGTTTAAAAATATATCAAGAAGATGGTAAAACAGTTTTTGCGGGTTGGGTGATGGTTGATCCAGGGCAGACGTCAGATATAAATTTAATGTATGAATTACCTTTTAATTTTTTTGATGCCGCGCCTAATAAAGGATTTTTAAATAGCCTTAATAGTTTACTTAATCCGGATTCTCGTGATTTATGGCCATACTCCTTATTAATTCAAAAGCAACCAGGAGCAGCTGCTAGTTCTTTTCATAGTCGCTTGGAGGCCCCAAGAGATATCCAAGTTTTTTGGAAGCATCCAGATAATTTATCATGGTCTGATGGCTGGGATATTACTACTGAAATTGTTGCTGATAAATATTTTTCAATTTTGTTAAAAAAATAAAATAACATATATGCCCGGAGTAAAAAAGATAAAGAAAAAAGTTATAATTAACAAAGAGAATAATTCCGGTCTTTCTGCTTTTGTAGAACGTCCTATTCCGACTGAATATGAGGTGGAGAATTTTGAAAAGGTTGTTGATAGGGAAGTTAGGCATCAAGAAATAGACTCTAACCTCACAGAGATCTATAGTGACAAAGAAGGTGCTTTAGTAAATGTTAAAAAAATGAATGTTAAACGTAAACAAATTTTTGCGATTACAATATTTAAGCGTCTTTTCACCATTGTTTTATTAGGACTGGTTGCTTATTTTTCTTATTTTTATTTTTTTACTAGGGATAATGACATGGGGGGCGTAGAATTTCTAATTGTTGCTCCAGATAAAATAAAGGCAGGCGAAGAATTTTCATATAAAATAGAATATCGTAATCCCACTAAATTCTCGATGTCTAATTTGCGCCTCGAGCTTCAATATCCAGAAAATTTTATTTTTTCCTCAGCTTCTTTAGACGCAAGTAGCGGTAATTATGGGTTTAATTTACCGGACTTAGCTTCTGGAGCTAATGGTTCTTTGGTTATTAATGGTCGCTTAATTTCTGTTATTGATTCAGTTAATGTTATTTCCGGTAGATTTAGTTATGTGCCTTTAAATTTTTCTAGTGAATTTCGAAAAGAGAGTTCAGCGGCAACAGTAATAAGTGATTTAGGATTTCAGGTAGCCCTGGAAACTCCTAATACTGTTTTTTTGGGAACTGACAATGAATTGAGCATTTCTCTTTTTAATTTTAATGATAGTTATTTAGGAGATTTTAATGTTAGATTTATTCTGTCTCCAGATTCGAGTATTAGTCAAAATAAGGAAGACGCCGCTGCTAGTAGCACCGCTAGTAGCACCGATAGCCTTCATTTAAAAGCGGTAAGTCAGGGTGGCGACAGCTGGCTTGTTTCCGGGTTAAATGCTGAGACCTCTGGCGAAAAATTAAGATTCAATTATTTATTTAAAAGTCAGCCGGATATAACCGATTTAACAATTAGACTAGAGAAAAAATTAGATGATGGCCAAGCCTATACTTTCTGGGAAAAAACAATCAGCCCTGAAATTGTAAAAAGTGATTTAAATCTAGTTTTATTTTTAAATGGCTCTAAAAATAATGGTGCTGCTAGTTTTGATGAAGTTTTAAATTATACCGTTAATTATAGCAACAAAGGCTCCAATTCTTTTAAGGACGCGGTTATTATGGCGGTTCTTGATGGTTATTTTTTAAATACTTCTTCAATTTCAGCTGATAAAAATGGAGAAATTAGTGGCGGGAAAATAGTTTGGACTAAAGCGGAAATTCCAGCTCTTTCAGAAATAAAACCAGGAGATGAGGGGGATATAAATTTTTCAGTTAGATTGAAAAAATATCAAGAAAGTGATTTTGGCCAAAAATTAGAAACTACCGCCTATGTTCAGTATGGGATAGATAATAAGACCACCTCCAATAACAGTAATAAAAGCAATATCATAAATACTAAAATTAATAGCGACTTATCGCTTTTAGAACAGGTTAGATATTTTAATGATGATAATGCACCAGTCGGCTCTGGCCCTTTGCCTCCTAAAGTTGGTGAAAAAACTAGCCTAAAGGTTTATTGGACTGTTAAAAATAATTTACATGAACTTAGTGCAACTAATGTAGTTTTAAATTTACCTGCTCAAGTTTCTTGGAATGAATCCACAACTGTTAGTGTTGGCGATTTATATTATGACAGTGCTCAACATGCTGTAATTTGGAATATTGGATTTTTGCCGGTCTCCGTTTATCAATTAGACGCTTCTTTTTCAATTTCTGTTTCACCAACTGCTGCTGATTATGATAAAATTTTAATTCTTTCCCCGGGCTCAGTCATTACTGCTTTTGATAACGAAACTCAGGTGACAATTAAGCAAAAAATTATACCTAAGACTACAAGATTAGAAGATGATGATATCGCGGGATTAAATAATTCAGGCAGGGTGGTCCAGTAATTTTAGAATTGTTATGTTTAAGTTATTAAAAACTAAAAAAAATGGTTTGCGTCGTGGTGAGATAAGGACCGCTCATGGAACTTTAAGTACACCATTTTATATGCCGGATGCGACTCGGGGTTTTGTGCGGTTAACTGAAAACAATGAAGTTATTAGAACCGGAACTCAGGCTTTAGTGGTTAACACTTTCCATCTTTATTTACAGCCAGGAATGAAAATAATTAAACGCGCTGGTGGCATCCATAAGTTTATGAGTTGGAGTGGACCACTTCTTTCCGATTCTGGGGGTTTTCAAGTTTTTTCTTTAATTCATAAAAATAGTGCTTTTGGGAAGGTGACTGATAAAGGTGCAATCTTCAAATCTCCGATTAATGGCTCTTGGCACGAAATTACTCCAGAAAAATCTATTCAAATACAATTTGATCTTGGCGTTGATATGATGGTTTGTTTGGATGATTGTCCACCCAATGAATTCGAGCGCATTGATTTAGAAAAAGCAGTTGAGAGAACAATCCGTTGGGCCAAAAGATGTCGTCTTGAGTATGATAAGCAAATAAAAAAACGTGGCTTAAGTGAAAAAAAACGTCCCTTGTTATTTGCAGTTATTCAGGGGGGAGCGGAAATAGATTTGCGTGAACATTGCGCCTCTGAGTTAGTTAAGATTGGTTTTGATGGTTATGGTTTTGGAGCGCGACCGATTGACAGTCAGGGTAAATTTTTGGATGAGGTTTTACGTAAAACAGCCGCCTTCATACCAGAAAACGCTATTCGTTTTGCTCTGGGAATTGGAACCCCTGAAGATATTGAGCGTTGTGCTTTAATGGGTTGGGATATTTTTGATTGTGTTATTCCGACGCGCGAAGGTCGACATGGGCGTTTATTTTTAGAAAGCAAAACTCCAAAAAATAAATTTAAATACAAGACAATAAATATTAGTAATGCTAAATTTTCTAAAGATTTAAAAGCAATAAACGAAAACAGTTCGTTGAAAGAGCTAAAACTATATTCCCGTTCTTATTTACATCATCTTTTTCGTCTTAAGGAGCCCCTGGGCCAAAAATTGGCTAGTTTAAATAATTTAGAATTTTATCAAAAATTACTTAAAAGCCTTGATAAAATTTAGATTTTACCTTATACTGCTTTGGTAAATAATTAATTAGATTTTTATGAAAACAAAGATAATTGCTACTATCGGTCCGAAAAGCGAGACTCCTGATAAGCTGTTAGAGCTTCTTAATGCTGGTGTTGATATTGTTAGAGTTAATTTTTCTCATGCTAGCTATGAGCAATATCTTAGAATTAGAAAATTAATTTTAGATTTTAATAAAAAAAATAATCGTCAAATTTCTATTTTACTCGATCTTCAGGGACCGAGAATTCGGGTTGGAAAAATGCCAGAGGGAGGAATAATTTTAGATGATAATAAGATTTATAGTTTCGCTTTTTCTAAAGAGACTTATCGGGTCGGAGGCATAATCCCTATCGACAATAAAGACTTATATCTAGATATTAAAAAAGATCAGCCCCTATTTTTATGTAATGGCGAAATAGAATTAATTGTCACGGCTGTTAAAAATAAAGTAATTAGTGCTCGCGTTATTCATGGAGGGCTACTAACCTCTAATAAGGGAATTAATGTTCCTGATACGAATATGCGTAAGGGCGGCCTAACACCCAAAGATATTAAAGATTTAAAATTTGGTCTTAAGGCTGGAGTGGAATATTTCGGCTTGTCGTTTGTGCAAACAGCTAGCGATGTTTTGAAATTAAAAAAATTAATTGGTAAAAGCAAGGTAAAAATAGTTTCTAAAATAGAAAGAGGTATTGCTTTAAAAAATATCGATGAAATAATTGTTGCTTCAGATATTATTATGATTGCTCGTGGAGACTTAGGGATTGAGACACCGATTGAAGATTTGCCGATAGCCCAAAAGAATTTAATTAGACATGCACATTGGCATAAAACACCAGCGATTATTGCCACTCAGGTAATGACCTCAATGATTAAAAGCCCAAGTCCAACTCGAGCAGAGATTAGTGATATCGCTAATGCTGTTTTAGACGGCGCTGATGTAATTATGCTTTCTGATGAAACTGCGGTCGGTGATTATGGGTTGGAGGCGGTTCGTATTTTAAAAAAAGTTATTGAAAGAACTGAAAGATACGTAAATAAAGATTGTATTAATTTCTAAAATTATAAAAATATGAAAATAAAAAATATTAGCGCTTTAGAGATTCTAGATTCACGTGGAAATCCTACTGTAGCCGCTAAAGTTATTTTAGAAAATGGAAAATATGGTCAAGCGATGGTTCCTAGTGGTGCATCTACTGGTAGTTATGAAGCTGTGGAATTAAGAGATGGAAATAAAGATTTTTATCACGGACAGGGAGTCTCACAAGCAATTTTTAATATTAAAACAAAAATATCTCCAGCGCTAATTGGTCTTGATGTTGAAAATCAAGAAGAAATTGATGAAATTATGATAACTCTTGATGGCACAGAAAATAAAAGTATTTTAGGAGCAAATGCCATGTTGGCCGTTTCCTTGGCGGCTGCGCGCGCTGCTGCCGAATTTTTAAACAAGCCACTTTATGAATATTTAACTAAATTTAACCCAGATTTCTCTGGAAAATATTTTTTGCCGTTACCGATGATGAATGTTTTAAATGGTGGTAAACATGCTGATTGGTCTACTGATATTCAGGAATATATGATTTTACCAGTGGGTGCTAGTAGTATGGCTAGCGCAGTTAGAATGTGTTCTGAAATTTATCAATCGCTTAAAAAAGTTTTAAAAGTTAAGGGATACAATATTAATGTTGGCGATGAGGGCGGGTTTGCGCCGGCCGTAAAAAGTAATGCCGAAGCTTTTGAGCTTTTAAAGATTGCTATTGAAGAATCTGGATATAAATTAGGAACAGATATTGTTTTTGGAATTGATGCCGCCGCCACCGAGTTTTATGCTGATGGGAAATATAATCTAAAAAAAGAAAATAAAATTTTAAACAGCCTAGAGTTATCTGAATTCTATCAAAAATTAATGTCCGCATATCCGATTTATTCCTTTGAAGATATTTTCGCCGAAGATGATTGGGGTGGTTTTAAAAGTTTCCTAGAGAAAAACCCTGAAAAGCAATTAGTGGGTGATGACTTATATGTTACTAATATTAAGCGTTTAGAAAAGGGTATTATTGAAAAAGCTTCAAATTCTATTTTGATAAAACTTAATCAAATTGGAACTTTATCAGAAACTGTTCAGGCTGTTCTCTTAGCGCGTCAACATGAGATGACCGCTGTTATTTCACATCGTAGTGGTGAAACCGAAGATACCTTTATTGCTGATTTAGCAGTCGCTATGGGTACTGGTCAAATTAAGACTGGCGCTCCTGCCCGAGCAGAGCGAACGGCTAAGTACAATCGCTTATTAGAAATAGAAGCTGATTTATTTGGCAATTCCCAGTTTTCTGATTTTCCATTTTTATCAAGTAAGTAATTATTTATCAGAGTCTAAAAAATGGCTCTAACTTTGTTTATATGATGCAGTTAATATTTTTTGCAGTTTCAGGTCTATTTTTATTATTTGGTCATTTTTTAATTTGGTTAGCGGTTGTTAAACTTTTTGGATTAACTGCTGTCGGAACTAAAGTGACAGTGGCTATTATAATTATTGTTTTATTTATATCGGCCATTGCGGCCTCATATTTTATTCATAAATGGGATAATCTAGCGACTCGCTGGTATTATATGATAGCTGCTTTTTGGATAGGCGTTTTGGTTAATTTTTTCTTAGCCGTGCTTTTAGTTTTATTGCTTAAGGTTTTTGGTTTTTGGTTTGGTTTTAATTTAAGCTCTCTACTTATTAGTTTGATAATTATTATTATTACTTTAAGCCTTTCAGTATATGGTCTTTATAATGCTTTTACGCCAAGAATAAAAGATTACGAGGTTAAAATAAAAGACCTGCCTTTAGCTTGGCAAGGCAAGTCGGTTGTACAAATTTCTGATATTCATCTCGGACCAGTTTATCGTGAACGTTCTTTTTCACGCACGGTAAAAAAAATAAATGCTTTGGAGCCGGAAGCAGTTTTTATAACTGGAGATTTATTCGATGGTATGGAGGCGGATTTTTCTTGGTTAAATAGACCTTTTGATAGTTTAAAAACCACTAAAGGAATTTACTATTCCTTTGGAAATCATGACTTATATTTAGGTTTTGATAGAGTCAAAAATTTATTGAAAGAAAGCCCAGTAGAAGTTTTGGATAATAAACGTGTAGTGGTTGATGGTTTGCAAATTATTGGCATTAATTACTCTTTTGATCGTAGTTTTGATTTATATAAAGCAATTTTAGAGCAGTCAGGATACACAGAGTCTCAACCAAGTATTTTACTTTTTCACGAGCCTAAAAATATTACCACTGCCAGTCAGGCGGGTATTGATTTGCAACTTTCTGGGCATACTCATCACGGACAGCTTTTTCCTTTTAATTTTTTAGCCAAGATAGCTTATAAAGGTTTCGGTTACGGGCTGTTTACACAAGATAATTTTTCTTTAATTGTTAATAGCGGATTAGGAACTTGGGGGCCGCCAATGCGAACTGTAAATCAATCAGAGATTGTTAGAATAAAACTTTTGCCCTTATAATTTATTAATTTTTTTAAAATGAAAATAAAAAATTTATCGCAAGTTCTTGAAGGACAACCGAAGTATCGTTATGCTCAAATTAATAAATTTCTTTTTCAAGATTATATTTCTGATTGGAGCGAAGCTTCGAGTTTGCCTAAAAAATTACGAGAAGAGTTAAGTTTAGAATGTCCTCTAGAAATAAGAGCCGATATTTTAAAGGTTCCGGGTGATAAAAAAACTAACAAGGCTTTAATTTATTTAGAAGATGGAGCAAGTGTCGAAACGGTTTTAATTAGACAAAAGGCAGAAAAAGGAAAAAGCGCTGATTACCAAGAAGAGATTGATTTGAAAGACAAGCGTGCTTTCCGTAATACTATTTGTATTTCTAGTCAAATAGGCTGTGCTTTAGGATGTTCTTTTTGTGCAACGGGTGAAAATGGATTTTTACGAAATTTAAATTCGGCTGAAATAGTAGAGCAAATAGTTTTTTGGCAACGATTTTTAAAGAAAGAAAATAAACAAGAAAAAGTCGATAACGTTGTTTTTATGGGAATGGGTGAACCATTTTTAAATTATCCTGAGTTTATTAAAGCCGTTAAATTTATTAATAATCCAGAAACTTTAAATATTGGCGCTCGACGTTTGTCAGTTTCAACGGCCGGTATAACCGAGGGAATTAAAAAAATAGCTGGTGAAAAATTACAAATTAATTTAGCCGTTTCTCTCCATGCCACTACTGATAGTTTGCGTCAAAAGTTAATGCCAATAGCTAAAAAGTATTCTCTAGCTGATATATTTAAAGCGGTTGATGATTATATTAAAAAAACTGGTCGTCGCGTAATGTTTGAGTATTTAATGATTAAGGGCGTAAATGATAGTCAAAAAGATGCGGAAAATCTTATCCTTCTAATGAAGAGACCTCTATATTTACTAAATCTTATTCCGTATAATCCTACTGGGCGCTTCCAACCATCAAGCCGAGAAACGATTGATAATTTTAAGTCCACTTTAGAGAGGGCGGGGGTTGCGGTAACTGTGCGCTTAAGCTTTGGTTCAGAAATTTCAGCGGCCTGTGGTCAGTTGAAAAAAAATATGTTTAAGTAATGAAATAAACTCTAGTATTTTTAGATTTTTAAAAACCCGGCCTTTTTGGTCTGGTTTTTTTGGTTTTTTCGTTTTTTAAATTAATATTCAAATACTTTAGCCGCCATTTGACAGCATTTTTTCTCTCCCGTAGTTTCAGAATATTGACAGCGATTTATCACCTCACTATTTTTTACTAATAGGAAATGTCGATAGCCGGAAGATGAGTAATGGATTATGAATTTAGACGCCTTAACATCTTTAATGAAATTAGGAGTATCCATTAGAAATGGATTAATTTCTTTAAGATTAATTACGGACGTATTCTTAAATTCAGGTTGGTGGCAGGAGCTGCTTCTTAGGATGGTTGAAGACAGAAAACGTTTCTGTTTTTCAGTAGTTCCAATTTTAGAGACGCTCTCATTTTAGTTAGAACATCAATTTCTAAATCCGGAACATCAGTTATAATTTCTGTAATTAATTTTTTTAGAAGAGCGTGTTCGCCTTCGGTTTTGTCAACGTTAAAGTCGAAGGCCCTTTGAACGGAGAGTGCTTCTAAGACACGCTTAGCCTGCGCATCTTTTGTGTCTTCGTCTCCGAGCTTAACTGCTTCAATTCTTTTTTCGACATAATCGAAAATGCTGATTCCTAATTTACGGAGCTCTCTAGAATATCCTAGAGATTTTTGGGATCCAATATGATTAAAAATATAATCATCGGAAACCCAAATTTTTAAAGTTTTTTTAAGTTTAGAAATAAAATCAATTAATGAAGTTGTTTCATCCTCATTTTTTGGTTGAAATCCCAAGACGTAGACATCTTCACAATGATTGTTGTGTTTTATGACATCCTCAAAGGAGCTGGGAATAATTTTAACGCCTTTTGCTGTTTGCAACATTATTTCAGCCGCTAAGAAAATTAATTCTGGTTTTCCTGAATTAATAAAAATTAAAGAATAATTTGCTTTGTTCATTTTTCTTTTTTTAAGTGATTTTAATGTGCGATTTACCCATAAATAGTAATATATGTTGGGCTGGTTGTTAAATGTTGTCTTCGGACTGTATAATTGTTATATAAATAAAGTTTTTATGGTTAAAAATAAAAAAATCGTTCTTGGAGGCAGGGAAATTAACTACTCTTTGCGCTCATACAGATCTTCACGTCATTTGCGTTTAGCGCTCTATAATAGCAATGAACTTAGAGTCACTAAGCCTGTTTTTGTTAGCGAAAAGGTTGTTGCGGAGTTTTTAGCCAGCAAGGCCGAGTGGATTTTAAGTAATCTTTCTAAGGAGGGTGTCGCTAAAAATTCATTAACTACAGCTGAGTCTTTAATTAATTATAAACGTCATAAAGATAGAGCTCATAATTTCATTATTGATCGCTTAGAATATTTTAATCGTTTTTATGGATTTAGATATGGAAAAGTAAGTGTTAGGCGTCAAAAAACAAGATGGGGAAGTTGTTCTCGTGCGGGTAACTTGAATTTTAATTATCGTCTAATTTTTTTAGAACCAGCAGCAGCGGATTATATAATAGTCCACGAACTCTGTCATTTAGGGGAATTTAATCATTCTACACATTTTTGGTCTTTGGTGGCTCAGCAGATTCCTGATTATAAAGACTTAAGAAAAAAGGTTAAATTTTTTAAAGATTAAATATTTTCTTGTTAAAGTCGTCGGTGGCGAAAACTTTAGATTTTTGTTATAATAAGTGAGCTAATAAATTAATTTTAAAATATATGTTTACTTTAAAATCACTACCTTTCGCTAAAAATTCCTTAGAACCGCATATGTCGGAGAAAACTTTAGACTTTCATTATGGAAAGCATCACCAGGCCTATATAGATAATTTAAATAAATTTTTAGAATCGAGTGAGATGAACACCTGGTCTTTGGAGGAAATTATTTTAAAGACTGCTAATAAATCGGAACAGTCGGCAATTTTTAATAACGCTGCTCAGGTTTATAATCATGAATTTTTTTGGAATTGTTTAAGCCCTAAATCCGAAGATAGAATTATTTCTGATGAGTTATTAAGTATGATAAATTCGGCTTTTGGTTCCTTAGATGATTTTTATGAGCAATTTAAGGCGGCTGCTTTAGGACAATTTGGTAGCGGTTGGGCCTGGCTGGTAAAGGGTGATAACGGTTTGGAAATATTAAAAACAGCTAATGGCGATAATCCGCTTACTCATAATTTAAAGCCGATTCTTGCTTTAGATATTTGGGAACACTCTTATTATTTAGATTATCAAAACCGTCGCGGAGATTTTATTGACGCTGTTATGAAAAATTTGTTTAATTGGAATTTTGCCGCTAAGAATATAATCTAAATGTTAGCTATGTATAAAAATCCTTACGTTAAGATAAAGCCAAAAATAAAGAAACCGTATACCGAGATTTTATTGATTCGTCATTGTCATCCAAACTATAAATTAGAAAAGAAGC
>Ga0100378_1003320_pt1 | contig 15449 bp, 9 predicted proteins | sample CryGeymeta201502_FD_81535 | JGI IMG/M metagenome (GOLD analysis project Ga0100378, IMG submission 81535) | Groundwater microbial communities from Crystal Geyser aquifers in Utah, USA - Crystal Geyser metaG 2015-02 | ecosystem: Environmental > Aquatic > Deep subsurface > Groundwater | place: USA...
AAAAAGTTAGGTCTGCTACCTGAAAAAAAGACATGTAAATCCTATCTCCCCTCTTCATCTGCCAGCAAGGACAATCTGTGCCTAACTAGCCAGGGCCAATTTGGCTATGCTTTTCTTGAAAACGAAAAAATCATAGTTTTTGAAGGTGTTTGATTTTAGATTTTTTAGAATTAGTCAACTATAGTATGCTATTTAGATCAGCTGTGTAACTTAAGATGAGAAAGGAAGAGATGCTCATGTTGGCCTAAACTAGTTATGTATGTGCTGATTCCTTCTTCCTCATCAACGTGAATCGTGTTGTTATGGATCAGACCACGAATCTTGTATCTTGATCGGTGTTTCCGTATTTTAAGCTATTGTTCAGCAGTTTTGCTATCCTCCAGTTGAATGCTGATACTTACTTTTTAGTCCAAATAATGAGGACCTCCCAATATCAGCAACAAATTCCTGCTTTCAGTTTTGAAAATGCTCGGATATAGTCCAAAGTTGGCTTATAGTTAGGGGCTCACTGGAATAACAGACCATTCTTATGTCTAAATTGAGTATATCTCAGGAGGAGCAGAAATTTTAGAAATAGAAGGAATGTTCTGATCGTTTTCAATCAACTTCCTGACTCCTCCGAACTTCAGAATGTATTTGTTCTTATATGTAACAACAGAGTGCCTTGAACTGCGAATATTTAGCGAATGGATAAGGTAGATCTGAGAACTATAAGCTGGGACGAATTTTTAACATCGGGCCAGACAACCATCATTTTAGTTCTAGCCTCCAACAATGTAGATCTATCCTCCCAGTTCGCAAACACTGAAATGTCTTCGTTCTGTCTCCATAGACCTTACAGCAAAAAAACTGTCTTCAATTGACCTGCCCAGCTCCCATTTAACAATCTGCCTTGATGATTTTGAGCCTTCTCCGATGATATAAAAACAGTTGTTAGTTTTATAAAAGACAGAGTTTGGAATACCCTCCCACTTGTAGTCATATTTTTATGGGAAATTTATGAGAGTGGCAACATCTGGAAGTACTTGTTTCTCAATTTTTTGAGAATCTTTGCTCAAAGTGTAGAGTATGGTTTCCGATGCTTCATTTCTAAAAAGATGGAACATGTGGTGATCTGAGGATGCCTTTTGAGGATTGAAAGTAAATATTTTTTTTAGATTTTGCTAAAAAGTCACGATTAAGGTCAGAATTCGATCATTCTGAAGAGCTGATCTGAAATTTCTGGTTTTTTTGATGAATATTTCATTAAAGTAGCTGTCATAGTATTTGACTTCGTGCATAAGGTCCCTTGTGAAGAACTTGCTTAGAGATTTTTGCGGTCTTTCTTTGAGAGTTTTCAGCTAAGTTTTTAGAGTATGCTCGCTTTTCCTGATGATTTAATCGAGATCAGACAACTTCTATTTGACATTCTGTTAGTACATTTGATCGATTTCTTCCTTAAAAGCATTAATTTTCTCCTCTATCATTTTTTTGATCTAGTTGAGACAGAGCTCGATTTATTTCAGTACCATATTGTTCTGCAGGTATATTTCCATGTCCGCTTATTTTCTTAGTCTTGTTACTTCCAGTTGGTGTAGGCAGGATCTTACGAGATTTTTAGCAGCTAGAAACGCATCGGGCCATGACAGATAGTCCTCTGAATGTGGGTGTTATTTCCTACAATCTTCGCATAGCTCTCGATAATAATCACAGTAAGGAGATTTACAAATACCAACGATTTGCTTTCTGTGCTGAGCACACATGTGATCGCATTCGTTCGGAATTTCCAGCTAGCTTCTTTCCTGAATCATAGTAAGCTAAAAGTATGTATAATTTAATTTTTTGCCGATAGACTGTTATTTGTCGGTTTTGATCACAAGCCAAGCAAATGGCCCTGTTTGAATGGTCAGACCTTTTATAATTAGATTATAAGAGATGCAATTGAGTAAATATGAAGGTACAAGCCAGATTAAATAATCGGTGGTGCAGAAAGAATAATATGGAACTTTGGTGGACAAGGAGAAGAAGAAAAAGAAAAAGAAGAACAAAGAGCGATAGCAGCGATCCAAAGATATTGATGAAGAAAAAATCAAATAGTTGGCTCTAGAATCTTAACTGCATCAGGTAGCTTAACTAACACAAGAAGAAAAGACCACCTACTCTATTGCATAAAATCACCCTCTCAAGATCATCTGTACGAATCTGCCTTTCAAAATAACCCTGGAGGAATTGTTCCAGTACTTCAATACTGTCATCGCCGCTTCAAATCCAGAACTTGCTCTGCCTCTACCCATTAGCAATGTCTAGTTTGACAAAACAAAAACTTTTGCCATTCTGACCATGTCCTCCCGTCGGGTCAAAGATTTTTTTAGGACCCATCCCGAGTTCCACTATATTGAAGGCACGACCACCTTCAAAATGGTCAAGCCCAAATAATTTTTTCAAGAAAAGTACCTCAAAAAGACAGATTTGAAGATGGCAGGAACAGACAATAAGCTATATCTGGGAGGTTTGCCTGTTTCTTTTGGAGATGAGCAGGTTAGAAAGATATGTGAAACTTTTGGAAAGTTGAAATTTTTCAACTTGGTGAGAGAAGGTGGGCAATCAAAGGGATATTGCTTCATGGAGTATGAAGAGCATCAGTGTGGAGAGAAAGCCATGAAGGCTCTGAATGGCATGCCGATAGCAAATCAGAAATTAAAATGCCATTATGCCAACTTGGGCAACAAAGGATTATCCTTAGGATTTACTCCAAATGCCACCAACATATCTGGCCTTCAAGAGGTCGTCTCCAAGCCAGCCAACCATGCTTTTGGCTCTTATCTCCTTTCATATGAAAACATCACCGATATGGAGATTCAACTCACCCTTAAGAACTAGCAATTCTGCAAAATTCCCAGTAGAGTTGTACAGTTCCTCAACATGTGCTACATTTAGGACCTTTATGACGAAGAGTACGTAGAAGATTTATAAAATGATGTGATGGATGAATGTAAGAAGTACGGTCCTGTCGAAAAAATTGTGATTCCCAGGCCTGATCCAACTTGTGGTTATGCAGGACCATCTGTTGGTAAAGTGTTCTGTAAATTCATGTACATAATACACGCCAAAAAAGCCAGACAAGGTCTCTCTGGCAGAGTTTACAACAAAAGAACTGTGGTTGCCAGTTTCTACCCTGAAGAAAAGTTCATGCTCAAAGAGTATCTCGTCAGTGTGTGATTTGACTAAGTTAAGGCATCTTTAAGCAGTTATATAGCATAAATATGATCACTCTTGGGGAGGGATGACTAAATCAGGATGATCGGATGATGTGAGGTCGAAATGACTCACCTCCTGAACATCGTCGAAATCACTTAGCTCAACAACGTTGTTAGTAATAAGATTGGTTTCTCTGGGAGGTTTGCAATTGCAGGTTCTCTGATGTTTTTTGCGAACAGCCTCAACTCCAACCCAATTGCAACCGAAGTGACAACATTTGACTTAAAGCTCATCTACCAATGCTCCAGCTAGTAGATCTTTCTACAATTTACGCTTTTTAATTTATATATTGTTGCAGACAGGACATTTGGCTTTGATACAGACCCAGTTCTCGATACAAATATAGCAGAATGTGTGCCTGAATATATAGAGATATACCCACAGATGGTGCGAACAGGATCGTCAAAGACGTCAGAGCAGATGCTGCAGAAAAGGTGTCTGCTGACAGTGTGAGGCTGAGTGAATGTTCTTTTTTGCCTTCTATCTACAAGTTGCAGGTAATTGTTGCTCATTTATACTTGGCTTTTATTATAGAAGTCAATACATTGTTTATTTTACTAGGCGTAAATTATTCGAAAGTTTGTAGGAAACATCAATGAATAGCGTGCAAAGTGATGGCAGTAGTATATTTTTCCCTCATTTATCTTTATTTGTGGCTTGAGTTATTATATAAAATAATAATAATAAGGTTATGCAGTTGGAGCTGGGAGCTACCGTTTGCTTCGCAATCATGGTCTGTCTAAATCACTTAGCCTCTGATAACTGGATTTATATCTTCCAACTGGTTGCTTCGGGCTATGCATCTCTCATGCTGCTCAAGGAAAAACAAATCATGGAAAAAGGGCGAGATACTTTTACCAGCAAGGTCAATTCCATGATCTCAATTCTTGGGTATTTCTTATTCTTCGTGGCCTCCTTCTTGTCAGGGCATTACATCAAGGGAAAATTGTACATTGGGGCAACATTTTTCCTGACCCTGTCTGTGATGTTGAAGATTCTTAACTACATCACTGCTAAAAATAGATCAGGTAAGAAAAAGAATATTTCTAAAAATCCTAACAAATGCCTGATTCTGGCTTGCATAACTGCCGTCAACTATTGTCTGTTCATTTCTGCAGGCTGCGAAAGCTTAGCGCTTGAGAACGACTACGCTGCTTTATTAAGTGTTGCCAAAGTTTGCAACTGGTTGGGAGTACTTTGCCACGGAGGTTGGCTCTACTTCGTTTATATCTAACAAAGCAAGACCTAGGAAGTAGAGGTGAGTAGAAAGCAATATTCGGATGCAGCTTTCAGAGAGTAGGAGGACAACACTGTGATGGGTGGAGATGAATGAATTAATACGTGATATGGTAGGCTATATGAGAATAATTATAGGCATCATAATATCTCTCTTATTACAATTATATGACAACAATGAACCCGCTCACGCTAAGCTACCTGAACTCCTATAAACAACTACAACAAAAAGAACTGTCGAAAAAGGCTAATCGGGTACTCCTGGAAATTGAGGAAAGTTAAGATGCATGGACTGTCGCCTTGGAGCTCATTAAAAGCTAAAATGCGGAAATCGTCATGCATGGGGCACAACTGCTCAGCAAAAAGCTTAATGTCCCACCTCCAGCTTAGCTCAACCTTGAAGGATGTCTTTAATTTTTAGTATAAATCAAGAACAAAAAAGCCCTTCTCTGGCTCTGTACAGCCAAAACAATTATCCACCTGAGCCCAAGCCAACCGTATCTGCCAAACAATCTTTCTCTCCAGTAAAGTCTTTAACTCATCAGATAGATACCAGCTGCTCTTTCTCATGTCAGAACAAGAGCTCCTCTTAGCACAATGGAGATGAAGCAAGCCTATTTGACAGCTTGTATGCCTCTAATGAAGTAGGGAATAAAGCAACATTCTTGGCTTGTTACCTAGATTCTCGATGCCTTTGTGAGCTATGGAGCCAAAGTTAAGTAACCTGCAATTGTCTAATTTTTATTGAGTATGCCTGTGGATGAAGGAGGCACAATCCTATAATAGATCATTGGTTACTACAGTTTTCCGACTTTAAATAGCAAAATAATTAAGTACTTGTCTCAGAATAGGCAAGATGATAGCAGCTTCAAGTTGCATGTTGCCTTTCTCAAACAAAATTCATTCAAAGATATATAGTTTTAAGATTTGCGAGGATTATTCGAGTACATACTTATTTGTCTCAGTCAAGAAGACAAAGAAGCTTCAAATAGATTGACTGACAGCTATTAATTATGGAGCTCTGTTTCCAAACAATATGCTGAGGAATAATTGTCAACCAACATAAAATAAATTATAAAAGATGGAATGCTGACACTCTGGAACCTCACTCTCAAAACAGCATTGCTCAAATAATTACCTTCCACATCATCCTCAACTAAACCAGAACACCTTTCTCTTTCTTTAGATCTGGATGATTCTTCTTCTGGTGATGAAATGATCAAAAGAACCTCATAAATCGAGGCCAACACTTCTGCTGATTTCTTTAGATAGTATGCTGGAGATTTTCTCGTTCTTTGTCTCCAAACTTTGTCAAACGTTCCAGAAGCAATTAGCCAAATGATGTCGGTTGGATAAAGTTTGGCATCTTAAGGTGAACTACTTCATTTGGAATTGGCCATATATGTTGCTTATAGTATCACAGTTATCTAGAACCCCAAAATTGTCAATGCTTCTGCTCAGCTCATCAGAATCATTCTCAATCGATCAACTCAGATGAATGAGTATCTTTGTAATAAAGTGATTGACCTTATTGGATAGATGTCGATTGTTCTTGCTGAAGTATCAGATTTAGTCTTGCCAACCTTGATTTTTCTCAGTAAAAGCCTTCAATTTTCATAACTGTCAGTCCGAGCCTCAGCTAGTCTATGCAATTTACTATAATCCATCGACACTACAAAAGGAAGCAGCATAGCTGATGGTCTCCAAGATTTTCTCAATCACACATACCAGGTTCTATTTAAATAGGGAATTTCTGATAGTGTCATCGAACACATCGCTCGAGCAATGGTAATATTTATTTACAAGTTCAGACAAACAGTCGAAGATTATGCCAGCTACTTGCAAACCTTCCAGCAGCAACTATCAGGATTAAACAAAGAAAGGAGAAAAAAGTTAGTGGAAGCATCAATAGCTGGTCAGTTGTACATCAATTCACAGTAGACGAGGAAAGATTAGCTGAATGAAAATGTTGAGGTGAGTGTTGTTAATCCTTACATGATACCGTTTGGATAGTATCTAGAGAAACAGATTTCTTTGCTTTCGGAAGCGGTTGCTTCTGTGGAAAAGAAAAAAGTATTTTCGGAAGGAGTGGTACTAATAAATCTGGCGATGAGGACTATGGCATTGGGAGAAGGGTAAATATGGTCTCAGCTATGCGATTACATACTTTCCTCAGGCCTGAGCATCACTCCTCCCATGCCAATTGTAATTTCACCAATGATAAATTTTATAAAAGTGGCATATGACACAAATTCTCTTACCTTAGTTTCGCATGCTACTGTTTTACTCAAGAAGTGGTGGCAGACTATAACGAACCTTCTGGATTTCTCTTTCGCCAGGCATGAGTTTACGCTTTCCTCGATTGTGCTCAATTTCCACGTCAAGACTGTCCAACTCATCAAAAAGCATCCTCAAATCAAGGAAGAACTGAATTATCAACCATAGGTCATAGTCAACTATATCATCAGTCTCTTCAGCAAGCGAGACATCTGGGAGTATGAGGCATTTAACAACAGTCTCAATTACCTCAATTTAGCATTGCAGCTAGGTTATCCTCCTCTCCCTATTCTGACCTGTCTCCTTGGTTCATTTGGCAAGTTACAGGAAACTCTCTGGCACAGTCTCAACTCGATGATTAGCTTTATTTACAAGCACTATGGATTCGACTTGTTTGTTCATGTATTGAGCGAGCTCGGATCACCCTTAGTTAAGGAAGGCAATCCATTGAGGAAAGAGCTGATGAATTCTTTATAGAAAGAGTAAAGCAAGAATATCAAAAACTTGCTGATGTCTCTGTGATTGAAATAAGTCTCTGCTTTGTTTTTTTTCTGTTCTCACTATACTAACTATTAAACTGGCTTATTATTGAATTATTCGAAATGGGACAGGGAGCTTGCTGCGAAAATAATGCAAACGATCCATCGCTTAGTTACTACAATGGAGGAAAGCCGATCTCCACCACAATCCAACCACGCTCCAGTCGACAATCTCGACGCTCCCAGAGAGATATTCTTAGCCCTCGCTCGCCCAAATACAAAGAATCGCAGATGCCACCATAAGTGAGCACCTATGTTAAGGAAAAAATGAAGTAATTACCTTAATTCGAACCAAAAAGTCATAGGAGATCACAATAAGGAGAAAGTCGACCTGCCCACCTGATTGAGTCATCAGGCGTCACCTATCGTGGAACTTGGAAAGACGAGTAACCTCACGGCTATGGATAGTTATTCTTCAAAGATGGAAGCTACTATGTGGGTACATTCGCAAATGGTTTTGCACATGGCTAGGGAAGGTTCATCTTCAGCAGAGGCAGTTATTACTAAGGACAAGTCAGGCACAACATCGCAGAGGGAAGAGGAACCATCGTCAACGAAACATAAAATTACACTTACACAGGCGAATGGCTCAGCGATTTACCCAATGGCCAAGGCTAATAAATATGGAAAGATGGGACAGTATACAGAGGTGAGTTTCTAAACGGCTAGAAGCACGGTAAGGGATATTACACTTTTCCTGAAGGGGTTACCTATGACGGCTTTTTCAAACACGACCTCTTCGATGGCCACGGGAAGCTCGCTATGAAAAATGGAGAGTATTCAGGGGCATTTAAACGAGGTAAAATGGAGGGCAATGGCCGTTTTACTTGGAACGATAAAAGCTATTATGAAGGAGAGTATAGGAACAATCGAAAGCATGGCAAAGGAAAGTATGTATCAAGCTAAGGAAAATAGTTTGAGGGATCATGGGAAAATGGCTATCGACAAGGCGAAGGAGTCCTCACATCTGAGATAGGCATGTCTACTACAGGGACCTGGCACCATGGGGATTACCAAGGTTGATTGTGTTGATTTTGATTGATTTTTTCTGATTAATTGAAGTAGTGTCATTGAGCGGTTCTTCTCATAATTATCCAAATGCACAACTAGGTCGTCATCGATGAAGACTCTGTCTAACTAAATGTTGAAATGCCTGTATCTGAACGCAAAAAAGCTACCACCGTCATTCCTAACTGGGAGTTCAGCTGTCACTTCGATGGAATCGGCTAGTTTAAACTCTTGCTTTGCGCCAACGAAACATATGTCCGCAACATCATCGCCAAGAAATAATAAATGCCTGCCAAGGACAGCAAGAGATCAAAGATGCCTGCGGGGACGATAGTCAATGAACAATTTAATGTTTTTCTGAAGGAACCTGATGGAGTCAATGATAAATTGACTGATATTTAGGGCTAGTTGACCCTAACGCATTTGCCTTACAAAGGTATCAAATTGACAGTGAGCTTTTCATCCTTCTAGCCAAACGTTCATGATTACTTCGCTGCTAGATTCAGAATTACTGATAAAGACGAGAAGAAAACCAGAACAATTAGACTTGAGAAAGAAGAAGGCAAAACATGGAGCTGTCTTGTTGAAGATTTAGAGCTAGATCTCTTTCTCAATAAATACCTAGCTGTTGAGGTTGAATTAGATAGAGAAAGAGAGCAGGAATAAAGATTTGTCGGAATAAGAAACGAGGGAAATACTTGCTACATGAACTCAATACTGCAAATTCTCTTTTTCATGAGACCGCTTAGGAAGATGGTTATCGACTATCAGGGGTAAGGAAAAATCATGCTGGCTCTTAGAGATGTATTTTTAGGGCTAATGGATGGCCCTGATAGTCGTTCTGGACCTGTTGATGCCTAAGAGCTGATTGAGGCATATGGAAGGTTTGCAGGTTATCCTAGAAGGCAGCAGGACACACATGAGTTTCTGCTTGGTTTTCTGGAAGAAATAGAAGGGGAATGTCCTTCTCTTGCTCAACTGTGGCAAGGTCAATCTATTCAAATTTTAGAGTCAGTGTAGTAAGAAAAGCCTTACAGTTCTAAAGTCAAAGAAGACTTCAATGGCCTGGATCTTCCCTTGGAAGATTTCAAAGGAAATACATTTGGATAAATGTATGATTCTGTGAAATACCTACTATAAGTGGAACATGTTGAAGACAAAATTGAGACCGAAGATTTTGGTAAAGTCTCCTGCAAGAAAAGTATGTTTCTATCTATTCAGGTCGTCAATTTTTGAACCTTCCTCCTGTACTGTTTCTCACTCTCAAACGATACCAGTTCAAAAAATCGCAAATCAGACCCACTAAAATCATGGCGGATCTTCACTATCCTATCAAAATTAACTTAGGCTTTCTTTATGGAACCCCCACTGGCACCGATATGGAATATTAACTTTACGCAGTGACAGTCCACAGAGGGCAGCACTACTCCTCAGGTCACTACTACTCATTTGTCAACACTTCAGAAGACGAATAAAATCCATGTTGGGTAAAATTTGACGACAGCCGTGTTCAGTTAGCCTCTCAAGAACAAGCTCTCAATTTCACAGGCGGAAAGCGAAAGACTACAGCTTGGAATAGTGAGTTCGAAAGATTCATGGAGAATTAATTTGTAGCTCAAGATACAGCTTATGTGCTTGTGTACTACAAAAGGGAAGTATTTAAGGAATATCAAAAAATGAACGTGAATATTCCAAAGGATTGGTTCGAAAAAAAGAAGAAAATGAGAGCCTAAGAGCACATGGTTGATGAATCGAACAAAACTGAAGTGTAAGTGGCTGTACTTGATTTCAAAGCGGATCCTGTGGTATTTTGGTCTGCTTAGCCTATTCCGGTAGGGTTAGACCCTCACAAAGATGCCGTCACTCAACTCAAAAATTTTAATTCATCTTTCCTGGGCTGCAAAGTTGGTTCTGTCTGGAAAGTGTCTAAAACTGACAGAGTAATAAAAAAAATCACTTAATTTGCTGATTTGGTTCAATCCCCTGCCCGCATTTTCGAACCAAAAAGAGGCCACAGGACTGTAGATTTTTTGCTAATAATCCCTGAGAACAGTGTTTGCTTTAAAGCAGTCGAAATGGTGAATGAAGGCAAGTAAGGCTTGGTAGTTATTCGACACATGGAAACAGATGGAGTAGTCTAGTAAATCAGACTCATCGACAAGAGTGGTCTTGAAGATCTCATCATCGAAACAGAAATTAAACTACACAAAAAAGTTTAGGTTGAAAGCGAGGCTCAGGATGCTTTCCAATATGGCTGGAACGACTACATATAGATATTTTTCTAGTGATATGTGTATAGCTGATATTATTGATACCCAAACATCAGAACAATCAATATCAGACAGGACTTCCATTGAGCTGATGGAGTGTCCCTCTTGCCAGATCAATTTCAGCCTTGTCAATAAGACCTTCAGGGTTGCCGAATATAGTTACCAGGATCTTGGCAAATTTACCAGAATAGACCAAATCCTTGAGATCATACTCCTTTGGCCTGAAGAAGCAAGGCCCAAAGATGACGGCTAAGTTGTAGGCACTCATCTTGTTGTATGCCTCCTGGCTAATCACGTAATCGTGCAGGAAAACAGCCAGTAGAGTGAATACCTTGTTGTTGACGTACTCCATCTTTGAAAGGACTTATTTGATGAGTTAGCCTTAGTCGCCTGTCTGGAAGTTGATGATTTTGCTGTAAATACCGTAATTAAAGAGTGGATTCCGTAAATTATTGAACAATTTTTTGAGACAACCTGAATAAATACAATAGTACCAACGACAACATAGACGTCCTGTTATTTACCAATCGCATTGAGATGATTGTCTATTATTTCACTTTCGAGACGTTCAAGTTCTTAGCTGTCACAATTCTTCCTGAATATTCCCTCAGCTCTTAGATCATTGGGCTTGCTCACTAGCCTAGTCAGTAGCTCTATCACAAGTCTAGGATAGCGACCGAACTATAAATCCTTAATTAGCAATCGATTTACATACTAGTCAATGTTTTTGCCATAAAGGTCGTTTTCTATGATTTGTACACTTTGTTTAAGTTTCGGTTGGGCCGTTTGACCCTCTCCTATTTCCTTTCTGACCTCAGAGTCGGCCTCCTTTAGAGAGATCTAGTTATCTACGTTGAAGAAAAGCTCATCACATAGACGATAGAAGGTCCCGTATGAAAATGTTTCGACTATCTTGACCATGAAGGAAGGTCCTAAGATGTAAACTTTTCTGAGCTTATAGAAGAAATGTTCAGGCCACTTTTCCAAAAACCTTCTGAAAGCTAGAAAGTTGAAAATGCTTGAATGCTCATAAATGACGGCGAATGAGCTTTAGCGATTATTAACAAAATGATCCACTGTTTTGACAATGTACTCCTAGATCTACTCGCGATAGTTGCTGTCATAGTTTGAGGCGTGGAAGTGAAAGGTGTTGGGAATAAGCTCTTGACTGAGTTCGAAAAGGTGGAGTTATTCAATGTGCGAGTAGTTACGATCAAGTATTTTTTTCATTCTTTGGTTGAAGGAAGGATTATTACTGGTCACTAACTGTTTATAGCTAACGTGGGTGTCGATCAGCCTTGAGCCAAACGGTTTAGCATCCATCGGCAACTATGGTAATCCAATATTATATCGGCATACCCCTCAGCATCAATATAACCTTGTAACTAATATTACTAATGGAGCATACCTACCTGCAACAGCCCTTCAAACAGTACCGACTAGCACCACATTAGGCTTTCATGTAGTCTCTGTATCCTGTTTCAGGGAAAAACCGAGTCAAAGCCTTGATCGAAGGTGCTATCCTCAGATATCAGCAAAGGCTGTACAGAGGAGACAAGGACTATTATGAAGATTTACAGGCTATCCTTAACCATGAGCTCGATTTGGCTCCTCAAATTTTCAAAGAGTGCAAAATAATGGTGAGCAAAGATGGTAAGACAGTGCTAAATCAATGCGTAGACTGTGGACGCTACATGCCACCCTTCAAGTATTGTAACAATTGCCAACACGCCCATTATTGCTCCTAGGCATGCGAAATGAGAAGTAAATTTACTCATCAAAGCACCTGCAAACCCAGACAACTACCCTCCATCGATGGTGCCTTGCAGATAGAGGTACATATTGGTGGTGATCTTGGTAAAGATGTAGAAGTATACTATCAACATCAGATGAGGATGAGCCATCGAATTAGAGGAGAAAGCTTTATCAATGATCTTTTTGCTTATTGCATGGGAGAAGGCAAAATACAACTACCTGATGATAGTCACCCTGAAATCATCAATGGTCATCTCAAGATAGCAAGAACTGTCGACCCATCTCCTCCACCCTCTCAAAATTCTTTCCTTCCCTAAAACCTTGACCAAATTGCTTAACTTTACACCTTGAATATCGCTCTTTCTCCTATTCTATAGAAAATATTGAAGAAAGGAGGTATTTTGACTCATTTAGTCCGCTAGATCCATAACAATCATCTCCACTTGATCTATATATTTCTATGCGCATGATGAAAATATAAGCTATGTTGATCATTATCCCTTTGTCCTTTGCTCGAATTCTTAGGTGGCTCGGGTGAGTGATGATCGGAGAAATTTGTTGTAAATTAATGCGGCACCTCTGGTAGCAGGGTGGAATAGGAAAAGGTAAAAGCAAACCCTGAATACATTGTAGGAGCGTAGAGACAGGAAAAAGAATATGTATCGAAGTAGACCTGAGAATGCTGTGAACATTCCGAATACAATCCAGTAAGTGAGCCATTATTTACAAAGCTGCGAGTCAGAAAGAGTCAATGCCTGAGTTAAGACAAATGCTACCTTGAAGGTCATGTAGGAGGGATATATCATACCGAAGATGGCGACAAAGAGATGTGAGAATACACCTGTGCCCAGTGCGATGACTGCCATGAGGAAGAAAGGAATAATGATGTAGGCCGGTCGAAGGTTACAAGCATTGGCAGGACGAACAACAGGATCAAAGTCCCTGAAGTGCTCGTCAACAGTATCGAAGAGTGGGTTGAAGAATTGCTTGACTGATTCGAGAATTTGCATCGTCTTTTGATTTTGTATCAACTATTATTATCAAGGCAATAACTATTATCAGCTTCCCAAAAATAATTTTACTGCTCTTATTAGACTTTTGAGAATTATTAGCAAATGCCAAAGAAAAAATATTTGAATTATCTTACTTTTGAGAGTTTAAACGGAATCAGACATTTGAAATTAAAATATTTTAGCAGTTAAGATGAACTTCTCTAAACAAGCAGATGAAATCACCTCGGTCAAAGTGCGCCAATCACCTGGAGGACAAAGCAACTTCTCCCTTGCTTGGGGAGAACCCGCCCCCGTCAACAAATATAAAGCTCCAGTCACCAACTCAGTTCCTCTAGCTCCTCTCAAGGAATCCAACCAACCTCCAACAGCTGGAAAAGTCCCTCAGGCCCATACTTCAGTGAAGGTTCGCAACCCTTCCGGAGGAAGATCCAATATCGTCTTTGGCTGATTTCAATCTGCTCTGACCTTACTATTTTTCCTCCGTTGCTCCGATCCAATTATTTAAAGATCAAATATTGAATTACAACTGAAAAACTGCTTGCTTGGTATTTTTACAATTCCAAGCTGGATGAAGTTACCTTGATTAATAAAATAAAAATGAATAATACTAAAAAATCATGGATGAGCCATAGCACAAAGAGACCTGATGGTTTTAGGGTCCTTCTCAAGCAGCGAGACAACCATCAATAAAGGGCATCACAAGTAACGCCACCCGAAATGAGAAATATTTCCAAAAGCTAACAAATCAATTGGAACTAAACTCGACAGACCCGAAATTACACAGAGATGAAAGACTACGTCAAGAAAAGGATGAGAACATAGCAGGGAGATATAAGCTAAATTTAGAGAAGAAGGAGTGCAATAAGAACACCCAATATACTTGAGACAAAGAAATAGTCATTGCTAGATAGTAAAAGACTGCAGAGTAGTAGCAATAGATACAGTAGTTTATCTGTGGCTCGAATGAAACCCAACGAAAGTATTCAGGACAGTCCATAAAAAGACAAGCTAAATATAAAGACAGAAGATAGAGTCAGTCTTGATAGGTCAATAAGTGCACCAGTGACGCTTGAGTCTTTGGAAAGGAAAGTAGTAGATTTACTTGACAAAAGGCTGGAGCAGTGCCTGGAAAATAACAAGAATCGAGATAGTTAGCTTTAGATAAAATTAGATGAAATTATAGCTACTTTGAGGCTTCTGCAAAATGAAGATCCATAAACAATAGAAAGTGATATCAGCTATCTGGACAAAAAGATAAAAATGTTAGAAAGGCTCATTGCCTAAAATATGACTTAATCCGAGGTAAAAGTTAGCCTTATGAAGATAATGAAGAACTACTACATGGCCAAGCTGACGAACAGACAGCAAAAAAAGCAACATCATCGTACATAATCCTATACTCCTGCTCATCAACTCTCTCTAAGCCGATACTGCGATACTAAACTTCGCTCAGTTGTTGTAAGTTCCTCAGTTGCTAAACAGGTCTTCAAACCACCAGAAAAGGCAGCTTACAACATATTCAAATACACCAATACTTTCTTCAACGCAGACAGACACAAACAACCGCTTCCACGATCCTCATACAATAGATAGTATCTGGTCAATCCTCCCTCCAGAGATCAGAAGATTGTGCCGAAAGATCATCGTGTTCTGGGAAAGACGACCTCAGATAAATTTTTGAATAGCACGTATCAAGACAACTTTAAGAGCAAAAAAACATAGAAAGTCGACATAAAAGGATTGGACGCCTGTCGAGATAAGATTAGAAGCCTGGCTATTAACTTTGGTAGACCCGAACGTCGAAGCATGTCTCCGAACAGCTACAATGCTTTCCTGTCTAAACTCAACTAATCGACTCCTTAGAAGAAGCAAGAGACCAAACTGATACTGGCATCCAGACAAATATTGAGCGAATCGAGAAGATAGTTCAAGAAAACTGACAGCAAGGGAATAGGAAGCGAAATCAAACATAAAAATTTACACAAACTGAAGCAGCAGTATATGAGGAAATTTAACATTTGATCCTACTTTTTACTATCTTTGATATAAATAGATGCTTTAAAAAATGAATTCAGTTAAGGTGCTTATCCATTCAAATTTTTTTATTGCCTTAA
>Ga0100378_1003321_pt1 | contig 15445 bp, 18 predicted proteins | sample CryGeymeta201502_FD_81535 | JGI IMG/M metagenome (GOLD analysis project Ga0100378, IMG submission 81535) | Groundwater microbial communities from Crystal Geyser aquifers in Utah, USA - Crystal Geyser metaG 2015-02 | ecosystem: Environmental > Aquatic > Deep subsurface > Groundwater | place: USA...
AAGCGTAACCAGAAAGGCAGCCACACATAATTTGAATGTCAGCATCCCTGCTTAATTCATGTAAGGAACAAAAGTGGAGTAGAGGAAATTCATATCATATTCCATGAACTCATCATTGAAGATGATGGTAAATGAGTTGACAAGCATAGATATAACATACATTTGTTTAAGGAGAGGTGTGTAGCGATAAGATCGGATGCAGTCTGTTATCGGCCTTCTCTTTAGTTCAAATGTGATGGTCCTCTTGACATAGTAATCCATAACAAGCACAACCAGAGAGATGACCTAGCAAAATGCAAATCTGATAAAATAAATAGAAAAGAATACGAAAATCGTCAGCTAATGTCTGAGGTCAAATTTTACTTCTTCTTTGGTGTACTAAAATTGAATATGCAACAAAAGCTTACTTAGTTTATACTGGAATGCCTTTTTTATATCTTAGTCTCTAATGTCCAGATTCTTTTCATACTCAACTTTAGAAAATCTATATTTAAAAATTTTCCCAGCTTTATAAAGATTATACATGCCGGTTATGAATATTTACAGGATGTATCGACTGATAACATAATGTTCGAATTCCAAAAGACAGTTATCAGCATAGCAGGTGGTCCCATTTATATTCTCAATAAGGAGAAAAAATAAAGGACAAATCAGCTCCAAACTGAAGCCATAATACTGGTCAAACCGACGTTTAGCATCCTCATGCTCGGAAATTTTTGCATAATTTTGAAAGTTAACCAGTTTGTATATCACATATTTTTTGAGTACGAAGCGGTATAACAATGCGAGAGTAATGAAGTAGACACCGTAAAAGGTCAGATGAGCAAAGGAAATGATAAACCAGTGTGGGAAGTGAGGATACTATGCAACTATGATTTTTCGAATGACCCCAAAGTAGAAAGCCTCCACAACAAAAATGATGATCAGAACCAGATATGCGAAGTTAGCTCGGATGTTTTGCTGGAGGTTTTTTTTTGTTTAGAAACTGTTTAGATGATCGTCAATAAAATTTCTATAGTAAGGACCACGATACTATGCCCTAATATCAATTATGTTTGTATCTTCAATGTAATTGCTGAAGAATTTATTTTCATGTTTTTACCAAATGACTATGAATATAGTATAGCTGAAACAGAGGATCAAGAGCTGTGCAAAACTAACCAGATATGTTTTATCCCGATGTAGGCTAAAGTAATAATGATAGGCGAACTGTATACCAAGTGCCACTGGGAATAAAAATAGTAGATAGATGATAAGGTAGATCTTAAAGGTGAGTTCATGGGCAAAGTTGTCACCGAGGTAGTCTCTGACTGCTCTCAGATTCACCCGAAGAGGGTTGAGAGAGTATGCATCTTCTAACTTAATGATGGGTTTGTGGATTGGAATGGACCTTTCACCTTACTTATTTTGGTGATTATAATCGTACTCATACTAAGTCTTTCCGAATCTTTCATATTCATTGTTGATTGTGAAAATGTCCATATTCATCCGATCCAGCTATTCTATTTTGACGAACTCTTGAATTTTCAAATAAGCTAGCTTGATTCTCTCCATATTGGTAAACATTGTGAGCTCACCATAAGGGGAAGTGTTGTAGTATTCATATTTAAGCATGTGCTCTAATTTTTCAAAAAAAGCCTTTTGCTTAGCAGGTAGTGTAAATTCCACAAAGCTGTCTTTGTATTCTGTCACACTATATCCATATTTCTTGTTGAGTTCAATTATTTTTTCAAAGAGATATTTTTTCTTTTTCAAATTTAGAAATTTTTCCTCACATCCTTTGTTGATCTTATGTCGATTGTGAAGGTAAATGTACTACCTTTAGTATTTATTCAATTTGTCAAGGCCTTGCATTTTCAGCCAATCTGCGTTTTCAAGATTCAGATAAGGTATGGAGCCATATCTTTTCTCCAGTGATTGTCTCTATTAATTACTAATTTGTGTGTATTTTGTTTGTCGTAAGTTAAATTCAGGGTTTTTTCCTGTGAGGAGGTTCCTTGATGCTGAGCCTTTTCCTATATCCAGCTTATCCTTTAGCTATTTCGGGGGAAAGATACGGCTCACCTCATATTGTAGCTACTAAAAGTACTGTTAAAATTTTCTTATTTCTTCACTGGAAAGCTCAGCTTCATCGATTACTTAATCAGAAAACTGCTTGTTGGAGAGGCCAAGATCAGCGTTCAGTCTTTTGATGGCATCATTGAATCCTGCTACTTCTTTGCTTTTGAAGAAGCTATTTATCTTGATGGGCCTTTCTTTGGAATCAATCGGATCATTGACAAGAAAATCAAGAATACTCATGCTGATTTATTTTTTCAGTTTGTACTTGTCAGCTGATTTCATCAAATTTTCAGTGCTGAGAGATATCAACATATACAAGGCCATATTGTTATTTTTCTATCCTTTCTTATTCTCAATTGACTCGTCCTCAAGAATGAAGCTTCTCACCCTAAACCCACACAATCTTTGCAATACTATCATCAGCATGTTGTATTTGACCATAAATGTGTCAATCTTGTCTGTAGCTTCATATTTACAATCGATGTCCATCTTATTGCCGACACCGTCCTCTAGTGGATCTTCTAATTAAAGATCGAGTCGTACACGTTTGGCCACTTCAGGGTAGACTTGCATAAGGGAGGTCATGGTTCTGACTACCTAGATGGACACACCCTACATCTCTGCATTTTTCTCCACCAAATACAAAATATACTAGTTGACAAGGTTATAAATGTCTTCATATACTGCAGGAGTATTCTTGAATAGGTTGTTGAACTCAGGCTATTTAGATTTAAGGTCGTAGGAGTACTGAGGGATAGGCATACGAATGACTAAATCTACCTTTAGGTCTTCTTTTGTGTATTATCTGTTGGCGAATCTGATGTGGGAAATGAGGGTTTCGAATACATTTTGCTTTTATTTGTCGTCAAAATCGATGCTATCATCTGTCCGCTCTGACATTATTTGAAATAATTTAAGTTCATAAAAATTCTATATTTATGGAATGTTCGGAACTTGCGTTATCCCAGGAACTCATCACATCCATAATTTTGGGTATCTTTTCGAGATTGTTCGATCAAACTATAATATTTTCTGAAAATTTCTAAATTTTATGAATGAATAGTTGCGAGCCTGTCACAGGAATAAGAAATTTTTAGCTGAAATGGAGGTATTTATTTATGTGGAATCTTAGCAGTTGTCGGTATGTTATTATTAATAATTTCAAATGAAAAACAAAAGATTATAAGGAACCTCAGGTCAGACATTCTCAGGCCACAAACGACATTCTCTCCAGAATAATATTTCTCAGCCATACAAAATCGACTGGCAAGACCCTTCCAACAGCTAAGCCAAACCAGGCCATAACAAGAATTTTTTCCAGAATATGAAGAACTAACTTTCAAGCATCAAAAATGACTTCGAGAGGCTAATAAAGAAATAGACGAGTTTCAATTATCAAGACAAAAAGCAGTCTCGTGAGGAAATGTTCTTTTCGACAGGTATGCCGAAAGGCAAGAGCTTCACTTCTAGTAAGCGGGATACAAAAAAACTATCCTTAGATTGCAGTGACAAACAATAAATCTTATTTAACTTACAAGACATCGAAAGTAAGTATAAAAAGAATGGGGCCTCAATTAAAGCAAATAGTTTCACTTAAAAGAAAATTATGCCTTTGACCTAAGATGACGTTGTTAGCAAGCAAAATCCTTCCTTCAAGCCTATTATCCTCTCGGAATTGCAGCCAACAGACCCTCCAATTAAGCAATGTGAGTCAAACAATACTTACAGTACTCCCAAAGAAGATATACTCACTCGATAACTTGAAGTATGCTTTAGGGAGAGAAGGATGATAGAGGAGGTTAATTAGTAGTTGAAAGGAAAACTTTAGGAAATGAGTAGAAATGTATCTACTCTCAAAGATCAGAACAATCAGTTAGTTAGTTAGAAATAATACTTAGAAGGACAAGTGATAAAATTGGCCTCTTAGCAAAAAACATTCAGGACAAAAATGTAGTAGCTGAGTCAGGAGTTAGATAGTAAACTTCATTATTTGAGCAAGCAGGAACAGTTGCTAATGAACAGTTGTCTATAAATTAACCATTTAAAGTAATAACTTGGAGTTAAATAAAAGATTAAAACCGAACTTTCTTTACAATTGGAAGCCAATGAAATTGCAGTTCATGAAAAAGTGGAAAAAATATAATAATTGATGAAAAAGATATAATAACTGACAGAACAGCTTACTTTGTTGCAGGAAGAAAACCCTCAAAGTAAAGAACTATAAGCTGAGCTTAATAATCAAAGAAATTTTTATTAGGAGCGTATCAACTAACTGATCTTCCATAACTAAAACTTCCACAAAATCAACTTTGACCTCGGAACTGAAAATTAGCAATTAAAGAATGAAATAAGCGAACTTCACAATTTTATCTAGCATAGCAAAAAGACGAATATGACCAACGAACAAAGCTTACAGAGAAAAGTATAATACTTGAAAACGGATATTGAGCAGTATGAGAAGAGGTAAAACATGTTCACTCAAGAAATCGATAATTTAGGAAAAGAACTACGAAAATAAATGGAAGCAAAAATATAATTGGAAAGACGGCTGAGCTTAATAGATCAAGAGGAGGAGGGAGCTTAATAAAATGGAAGCAGTGTGAGCAGCCTTGTAACCTAGATCAATTCACTGAAAGAGCAGCTAACTTTGGAGAAGAATATCAATGCAACTATATCTTCAAAATATGACTAATAACTCAAAAAAATCAATATGGAAGGCATCGCATCTTCTTTAGAAAATAGCATGAATACTATGGCCCAGTAAAATGCCTCTCTCAAAAGCAAAGTGAATGCTCTCTAGGCTGATTTTGATTCTTTAAGAGAACAAAATAATTCTTACAAGAAAGAAATCAAACTTTATGAATAAAGATAAAGGTGGAATCATGCCAATAAACAAATGAGCAGTTCAGAGTGGGAGGAACTCACATAACAAATTTAAAGACTGACTGAGGAAAACCATTATTTACACTAACAAATCTAATTCAAAATGTTGAAAGAAGAAGTAAATGATTCTCCTTGCAAAAAAATCGATACTTGCTATCAATAAAATATTGCTAAAATGGCCCATGATCAACTTTAATAGATCTAAGCTTTGAAAGCAAGAGTAAAAGCTTTAAGAGACTAAACTTAATTTTTGAGAAGATAGCTATAGGCACAAGGAAAAATTTGTATGTAGCTCAAATAGGCCAGCAAAGGAAGCAGGTTGTATGACTTGGACAAAGAAGAAGAGCTCCAAATGAGATGTACTCAGGTATGTGCTTTAAAGAACCTGATATTCAAGGTTTTGATTTAAAAAGCTTCAAAAGGGGAAGCTGAGCCAGAATTAGAGTATTATATTTCTCGGATCGAGTAGCTAAAAAGCCAATTATTTTGCTGATGATAATAACTATATTTATTTACTAATACATTAAAGGAATCATTCAAATACGTTATTTCCACAGTTTGAATTAATCTGGTTTAATAGCTGCCATTCTAATCTTTTATATAAATTTTACAAATAAAAGTTTAGTCCTGTAGTCCATCTTTTCATTTTGGAATATTTTTTTGATGAACTCAGGTGATTAGTATACCTTTAACATGTGTTTCCTGATAGATTAATGCTACTCGCTTGATTACACCTCCTATTCAGATCCGAACAATTTTCTAGTTGAGGTGAAGTTCCCTTTATCTTTGATGTATTGATTGATAATTTATGAAGTTGTTTCATTGTTGGTGGTACTGAGATATTCCAATAGATATCCTTTACTGACTGTCTTGAGGTTGAGATTAAGGGAGGTGGTTTATTGCTGGGTTCCTCGCTTTTTATTGATGTTAGCCCTACGAGTTTCATTCGAATACTATATTTTACTGTAGGGTCTTTTAGTTTACTTATCCATCCTTATGTCAATAATATATAACGTGATAATGATTAATATTTTAATGTTGACATACTTCATCATCATATAAGCTCATCCATGTAGCTTATCTCTAAATAATCGTCTTTTCCTTTACTTCTCTGCTTTCCTATCATGTTTCGAAGCTCCCATGATACGATCTATCGTTTCTGATCCATCTCAATCAGTTCACGTCTCAGTGAAGTGATGGCAGATTTGATAGCTGACACTTTGTTTCCTTCACTTGTCTCTTCAGTGGCATTCTTCAGCTTCAAGTTCATTTCTGTCAACAGTTATTCAGTCTTTTATAGGGCTGCAGAGCGTTCCCGAAGCCAATTAGATAAAGTGGCGGCTCGATTGCTTAAATCCAAAGTTTATTGATTGAGCGAAGTGTAAATTTCAGTGCTACCATGGAAGTTGGATTTTATTCTCTTTTACCCCTATACAATCTTTTCAAGATCCTTATCAATAGACTTGAACATGGTTGATGCAGCTGGTCTGACATACTTAACAAGATCGGACAGTTTCTGGATAACACTAGAAGTACTGCTTGCGACACTCTGGTAGTTTAGGCGTTTGTATATCCTCCTTTTTTCCGAGCATCCTTGGCTGCTGTTCCGATTTAACCCAATTTTTTTTCAAGTCTGAGACACTCAGATCTCCATTCTTTTTAATCAGCTCGACCTACAATCATGATTTTGTTCTACTCCTCTTCTAGCTCCTCAATCTTGTCGACAAGCCCTCCTAAGCTATTTCTATCTCTTCTCTTCTGCTTGTTGAAGAGAATTGACTGTTCAAATACTGACTCTTCTGCATACAATAATTTTTACCTTCAAGAGATTCTTCAGAAAGATCTCTTTCTTCCTCTTCGATTTCTGATGACTTACCTGGGTTGAGTTATTCGAATTCATCTTTGGTCTTTTCATTGGTTGTCTCGTTGGGAGCCTTGAACTGAAAGTTCATGCGAATGAGTTCTCTGGTGAGAATTTAATTGAGCAGATAGCAAACGCCCTCTCCGTAACCCTTTCCTTGCTTATCAACAAAAATACGTTGCGAATAGTACTTACGCCCATTCCTTCCTCGCTTTTCACGCCATAATCCTCAAGGTCTGTTAGCAATTTGTTACATGCTGCTTCTGGTGAGCTCCAGTCGATCAAAGTTTTGGTGTATATAGCTAGCTTATCTTTTTTTTTGTCAGGTTTTGACAAAGCCATGATCCAATAGGCAAGTTCAAGAAAATAGTTAAGCTGGCCATTTTATTACTTGCATTGTGCATCTTCGATGGCAAAGTACTGCTTGTTGATAGGTCTTCTTTAAGCGACCTTGCAGAAAAGTGTATCGTAATTCAACAAAGTGAGTTTGATGTAAATGTCATCCATAGCAATGAAAGGATCAAGCAAAGGTTTCTTGATGTCTTCCATACATTTCAAAGCATAGGTATAAACCTGTTCTGATCCCCATCGCTTGGTCGGATCAACAACTATCATGTTATGGATAGCTTATCTCAGCTGCGGAGAATATCTAGAGTCAAGGGGTTTGTAGTTGCACTTGGTGATATTGTCGAACAAATCCATGAGGGACATCTTCTCCTCTTTGTTTCTGAATGGTGACTTGAGTTCTGCTAGCTAATAGCAAATGCATCCCAATGACCAAACATCAGCATTTTCTGTGTATCCTGAATCCTGAATCAATTCTGGTGACATGTAAAGGGGTGTTCCTACTTTTGAGTATGCTTCAAGAGTTTCAGAGCTGAAACTTCTTCCAAGTCCCAGATCACCAATTTTGAGAGAGTTGTCTGCTGAGATAAAGATGTTGGCTGGCTTGAGGTCACGATGCATGATTCTCTTTTCGTGCATATGCTTAAGTGCACTAGCTATCTGCTTCATAAGGCTCCAAATGGTTGGTTCATCGAACTGAAGGTCATCGCTTTCTTTTTCCTTGATAAGTTTTTTGAGGTCGCCTTTTTCAGCCCACTAGGTGACTATGATCAACTCATTATTGTGGATGAAGGAATCGATGTACTGGATGATATGAGGGTGGTTCAATTTTTTCATTATATCGACTTCTCTCAAACATTTTTCACGCTGCCTCTGATCAGCCATATCGAAAATCTAAAGTTGCACATTTGATACCTTGATCTTTTTGAGAGCAAAAGGAATCCCTTGTTCGTTTTCAGCACGATATACAATGGAAAATTTTCCCTGACCAATAGGTTTCGATATGGTGTATCCTTGGATTTTTTGGCCAGTGAGCTCATAGTTCTCTCTGCTCATCTTTTAAATAACAAATAATATTCAATTTGAATAATCTTGAATCTTCATAAATGACCCAATTTTCCTAAAAGGCTTGGAAATCAAGAACTATCAAATCACTTGTGTAAAAATTTGCCATACTGACTATCGACACTTAGCAACAATTTTTTAGTGTTTTCGCTTAACTAAATACCCACAAAAATACTTTGAGTAGGGTACGCTCTGATTACAATATGATGCGGTCATACTACTTTGATGCTGTAGTTTTTTACTTAATGAGGCCTTCAAGGTAACCTTTCTATTTTTTAAGCTTCATCATCTCTTGTTGCATCAGCTCAACTTCCTTTCTCTCAGCTATTAGGTCTGTCATAACTTAGCTACGCTGCTCCTTGAGCATTGAAATTCTTCCCTTCAATTCGTTGAGTGTCGAGTCCTAGTCCATTTAAATATAACTGCGAATTCTTTATTATTATCTGAGATAAAAATCAAGCACCAAAGGGGAAAGGGCTCTATAATTTATCTCCAACATGTTTGGGAGATTTATGATGACTTCGGGCCACCTCCAGTTTAGTTTTAAGAAGTTCAGCATCATCGAGTTTGAGAGGTTCGATGGCACTGATATTAAGCCTGTCTCCAATATTATTCATGGACCGATCGTAGTATCTATCAAATGTATAGTTTCCCGTGATAGCTTTCTGAATAAAATTATACTTACGTTGAGCTGATTGGAGTTGTATCGATATTCCTATTAATTCATATATTTTTGGGATTTTTTATTCAACCTCTGTTCTTCTGATTGTCTGTCTAAAAACAAGGAATATTCTTTCTTGTTGTATGTCGGTCTCTTGTCTTTGAAAATATTATTTATGAAACTGTAACTCACCTGCTCAGGATTAACTTTTTGTTACTACTCTTTTTTCTTCTGAAGAATCTCAAGTTGCTTCTCAAGGGTATCTTTCATCTCAATATTTTTTCTCTCTCTGTCAAATAATTCCCTCTATCTACGTCTTTGTGCCTCTTCTGCTTCCTTTTGCTGAACACTGTCAACAAATTTATGCTCAAGATCTTTATCTCTCCTCATTTTTTGATTGTAAATATCACGATAGTAATTGTATACTTTTTGATTTTGCTCGTACTTTTTGTGCCCTCCGTTGCGATGCAAAAGAGATTCCTGGTATTCCATATTTCTCTGATTTTCAAGCTCTTCTTGCATTTTCCTTTGCCTCAGCTCCGCATCTTTCTCCTACCTTTGCTTATCAAGAGTAGCAATGACATTCCTTCTCATAGCTTCTGCTCTTTATTTCTTTTCCAACTCTGACTTCCTACCAATATCAATATTGTAGACTTTTCCATAATCCTCATTATTCGGTTGGTTTGACTCCATGATCTTGCGATTGGATTCTTAGAGTTCTTTGCTCATAAGGAATTTATTGAATTTTTCCTTTTCTTACTTTTCCTTCATTTATTGAGCTTTTTGCATTATATACTCATAGTATTTCTTATCTTCTTCTTTTTAGCTATGCTTGGAGTTGTACTTGTGCATGAGCTGTATGTCGAGCTGTTGTTTGAACTTGTCTTTTTTTTACTGCGAAAGGATCTTCTCCATGGATTTTGCCCTTTCGAACTCACGAGCCCGTTGTTCATAAATGATTGCCCATTCTTATTTTCTGGGGAGAGCATGAACTGAGGAGCTAGACCTGTCTGATAGACGCGAATCAAACATATGTTAATTTTATTAATATCAACCAAGTTACAACAATAAAAAAAACTGACTCGCATCTTTAGTCCAGAAAGGTTCAACGATTACTTTGACAAAAAAATATTGAAAAATAATTTGTTCGACTTTTGATATTAGATTTCCAACTGTCATTATAATTGTTCTATCATAGAAGAGAAGAAAGTTGCAATGGATAAAATCAGCGTAACTTCTGCAGGCGCATAATATATGAAGCATAATTTCAGCACCACTCATTTGCCTTCTCTAACTCGTCAGGCACCTTAAAATTAGTTCTAGTTTTCATGCATGCACCGAAACACGAGCAAAGGAAAACTCAGTGCTACATCTTTAAGGAGCCTTCTCAAGGATGATTCCATTGCTTAACTCAACAAGATTAAATAGCAAACAAAGCTGAGAGCATACATGCATGTCAAAAATGAGCTGATGAAAGACATACCAGCAAGCAAGGAGTTTCTCAGCAACAAAGCTGAAACAATGACCAGGAAGATGCTGGTTGAGATTCACACCAATCAGTAGCTACAGACTGAAATTTTCAAAGGAAAGAACTACTTGAGTAAGCTAGTGGGAGAATATGAAACACAGAAAACTCAAGCTGAAAGATTGAAGACAAGGCTGAGATAAAAAGTGAGGGTGTTGTTATGATGTTATGATGGTTTGGAATATTGTTCATTCGATGATAATTTTTTTCGCATGAATAATTAATTATCGATCGTAAAGACCGATCACAGCAGTACGAGTTTTCTCAATAAACCGCAAAAGCCTCCCTCCAGCACCAACAACCTGCACCTCCGCACAGAAAACAGTGCTCAGCATGGCGACAGTCGCTCTCCATAAAAAGGACCTCCATAATTCAGATAAACTTTCCGAAGACCTCGCATGCCTTACAACAAACTACCTGATGCTTTCAACATGCGTCAAAAGAAGTAATGTTTGCGACATTAAGAAAAAAGACTAACAAAGACGTGCTAGAAAACTTAGACAGGATCGTTAAAATCAGCTAGTACCGAGAAATACAAAAACTACTTGACCCTATCTCTATCGTAAGCAAGTTAATAACTTAGTAAAACAAACCTCCTTAAAAAACAAAGTAGCAGAATGGCAATCCTCTTGCCACAATCCAGAAATATTTCAAAATGAAAAGCAAATTCCGCCTCGAAATGGAAGATCTTGATCGCTCCATCCATAAAAACAAAGCCTTGTCAACAAAGGGACCTAGTTTAAAGATGACAGATTGCATAACTTTAGAAATTCTCAAGCATAGGCACAATACAGGCACCCTTAAAAAATTACTCTATGTTCCAAAATTGAAGCTTCTAACTTCAAAGGAAGAACCTTTGAACCTCAAAGACCAAAGGATAGCTCTCAAGGCTTGGCTGGAAACATGGCAGCAGCATGTAAATTCTATCCCTGAATTTCTACAGTTGCAAGGGTATTTGTTCAATGTGCCTGAAGGTGCCATTTCTGTTATCACTTAGTATTGTGAAAATGGGAGCTTAGTCAATCTTCTTGACTCCGTTTTCGTCCTACCTGAAAGTGTCATCAGAGAAATATTTGGACAAGTTTTCTCAGCTCTAGAAAGTTTCTATAAATCGATCGACCAACATTTCGGGGGTTTGTCTCCCTCTCAAATTTTATTCAATAGCTAAGGGAAAGTAAAATTAGGCATGGGTCTCTACTATCACCTAACTGTCAACAACAGCAATAATTCGAGTAGTTTGTATAATCTTCGCAGTCAGCAGAAACAAAAGTAGTTATTATGTTATGCAGTCTTTTCGATATGAATTCAACTCAGAAAAACTTCATCAAAATGAGTCAAACCCAAGCCAATCAAGAAGTCGATCGATCTCTTGATATTTTCAAGCTTGGACTTATGATGCTCTAATCAGCGATAGGTGGATTGTAGAATTTTTAACAGTCACCTCTCATCATTGAAGCCTTGAAAAATATATTCACTGAGGAGGGTCAAAACATGCTAGAAAAATAAAATGTCTGCTGCCTGATTCATTCTGAATCTTTTTTGCTGGAACTTTTGGGAAACCAAGACGAAAGATCAAGGAGAGACAGACTATAAATGTCAAAAATAACTCCTTATTCGAAATTTATCAAGGACAGGTTTTCTGTTCCATTCCAGAATTTTTTGTGCAGATGTCTCAAGTTGACTCATTCTGAAAGGACAACATTTATTGATCTTCTAAATCATTCATTCCTGAGAAATTAGACCAAGGACTCAAAGACAGTAAACGTGTCTCTTTCAGACTTGCTTCTCATCAATATAGATTGGAGTCAAGATTTGCTGCAATCGGTAAACCATATATTACATAGGTTCAAGAAGATCAAGGATAGAGGATGATTGGTCACATCGTGCATATGTTAAGCGATTGCAGGAGAGACGTAATTCATAACCTGCTTGTGAATGAGAAGGCCAAAATATTGAATATTGGAAAGTATATAGGGTTCAATTATCCACCTTTAGGAAAAAGGCTTTATGAAGCTATGGCATAATTGGCTCAATCTCATCGTGATTTTAACACATCGATTTGAACAGCCTGATCTTTTTCTTTTTTATCCTCGCACTCTACCTCAACTTTAGATCATTTGACTTTTATCAATATTCAAGTCAATAATAGCCGAAAGTAATAAATTACTATTGAGAATGAACAAAAGGAAGTATACAATCATGAACCATAAACTTCAATTTCTTCTATATCCATCGGCTCAGGCTCATAGTAATATTCATGAGGCCATGATGTAATGCCATCTATAATTCTTTGATATGGATTGGGCTCGTATGGAACTATTGCTAATTGAGGATTTGTTCTGTCATCCATCTGGTTGCTGCTGTTCACTCTATTTTTGAGAGACAGATATCTCGATACTTCTTCTGTCAGTTCCCATGGTCGGAAAAGTTTGAACTTGCAAGGAAGATATTCTTTGGTTGGTGGAGCTCTGGAGAATCGTTTTCTTGTGAACACAGCTTCTTCGAAATCGTCACAGTCTGTCGGGAAGTGTTTGCGCTTCATGAGTCAATTTATTATAAGCACCTAATTTTTAGTATAAATGTCAATTTGTCAAATCCTGAAAGAGTGTTCTAGAACATAGTACAAAACCTTCAATTATTAAATTATCCCTTCATTTATTTCATCAGTAAATCACATATCAACATGATAGTCTCATATCTAACCCTGCCAAATGAAAATTCAATCCATTTGAATTCTCCTATCAGAGCTTTTGATCGAGGCCTTTCTTCAAAACCAAGCTTTCTTAATTTGGGTAATTATAAGGAAAAATCTATCTTACTAATTGGGATACTAATATTCTTTTATGAAGTATGGTGATATTTGATATCAAAGTGTATCTTATGCCAAGATCTGACAGAAAGTTCAAGGAGTAACTATGATCCTTTGACTAGGCCATGATGTTTAATTTCCAGTTTATGATGAATTTCAGATATTTCAAACTTGATCCCTTTGTATAATATACCCGAAAAAACTAATTAGTAATGAGAGAACTACCAGAAAGTCCACCCATAGTCGATCGATATTTCATGGAATGCCTCAAAAAACTATCAGAATAACACAACTCAGCAATCAAATTACTCACTACCAGAACTGCTGTAGTGTTCTTTGTTTACTTCATTCATTGCTGGGTCTCTCCACCTCCCTAATAGGACTCAAACTCATCATTTACGCTTTTCCTTCGACTCATGTTGGCTCAAAACATCCTCGAGCTTGCCCGATTATTGTATTTTCGGCACACTAGACTCAGGAATAGATCTCTTCTGATCAAAGTAGCAAACGAATTCAGACATTGCTTGTTTCTCCAAGACATTATTACTGTTGCTGGAGAAACTTTCGATGAGTAACAGCTGTTTTTCGAGGTTCAGAACGAGTGGGGCATCAGAGTCAGTTGTCTTAGCTATGACTTTTAAAACATGGAGAAAGTCAACGACGTTAGTTAAGAATACAGATAGATTCGTGAGAAAATTGGACAAAATGCTATCAGAACTGTACTCGAAACATCTATTTATTGCTACCGAACAATGGCATTGTTGACAGAATTATCCGAAGTTAGCCTCTTTATCTATGGGGCGGTTCTTGCTGTCTATCTCCCTTTGCCAAACTTCCAGAGCACTTTTCTCCAAATCTACATTCTTTTCCAAATCATGTTCAAGCCTAAAATATTCCTTGTCATCATCCTCATCGCTTTGATCCCGCTTATCTTAGTGGCTGTTGTCATTTATTTCCTCTGCTGCAGAAAAAGTAAAAAAGTAAATTTGCCAAAAAGAAAAGAGGTCACTATGTAGACACTAACAAAGTGCAGTGAATGCGTCATTTGTTTTCAAAATTTTACCGAGGGCTAAAAAATTATTCCTTTGGTTTGTTCAGATATGCATATATTTCATGAGACCTGCATCACAGGATGGTCCAAGATCAAACCAACCTGTCCTATTTGCCGGAGCTAAATATGATTTAATTAAGTTAAGTGTTAAACATCAAAAATCATAATTCTTGTCAAGAATTCTGTTTACATGGTTCTTCACTGTCCAAACGGTCGCCAAAGATAGAGGAGCTTTGATTAAATTTAACGACACTCCTTTGTAAAATCCTATAATTCCATCCTCCTTTGCATATATGTCATGAATCAAGGTTTTATAGTTGCTTAGAGTGGGAATTTATCCCTTGTGAAATAAAAGTTTTTGGCCCTGCATTCTCTTTCTCAATACGTCAAATGGATATGCTGCTATTTGTCCAATTGCACTCAATCCTCCAATCAAAAAATCGACATACCATTTTGAATATTATGCAGGCCACCTTGCTTTTACTACCTCTTTGAGCTTTGTGAAAATGAAAAAAGAGCAGCCGTGATAAACAAATATACCGCATAGTGCTGCTCCAAAGCCTTGGTAGAAACCTGAAAAGCCTTCTCTTGATATAATAGTCTTAAAGGCCTCCCGATTATTGTTATAACTAAAACTATCTCTTTCCATAGCCAGTCTTACTCTAACAAATTACAAGGGTGTTGTTAAGGTCAGCGAAGTAACTCCAGCAGTCGCCCCACAAAAATATAAGATAACTTGTTGCTTGAAGGTACCATCTTTTTTATAAAATCGTGTTCTGAAGAAGTCAAAGACTGAAAAATCCTACATTCTAAGGAACATACAATGGCGGCAGTGGGAAATACTCTTGCAACGTTCATTATGTTTCCTCTCCACAAATTGGCTAATCCATGGATCTTGACTATCGTGAGAAGGTCAGCTTTAAATAGAGCGTAGGTGAATTTTCTGTTGGAGGTCTTCCTTGATATAAGATGATTTACAACAAAGAGAAACTTGACCCTTTAGATTGGTGCTATCATACTTTTAGCAACCACTCCAGCCAACCCCCCCGAAAGGAAGCTGCTTATGGATTTTACATGCCCTCCTTTGTCGTCATGAGATCCCATCGCTTATTATAATCTTAATTAACATCAAAAAGTCATAGCTATTTTAATCTTTTACCATCCTAATGGCTAAACCACAGTCA
>Ga0100378_1003334_pt1 | contig 15419 bp, 19 predicted proteins | sample CryGeymeta201502_FD_81535 | JGI IMG/M metagenome (GOLD analysis project Ga0100378, IMG submission 81535) | Groundwater microbial communities from Crystal Geyser aquifers in Utah, USA - Crystal Geyser metaG 2015-02 | ecosystem: Environmental > Aquatic > Deep subsurface > Groundwater | place: USA...
ACTGAAATTTGGGGATTGGGGATTGGGGATTGGGGATTGGGCCCAATCCCCAATCCCCAATCCCCAATCCCCAAATAAATATTAAACATTTAACGCTAAACATTAAATTCTAATCATTAAATAGTAAGTTATACTATTTATTATTAATAATAATACTAACTTAATATTAAAAATAATTATAATTATGAATCTGATTATGAATTTCGAAGACAACTCAAAAAAGCCTATTGTAAATACAGCCAAACCTAAGTCAACTTCGAACAATTTAAATAATACACCTCAAGATGAAGAACAAATAAAAATGAGACTAAGTGAACATATTATACAATCACTTACGGAAAAATATGAAAATTTTATAGTTGATAGGAATATCCCAATCAAAGAAGAAGTATTTTCCCAATTGAAATACTTAGATCCATTAAATCTTAATTATGATACGTTTTTAAGAACTGTTGAAGAAAATGTATTAAAAAAGTTTGGGTATAACATATATAAAACTACTTATAATAATAATATAAAAGTAATAACTCCAAATATAAACAATCAAAGAAGTTACAACAATCTTAACAATCCTAATAATCTTAATATTTATAACAATCTTGAAAATTCTAATGATAATATGAAACCTTCTAGAGGTATTATCAAAGAAAATATCAAAAACATAATAAATTATGATGAAGGTAACAACTTCTATCATCCTACTAATCATATCAAAAGCAACTTGAACGATTATAATGATAATATGAAACCTTCTAGAGGTATTATTAAAGAAAATATTAAAAACATAATAAATTATGATGAAGGTAACAACTTCTATCATCTTACTAATCATAGCCAAAATAACAACCTCAATTCAAATTACAATCAAAATATAAATACAAATTATAACTCTAGTCCTTTTCCCAAAAAAGTAGATTTGAATAGTATTAACTATTCAAGATTTAATTACGCGCCTGTCAATCCTCAAGAGACTACTAATAACAATAATAATAGAGAAAATGTGAATATACTTAGTAATTCAGCATCAGAAAATATAATTGGAATAAATAAACTTGATTATGAAAATAGACAAAATAAGCAACAGTTAACGAATAATGCAGGCAATAACTCAAACAATAACACGAACACCAATATGTATGATTATTCTAAGCATGATGAAGATATAAAAAAGAAGTTTTATCATATTGATAATCGATATGATGGTAATTTAAATAATATATCTTTTTAAATTATAATATTATTTATAATAATATATTTAGATTATTCAAGAAATAAAGAGCAATTTGTTGGAAGAAGATTAGGAAATCAAAGACAAAATTCAAATAACAATAGCTTTAACAATATTAATCCGAATTTAAATGTAAATGTCTCTCAAGAAAATCCTTTTAATCCATTAAATAAAAATACCATTAACTCATCACATTCTCATACACCTTTTCAACATCTTCATCACCAATATCAAACAAACGAAGATTATAATCCTCCACCAATTGATGAAATCCTTGTTCAAGTAAAAAACGTCGATCCTTTAACCCGTGAAGAATTACTTAAAAAGAATCACATCATAAAAACTTTTGAAAATAAACAAAAACAAGCAGAAGATTGGTCAATTATAGCAAAATACAACCATCAAAAGTTTGAAGAGGAAGAAAAGAAACGCAAATTAATAGAGCATGAGAAACAAAGATTAATGAAAGAATATCTAAACAGACAAATAACTGAGAAACAAGATGTTGAGAGAATAAAAAAAGAACAAATGCAAAAACTAATATTAGAGACAAGGGAAGGCTTCCAAAATGTTCTCGATCCTAATAAATTACTGAAAAATTTAAACAACAATGGTAATGGTTTCAATATCAAAGATAACTTTAATAATGAAGCAGAGAAGAAAGTTATGAGTAAGTTATATTTATAATAAATTATAGGAAGTAATAGTTATGCTACTTTCACAGGAAAGGAATTATTAAACGATGAAAGGAAAATCTTTCAAGAAAATATTGAAAGGATTAAAAGGTAATTTAACAATACTAATATAACAATACTAATATAACCTTAGCCATTATAATATTTAATTAATTTCTTTAGAGAGAAGTTAGAAGACATAAAAAAGCAACAACATTATAAGGACTTAAAACAAGAATGTAATTCCTTAATACTTAAACAAATCGAAGAGAAAAATAGACGTCAACAGGAAACATATGAAAATAACCTAAGATATGGAAAGAATCTATTAAAATCTGTAAGTGAGTACCAACATGAAGCTCAAGAAAAGTTAAGAAAAGAAAGGGAAAAGATATTTATGTATAAAGAAAGTTTAGATCAACAATTAATTGATAAAAGGCAACCTCATGAACAGTTTAAAGATAATCAGATTAAGCTAATGAATAAGTCAGTGATTAATGAGATATATAACTACTATCAGTAATTTAAATTAATGTAGGTAAATAATGATTTGAGTTTTGAGTAGTTTTAGCATACATAATTCGATATAAATGATAGCTTGATAAGTTTATATTTGTTAGTTAGATAATAAAAATATTTATATATAATAATTAAATAATATTTTATTATTAAAATAAAAACTTTCTTTATTACTTCCATAAAATTAAATAATAATAATATTCTGAATTATAATAATAGTTTATATAAATTAAATAAAAATGGATGTGAGAAATTCTTCTTCAATGAATAGCAGCGGTGAATTCAGTATTGATGATATTTTAAACAAAATATTGTCAGTAAGAACGTAAGAACGTAAACAATTAAATAAACTAGATTAAAAACTACAGTAAAAACTGTTTACCTGACCGAATCTGAAATGAAATGGCTTTGTATAAAAGCAAAAGAAATATTTTTATCCCAACCAGTCCTTCTAGAAATAAAATCACCTATCAAAATATGTGGTAACTATTATAATTTAAATATATACAACAATATTAAACCTTATAAAATCATATTAAACTATAAATTGATAGGAGATATCCACGGCCAATTCAATGATTTACTAAGACTATTTGACTCTTGTGGCTATCCTCCTAAATCAAATTATTTATTTTTGGGTGATTATGTAGATAGAGGGAAACAATCGATTGAGACGATATCAATGCTATTAGCTTATAAAATTAAATACAAAGACAACTTTTATTTGTTAAGAGGCAATCATGAATCAGAACTAATAAACAAATCTTATGGATTTCTAGATGAATGTAAAAGGAGATTCTCTCAAAAACTATTTAAAGCTTTTAATGATTGTTTTAACTGTTTACCTATATCTGCTTTAATAAATAATAAAATATTATGCATGCATGGTGGGCTAAGTCCTGAACTTCATTCTTTAAAACAAATAAATGAAATAAGAAGACCGACAGAAATCCCTGAGAAAGGACTTTTGTGTGATTTGTTATGGGCAGATCCCGATAGAGAAACTAAAATTGAAGGTTGGGGTTATAATGACTCTAGAATAGTATCAGTTATGTTTTCAAAATCAATTGTAGAGACATTTGTAAAAAAACATGAACTAGATTTAATATGTAGAGCTCATGAGGTAAATATTATAATACAGATCATATATAATGTTTACAATAATAATTTTAATTATATCTTAATTAACAATTACTAATTCATTATAGGTTGTAGAAGAAGGATATGAATTTTATGCTAATAAATTATTACTAACTATTTTTTCAGCACCGAATTATTGTGGAGAATTTGATAATGCAGGAGCAGTTATGTCAGTAAATGAAGAATTGTTATGTTCATTTCAAACATTTAAAACAATACCAAAATATGATAATAAATCAACTAAGCCAACTTCACAAAATTCTTAATTCAATTACTTGTAATTAATTTATGTTATGGAAGTATTGTTTTTATTTATATCATAAAATTTATTTAACAATAAGATAAAAGTATAAAAATTTGCTTCAATTAATATAAAATATTATCTTTTTACAATAACATTTTAATTAACAATATAAAAATATTATAATACATAAGTAAAAAATATTATAAAATTTAATTATAAATAATTTAAATATCAATGTTATAATATAATAGTTATTATCTTATATCATGTATCATCCTTTAATCTATAACTAATTTAATTACTCTTACTAAATCAAACTATTCAAAATCAATCATATTGAATTGTCGGATGATACTGCGCTATAGCACCAGTAATATATTCTAAAGTTTCAAACTTATTATAATATTCTATTAAAATATTATAACAGCAATTAATATTTTCTACTTCGTTTCCACATCTTTTTAATAGATATAAAAGCTATATTATTTATTAATAAATAAATACCCATTCTTTTATAAATAACATCATATCAGTTGATATATTCCTCGAGTTAGTTCTTAAAGCATCGAATCCTAATGATAGGCAGGCTACTGCTCGAGTTGATGCTCTGTTAAAGTATAATATAAGTATTATTATATAAGTATAGTATTGTAGTGTTGTATTTAGTTTAAATTGTTTGTAATATTACTTGTACTGGGTAAATATTTCATCATGCAACATCATCTTTGCCATATAAACTGAAACACTTTCTAGATTAGCTATATGATGAGTTAGGTTTAATCTTCTTATATCATTCTCCAAATTATGTGAAAAGTCATATACAAATGATTTGATAAACTCATATGGACTTACTAAAATAACATCGTAATCAATTTTCTGAAAGATAAAAACCTCCATGTCTTTTACATCTTGACTAACGTTTAAATTTATAAGTTATAAGTTAAAATTTTTATAAGTACGGTGAATATTGATTGTGAAGAATTTTATTAACCAAATTACTAACGCTAATTGGTATTATGTCTTCCATTTTTGATGCCATATAGAGCGCTGTTGTTCCTATTAGGTGTAGACTTTTTTTGACATTATCATTAGTATATAAATGAAGAAATAAGTCCATTATCTGTACTGATAGAAAAATTGTTTCGTTTTCGCATCTAAAAACATGAAGTACTTCCATCATCCAATCAACTAATTTCGTTCTTTATTTAAGAATTTAATAAGAATATTACCTAAACTTTGTTGTTATTTTATTTCTTTTTAAAAAATTCAGTGGGAAACAAGTTATATTTTCCCAGTTTTTATTCTGATTGTAAACTATATTTCCATATTGTTTAATTAAACCTGCATTTTCTCTTTCTCCGAAAGTATTAAAGTTAGAAAAGTCATATTCTTCAGGAACTGCCTCACCACCAAAATTTAAATCGATTCTTTCAGCTTCTGGTATTTGATCATTATCTAATTCCATTTTTATTTTGAAAATTTAATTAAGTCCTTATTAACTTTAATTACTTTTTATTTTTTATCATAGAGAAATATTACATTTAGTTGTATAAATATAATATTATTAATTATTAAATAAATTTTGATTAATAATATTATTTTATATTAAATAAAGTAAGTTGAATATGTATTAAATTACAATATTATAATATTATTGGAGATTTAATGTTTTTAATTTACATAAACTAATATAAAACTATATAAAACAATATACAATTATATACAATTATATATTTTATATTAAATTTGAATGGGGTTTTATAACAAACTATTTTGCTTCTCAATTATTCTTAGTGTTATCGCTGTTATCGTTTTAATATTTGCTATCTTTATCTTTAGCATCTTGATTACCTCTGAAGCCAGAAATTCTGCTGTATTACAAGAAAACAATGCAGATTTATGGGGTGATATTCCTGGAAAGAGCCAGGTTCAAATTATTCGTGATCATTACTTCTATAATTTACTAAACTTAGACGATCTCATGAATGACAAAAGTCCAGCAATTTCCCAGGAAGTTGGTCCATACAGAGTAAATGAATTTCAAAAATTTATCAATAGAAATTACACAAATGATTCAAATATAGTTAATTACAACTATTTTAGGTTTTTTGGTCCTTCAAATCAAACTCAGTTTCCTCTAGATGATAAAATTACTACTTTGAATTTGGTAAGTAATAGTTTATTAATAATATAGCCTGCTATGGGTGTTTGGCAACAACTAAAGACCATTCCTCCAGCAAAGGCAGCTTTGCAAGCTGTTTATTCTATTGTAACTGGATTTAAGACAGATTTTTACTTCCAAGTCTGTGGACAAATGTTAAATACTACTACGACTACTTATGAAGCATTTAAAGGAAGTATTATTTCAAAGTTATCACATTTATCTGAAGATATACAATTAAAAATGTATAATGATCCTTCAATTGGTTTTATAACGTATATTATTTTATTAAATCCAAAGACAAAATGGCGCTCTTATCAAATCAGCCCTTACTCATCCTTCAAATGATTCTATGTACTACTCAAACTTCTTTGGTCTTACCAATTTCGATATGACAGTTTTAAAAAAGGGAGTCAAAATAGTAATAGATGCTACAACACCATTAGCCTTTCCACAGGTAGAAGGAGGACTAACCCTCGATAACCTTATGGCTTATCAATGGAAAAACTTATCTATAGCTCAGAATCAATCAGTATATGACTTAAATCAAACTTTCCCTGGATATGTTGAGTACGGAGCTTATCTAGATAATTATCATCCCGGAGTTAAATCAAACTTAACAATTGAAAGGATAAAGACAATGATGGCTCTTAATGACTTTGTTGGCTTTGATAGAGTTAATAAAAGAATTAAAAATAAAGTAGAAGATATGGTAGATGATTCACATTCATTGCTAAATAAGAAGAATATGGATGGGATTTTTGCACAAAATACTGATAATGATAGTATTAAATTTATTAATGATGTTCTTCAATTGAATGATTTACAGGAGTCAAATTATTTATTCAAGTATTTAAGTTATTTAGGAGGAGAAATGGCCTTCCAATTCTCAACTGGAGGAACAAAAGGTATAGGAGGTCTATCTCAAATGATGGCTCAATTCTGGCCACAAATGTTAAGTAAACTTGGTTACAGTTTGTTTTTTAATTCTATTAAGCTTTCAGCATTTGATGATTTCTTTGAAAAAACTGCATGTGCTGATGCATTGGGAGCAGATTTATACCCAGGAGTAGATATTAATGCTATTTGTACAAACTCTGATTTAAATACACAAGTAGTTGAAAATTTACTTGTTTGGATTGACGGTGTTGTTTTCGGAACTCCTCAACTAAAGACTTTACTACAATGTACTGATGAACAATATTACTATATAACTAACGATAATTCAAAAATAAGAATCAAAATAATGACTTATGTAGATCAATTCATGACTCTTTATAAAGACTATATATCCGGACCTAATATTAAAACTGCAAACTTCTTAAAACTAGCTGGATTTCAATTCATACAAGCAAATGTTACATCTCAATTTCATATTGCAAAATATAGTAGTCCTTCAATCTCCAATAAAAACTGGGATCTTGTAGGCTTTCCTCGTAATAATTACCTAATAAATAATTATTAGTAAAACTAAATTATACTTAATAATACTTCTTAATAATACTTAATGATACTTATTTACTTTTTAGAACCTGCTGAATATAATATATTTTGCTCAACTTATAATTTCACAAATGATTTTACAGTCGAAAACTTCTTACCAATATTGAATTATGATTATCTATTGTCTTCGAAATTTATTCAACAAAATTTTATTAATTATATGAACGGAGACATTAATCTATTTTCTTCAAAAGCGTTTATTAATTATCAAAGAGGTGCTTTTGGAACAGTTGTCCTTGGTGGTTTGATTACTACTAGATCAGTTCAAGAACTTTTGTATGGATATTATGATCCATTTTTAACAATGATAAGTTCAATAAACTATTATACTGGTGGTGATCCTTCAATTAATCCATTCTTTTCGTTGATGTTAAATATGACTGAAACTCCAAATGATCCGAATAAAAAATGGTCCTTCTATACCGGTAAAAACGATAGTGACATAACTCGACAATATAAAACTACTTTAGGAAGTAAAGATAGTAATATAGTGTAAGTATCAGAAATAATTTATAACGTCTTATAATATTTCTTAAATTTAACTTATATTATTCAATTAATATTATTTACAATTTCACAATTTAGTTTTCGAACTCCATACTTCGATGGCAAAACTGTTTACGATACATTCACCAATCCTTGGAATAAATCATGGGTTCACTTAAATGGAACAGATTTACTTAGTATTAAGCCTGGAATTACTAAAGACGAAGCTAAGAATGTCTGGGGATACCTCGACGATCTATACCGATCTGCCAATTTCGAATATCATTCAAAAGGAGAATACAAAGGAATGGATACACTAAGACTATTACTAGCAGAAAACGCTATTCAAAACAAAACTCTTAATCCATATAATGAAATATACTATTCTGAAATTTATAATAATTTATCTAATGAGACATCAGTCTTTCTAGCTCCTATGTATGCGTCAAAACCATATTATTATCAATGTAAGAACTTATAAATCGTTTACTTATTATAATAATATTTTAGGCGATAATATAGGAGACGCTCAACCTATTATCAAAAGAGCTCCATATACGGGTAATAAAACTGAAAGCCCTGACGATAGAAAACTCTTTAATGAGTCTTGGGTTGATATCGAGGTCTATTCAGGAGCTGTAGTTCAAGCTGTCCAGAAATTACTTGTTTCTGTCCTACTACAAAAAGATGAATTATTTGAAATATCTGGTGATAGATTTGTTCCTATTTATTATACTTTTAGAAGTGGTAATTTTACCGACGCAGGAGTAAGAATAACTTATAATTCTATTAATTGAAAATTTAGATGCATGCAGTATTTGATGCCTTGACAAGCGCATTAAACATTAAAAAAATCATTTTGATTATTAGTATTATTCTTGTTATTGTTGCTTTGGGAGTGCTTATTTTTAGTAGAGTCATGATTGCTAAAGAAAAGAAAAAACAAGAAGAGTTATCTGATTCTGGATTACACCAAAAATTAAACTCTGAGAATCAAAAGGATATTAGTGGTAGTGATAATAATAAGAAAGATAATTCTGATGGAAAGGTTTTGAATCCAGTTAAAATTTCTGATAAATCAGACACTAAATAAGTAAATAAGAAAGTTTATTAAGTATAATTCTTTATTTTTAATAATTTAGCTAATAGTATTTATTTATTTGAATAATTAGTATTATTATTTAACATAAAATAACATAATATTTTACATAATAATTAATTTAATTTATATTATAATTATTCATTTATTTACAATAAATTTACATATAGTAATTTATTCAATAACCTATATAGTAACATTATAATAATTATTTATAAAACATAAATACTAATTCAAATAATACTAATACTAACAATATTTTAATGACAACCATAGAAGAAGACGAAGACAAAGAATTAAACAGCGTCGAAAATTTAAACGAGATGATATTCCAACTAGCTAAAGAAAACGATGAACACAAAGCTGATTTAGAATTAAGTCTACAAGTCATCGACGAGAAAGAAAGAGACTTAAGGGAAGCCAAAGAAGATTATCTTAAATTAGAAAATTATTATGGAATACAAGTTAACGAGCTAGAAAAAAAGGTTGCTGAGCTTAATGAAACAATAGAAAAATCAAAAATGAATAAAACAAAGAAAAATCTTCCTAATTGGCTAAAATCAGAAGTTATTACTAATATTCCTTTAGAAGACAGACGGAAAAGAATTTCGGTATTTGAAGCTGAAGGTGATGAAGATTTTGATAATAATGATGACTTTGCAGAATTTAAAAAGATTTTGGAAAATAAAGATAAAATGTTAGAAGAGCAAAGATTAAAATTTGAAAATGAATTGAAGAGAGTAAGTGAAAAATACCAACAAAAGGAAGAACACCTCAGAGCAGAAATCGAAAATGAGAAGGAAGCACAACTCCAAAAAGAATCAATAAAATCAACACTTAACAAAGAATTAAAAGAACAAAGTAAAGACTATACAAAATTACTTTCTGAAATAGATAACAATAAAGGAGATATAGAACAATATAAAAAAACAATTGCAAAATTAAAAGCAGAAATCGAAGATGTTAAAATCGAAGCACAACGAGAATCAAAAGATAAATTTATGCAAATAGTAAACTTAAATAAGAAAATAAACGACATGAAATTTATGAATAGTCTCCACGAGCAAGAAAAGACAAAAATGTTAGCTGATCGTAATAGTCTTGATAAGCTATACAGTTCACAAAAGAAACAATTAGATTTACTTTTGATTGAATATAATAATATTAAAGATGAATTAATGTCAATAAAGGATAAAATAAATCAACACGGGGATGAAGGTAAAGATTGGTTAAAACATGTAAATAGTTTACACGGAAGGAGAGTGAGTCAATATCCTGACGAGTTAATAAAGCACACTGAATCAGAAGGTGTTTGTCATAAAGGAAGTAATCTTTGCGATTTATTAGACGACGATGATGAAGTCAAAGAAGACATAAAAACTTTAACGAATCTGAATCTTGTACAAGAAGTTAAGAAAGAAACAAAAGAGGAAAGTTTAAAAAAGACTAAGCTTAATTATTTAAATAAGTTAAAGAATAAAAAGAAAAATGCTGGAGTTGAAAATGTATTTCAACATTTAAATATTAAAGAATTAATTAAGGAAGAAAATGAAAATGAAAATGAAAACAATAAAGATAATGAAAATGTGAAAAAAAATACAGAAATAATAAATGAGGTTATAACAACACCAATTCATGATAGTAATAATATTATTGAAAAGAATTCAAAAGAAAGTAAAGAAAATGTAATAGAAAAAGAAACACTCAATAATACTGATAATATTATTACTACTGATACTACTAATAATAATTATACTAATATTACTAACAGCCTTAAATCAAAGCCAAGATTAACAGTTCTTAATGTAGATACCAAAAATAAAATACAAAAGAAGTACACATCAACCATTAACACTTCAAATCAATCAAATGAAACCAATCAATCCAATCAATCAAATCAATCAAATCAAATTAATAAATCAAATCAAATATCTAATAATTTAGACGAAAATAAAAATTCAACTAAATTGAGTTGGCTAAGAGCACAAAGAAATAAAGGCAATATGTTGAATACATTTCAAATATATCAGAAACTATCTGAAGTAACCGATAAATTAAATGCAGAAACTCAGTATTCTTCAGAAGACTTTCAAGGACTCCAAGATAATAACATAAAGACTTTTTCTAATCAAGAGGATATAATCATAACCAATGAGTTTCAGATAATATTACTGGCTTGTTTTAATGAAATTAGTAAAGAAAAAGAAGCTATTAATGAAAAAAGTAAGGAAATTAATAAAAATGACTATAGTAAAGATGAAATCATACCAATCTCCCATGATAATCCAGATATACTATACCAAAAGTATAAAACAGAAAATGAATACTTATTAAATGATCTTAAAGAAAAAAATTTAAAATTTGTTGAAGAGATTGAAAACTTAACTAGAGAGAACTTTTCTCTCAATATTAAATTAGAAAATTTCTTAATTGAAAAAGATGTTGAGGTAAATAAACTAAAAATGATAATAAAAAAGTTGAAAGAAAAGTTAAAAGTTTAAACAGATTAAAGATTGATTTAAAAAAAAATTTCTGTAAAATTATATTATCAATTATAATTTAATTTATTTAATCTAGTTATTAACACTTTTCATTATATTATTCAATATTATTTAATTTATTATTATTTATATATCTCTAACTATCTATTTATTCATGTATATATTTGCTTATCTACAAATTAACTATCAATTTAAATTTTTTAACTTTTTCAACTAACAATGAGTATAATCTCTATTTGTCTTTCTCTTGGAAATACTTTTCTTGATTTTTCAATTGAATCTTAACCATAGGATTTTCTGGAGCTGATTTAAACTAATGAATTATTTATGGTTATTTTATATGGAAGTTATTTATATAGTTATTTATATTCATTTCTATAGTCATATAATTTACCTCCTTTTGAATCATATTTACTAATGTATTTCGCTTTTGATTTGGGTAATTTTCTCTAAAAATAGGTAAATTCTTTTCTAAATAGTCATTCCATGCTTGACGCATTCTTTTTTCAGGATGAATATCATCATCAGCTACTGTTAATTTATTTAAAATATTATCAAGTCCTGTTTCTCCTATTATTTTATTATCTGTTAATTCATCCATTTTTAGATAATTGTCGTTTACAAATTCTTCTTCGAAATTAATTTGTTTAAATTGATTTTCTTTTTCTTTATCATCTTCTAGTTTTTTTAATAGCTCTTGATTATATTTTTCTTTGAAATCTTCAATTTCAGCTTTTTTGGGTGCGCTTACGATTAGTTTGTCTTCTAGAAAAGGTTTATATAATTTTATATGATTTATAATAATTTTATTATTTTTAATGTTTTTATATGATTCTATATAATTTTTACTTTTTCTTGCTTTTTCTAATTCTTCTTGTTCTTTTTCTAATAAAAGTTTATTTTCTTGTTTAATTCGTAATTGCTCTTGACGTTTCTTTTCATCTTCTTTTTGCTTTTCTAATTTTTTTAATACTTTGGGGTCAGTTTCTTGCCAAAATTCGTCTTCGACTTGCTGATAATTTAGATAATTTAATTGTTATAAATATATATATTTTTATATTTTATACTTTTTCCTTTTTTTCTTTTTCTACTTTCTTTATTGTATCCTTTTTTTCTTTTGCTTCTTCTTTTTTTGTATTTACTCCAAATTTTTTAGGCATTTTTTAATTATATTAAATATTAATTTATTATAGTAAAAGTAATATTACTAATTATTGTAATAAATTTAATATGTTATTTCATTTTATAAATAATAGTTATAATAATAGTTTATAATTAGATAAAAAAATGAAATTTAATCAGTAAATACTATTTATAAATTATCCTCTTCCTTTATTTGACTATATTTTAATCATTTATTTTCTCTATCTTCTTGAAAGCACATTGATGTCTTAATTGGAATAAAATCACCTTGGAGTAAATGCATTTTATTTGATATATTAAACTGAGAAGAAGATAAACTTTCACCTTTAAAACTTTTATTCTTTATTCTGATTAGGTATTTAATATAGTCTAAAAAGTTGTGTTCCTTTTCAGAATGAATTTCAAAATTAAAACCTTTCATTTCAAATTTGGACCGATGGAGTTGACAGACATAGCAAATATTTTCTACTTGATCTCTGTGTATATTAGAGCTTTCATTTTTCTTTTGGAATTCGTCGACAATGATGGCATTAACTATATTTAATAATATCAATTTAACAAAGAAAAAGAAAATCCAATCATAAATAAAAGCTTCATAGTAATAAGTCGAATGATAAAAAAGTTTTTGTGGTCCATTAGTAAGACCATCTCTTATTCCAAGATTAAAATGAGACAAAAAGCATATAAAGTAACTAGAACAAATATTTTCATCTTGGTCTACTCTTACATATAAAGATCTTAAGTTAAAGAAAGCAATTCCAGCAAAAAACCATATGAATATTATTAATAAATATAGAATAGATAAGAATTGTGTTACTCTATCATATAAAGCTTTAATTACAGTCATCATTATTTCAACATATGGGATTACACTGCAAAGTTGCAATGAGTATAAGAACAAGTATTTTCTTCCACCAAGTATAATAAATGATAGTATCAAATTCCAAACAATTGGGAATATTTTACTTACTAAAGTGATTAAATAAATATGTTAACTAATTATATTATTACCTTTTATATATGCATATTTTGAATGATAAACTGCCCAAATAACTAAGAAGATAATATTATAAGAGATATGAAAATAATTTATAATAAATGTATTGTATTCTACATACTCATCTCCTTTTTGAATCTCTCCTTGGGATATATTCTTTATAATAAACCCATTTGCGATAAAAGCTAACATAACTGATATTAGTCCTCCGAAATAAAAGAAATTATCCTCGTTCTCGAACATAAATGTTAAGACAATTTTAAAAATAACATTTCTTTTTTGAATATTTAAATATCTTTCATTTACAAGTGTTGTAATTTTTGTAATAACTTTTAATATTTCAGCTAGATTGTTAGAATAAACATCTTTCTGACGTTCGGCTAAAGTTAATATATTTTCTTTGCTCATTAAAAAACAGCATTCTGGTGGTATAACAAATAGTTCACGCAACAAAACTTTCTTCGGATTTCTAAAAAAATAGGCTTTCTTAATCTTCTTTTTTGATTTTATTGGTAATACTCCTTTTATTTCATCAAAATTAACACTTAAAATATTAGCCTGATACGGATTAATTTTACAATAATCAGAAATTATATTTTGAACTTCTACACTTCCAAGGTATGTTTGTAAAAACTTAAAATGGTTGTTGTCTTCTCTTATTATATGGTTTTGTAAAAAAGACTTTGTTGTTGTTCGGATATTATTTAAGAATTCAGTAAGTAATTCCATTTTGTTTAGAGGGATTTTGATTTCACTTAATGATATTCTGTTTATATATTTAAAAATCAAGAAACTTATTTTTACATAGTCACTGTTAGCGAATTTTGTATTGTATTTGTAAGCCTCTATAAAATCAATATTATCTTTATCTTCTACCTTATTCGAATATTTAGACGATTTAGAGGCTTTATCTTTATTTCTATAAGCTATCTCAAGACTTTTTTTGCATACTGAATATAAGTGTGGAACGTTTAATTTCTTTAATATTTGAATATAATGATAGTCATTTGGTTTAGGTAAAATATAAGCTTCTGTTTTCTCTTTGCAAGCTTCATTGCATGTATTTCTATCAGTATTTTGAATAGATGATCTATTTGGTGATTTTTTATATTCATCTATTAAGTTATAACAATCGTCTATTTTCTTTTCTTTTTTTAAATACAATTTATTATTTAATTTGTAGTCTCGGAATTTATTTATCTCGTCTATCCTAGATAGGACTTTATTATCAAGAGAAGCATTTTCTTCAATAAGACAAGTAATAATCACTAAAAAGCTTGTTAAAAAATCTTTGAAAATAGCATCATTTTGTAAAAAGTTATCAATTAGTTTAAAATTCATATCAATCCATTCGGCATAATTGTATATTGCGTCTTTATTGTTATTATTTTTTTTATAAATTCCCAAACAAGTAAGATAAACATATGGGTAACTTCCTTGAATAACATTAATAAAGAAATTTGAAATTGATGTAAATAAATTAATAAAGTATTCATGAATATTCTCTTGCTTTCTAAACTTATTAAGATTAGTCATGTTAGGAAGACAATATTCTAATAAGGCTATAATATCAATTTGTAAATTTAGCAATAAGTTAACTAATTTATCTCCTTCTTTAGTAGACAAAGACTGATTCACCATAAAAGCTTGAAATATAGTGTTATGTTCCTTACATAAAATACTCAAAAAGTCAATAAGTGAAGTAAGTACGTTCATAGTACTCT
>Ga0100378_1003335_pt1 | contig 15416 bp, 15 predicted proteins | sample CryGeymeta201502_FD_81535 | JGI IMG/M metagenome (GOLD analysis project Ga0100378, IMG submission 81535) | Groundwater microbial communities from Crystal Geyser aquifers in Utah, USA - Crystal Geyser metaG 2015-02 | ecosystem: Environmental > Aquatic > Deep subsurface > Groundwater | place: USA...
AGGCACAGGCTTAGCCCATCCAAACACAAATTGAAAATTACTCATCACGGCAACCGCAAGAGGCACCAGTACGGTACCCACTAGATCAATGTGCCGAAAAGGGTTCATGCTGAGGCGACCAAGCATTTTAGCGGTACTGTCGCCACAACGATGAGCAGCCCAAGCGTGTGCGGCTTCATGCAGCGTAATCGCAAGCAGTACTGGGACTATCCAAACAGCGAGGGTTTGAAGAAAGCTTAAAGTTGGCATAATAAGAGCGTATAATAAAAAAATATAAATTTATAGTATCTAATCAATCAATTAATTAATAGGATTAATTCATGAATACAGTTCCTCCCTGCCCAAAATGTCAGTCAGATTATGCTTATAAAGATGGTACATTATTTGTTTGTCCTGAATGTGAGCATGAATGGATGGTCGAGGCGGTCAAAGACAACACGCCTCACGAGCTTGTGGTTAAAGACGCAAACGGACAAGTGCTTCACGATGGCGATACGGTGACAGTGATTAAAGATTTAAAAATCAAAGGTTCTTCATCCGTGGTTAAAGTAGGCACTAAAGTAAAAAATATACGTCTGGTTGAGGGCGATCATGATATTGATTGCAAAGTAGACGGTGTGGGTGCCATGAAACTAAAATCTCAGTTTGTGAAAAAAGTGTAGTTTGTTTTTTTACACAAGGCAGGTTTTGGCTATACACCATAAATCAACCCGTGCAACGCCTTGTGCTTTAAGCTGAAAGGCAAGTTCGTTGGCTGTGCTGCCTGTGGTGATTAAGTCATCGACTAAGGTCACATGCTGATAAGGCACGGGTTTGATGCGAAAGGCCTGTTGAAGATTACGACGGCGTTCGGGAGCATCCAGCTTGGCTTGTGAGGGCGTGTCGATGATTTTTTTGATGTGTGACGTCAAGCAAGGCCGCTGAATTTTTTTTGCTAGATGCTGAGCCAAAATAACGGCATGATTAAACCCTCGTTTTCGTAAGCGCTTTTTATGCGACGGCACGGGCATTAAGCATTCGGTTTGTGGTATTTTACCCATGATATGGGTTAAAAACTGAGTTAAATGCAAGCTTTCACGGTATTTGAAATCATGTAAAAGTGTTCGTAGAGGCTCTTCAAACCGGTAGGTAGCAAACACCTGATCAAGCGCAGGTTTTTTTTTGATGCACGGATTGCATAGGTGTAGTTTCGTGTTAGCTAACGGCGTTGCACAATGTGTGCAGGCCGGGCCAAGGCGTGGTAGGGTTTGTTCGCAAAAAGAACATACAGAATATTGCCCTTGATGCAGGCGGCGGCATAAAGCACACGGCGTTTTAAGACGTAAAAGATGTGGTATACTGCTTATTTTATAGCTTAATTTATAGCTTAATGTGCTCATACGTTCCATGGCTTGTTGGATTTTGGGCTTTATTTCCTGATGGGTATCATGAGTTTTTCTAAAGAAATTAGCAATGCTTTTCATCAATGTGCGGCTGGCTACGAAGCAGCAGCTGTTGCGCAGCGAGCGATAGGATCCCAATTATTTGAACGTTTGTCTTATCTTAAGATCGAACCACGTTATGTGTTGGATTTAGGATGTGGCACGGGTTTATTAACGAAGCAATTAAAAAAACGCTATCCAAACGCCATGGTCGTGGGAATTGATTTTGCCGAGGCGATGGTGAGCAAGGCGAAAGCACAGCAAGGCTGGCGATCGCATCCTGAATGGCTTCGTGCAGATATGCATGCCCTGCCATTTGCAAACGGTGTATTTGATTTAGTCTTCTCAAACCAAACGTTTCATTGGTCAGTTGATTATCCGGCACTCATACGTGAAGTCAATCGCGTGATGAACCCCGGGGGTTGTTTGATGTTTTCAACCGTTGGGCCTGATACGTTTAAAGAATTACGCTCTGAAGATGAGCCTTATGCGCATGCCAATGAATTTTTAGATATGCATGATGTGGGTGATATTTTACTGGCCGAACAATTTTTAGATCCGGTTGTTGATATGGAGCAGCTTGTACTACGCTATAAATCATGGCCTGATTTGTTACGATCGCTTCAAAAACAGGGGGTTCGTAATATTAATTCCAAACGCAATCTGGGCTTGACGGGCAAACAGCATTGGGCTGAATTTAAAGCCATGGTTGAGCAAAGGCGTACACCGGAAGGAAAGTATCCTTTAACCTACGAAGTGCTGTATGGCCACGCTTGGAAAGGAAAACCACGTCAAACCACACAAGGAACTGAAACCTCGATCCCTGTTTCAGTCTTAAAGGAGTCCTTATGGAATTTGTAAGTCGTTACGTTGCGCACATACCGGATAAACACGGACATATTGCCTATTCACCTGAAGAAAATGATGTATGGAAGACGTTATTTTTACGTCAAACCGCGTTGTTGCCAGGTCATGCGTCGGATGCTTTTCTCAAAGGCCTTGCGTCGTTACCGTTATCTTCTGAGCGCATTCCTCAATTACCTGAGGTCAGTGCGCATCTGCGAGCCGCGACGGGGTGGGAGGTTGCACCGGTTGAAGCACTCATATCGGCACGTGCTTTTTTTGAGTTGTTAGCGCATAAAAAATTTCCAGCAGCCACGTTTATACGAACACGCGAAGAACTGAATTACGTCACCGAACCTGATATCTTTCATGAATTATTTGGGCATTGCCCCATGCTCATGAATCCTGTTTATGCTGATTTTATCCAAGCCTATGCCGAGCGGGTTTTAACATTTCCAGAAGCGGACTGGCCGCTGTTGCAACGTTTTTTTTGGTTTACGGTGGAGTTTGGTTTGATTCAGTCACCCCAGGGCGTGAAAGCCTATGGCGGGGGTATTTTATCGTCGATTGGCGAAACGCCATACAGTGTTGATAGTCATGATGCCATGCGGGTGTTGTTTGATCCGATTGCCATTTTTCGTATGCCGTATCGTATTGATAGGCTTCAACCCGTGTATTTTGTGATTGATAACTATAAAACGTTATATCACTTTGTCGAAGACGATTGGACTAGTTTGATGGCTCATGCTCGAGCGTTAGGGGAATACGCGCCGTATTTTGCTGTAGATGAAGGCAATCCGAACATACATATTTTAGCCTGTTAATTTTTGTGTATTTTTTTTGAACTAAATGTGATATAATGCATTTTTTTGATTGAGGTGTTGCGCATGAGAGATGTAACGGGAATACCCACCGGATTCTTTACGGGGGCGGCTGTTGGATATGTTGGGTCTTATATTGGGTCTTATGTTGCTCCTGCCAGTGCAGCTGCTGCAGGCGGTGCATTGGGTGCACTGGGTGTGATGGGTGCTTGTGCCATTGGAGGCGCTGTAACATTTTTTGGCGGCAGCTATCTCGTGGGTGCAACATTAGAAAGAGCAACCGATTCTTGGAAGAGTGGAGACTATGGCCTGAGCTCAGTTTTCTTTGCTTTGTCAGCAGCAGAAATAGGTGGGCTTGCATTTTTGGCCGCAGGTATTGGAGCAACCTTTCTTAATATAGCGGTTCAACCGGTGTTTCTTTGTGCGCTTTGTGGTGCAGGCCCTATGCTTGTTCCCATTTTGATTGCAGCAGCGTTTGCTGGATTGCTTGCATTGGGTAATTTGGCGTGCTCTTCGGATAACGTGTTAAGTTTATAAGTGAATTTAAATTTCTGGCATTGTAATCAATCACGAGAATTGCTAGGATCGCTGCATCTTTCATGTACAACTCTACGTTCGTTATGAGGAGTGTGGCTTGATCAAAGTACTCATTGTTGATGACCATGAATTGGTTCGTATGGGTATTCGGCGTTTGCTGGATAATTTGCCTGATATCCAGGTGATTGCAGAAGCTGAAAACGGTGAAGCAGCGCTAAAACAAGCCAAAAGCTACATGCCCGATGTGGTGCTCCTCGATATGAAAATGCCCGGCATGGACGGCTGGGAAGTTACCCGGCGTTTAAAAAAGTGCCACTCAGATATCAAAATTATTGTATTAACCGCTGCAACCACCGATCCACTTCCCACCCGTATTTTACAATTAGGCGCGATGGGCTATCTTACCAAAGATTCAGCCGCCGAAGAAATGGTGACGGCTATCCGTAAAGTATCTCAAGGTCAACGTTATTTAAGCGCTGAAATTGCTCAAAAAATTGCGCTCGAGAGTTTGAATCCAACCGATATATCTCCGCTGGATGATTTATCTAAACGTGAAATGCAAGTGATGTTCATGATCATCGAAGGCCTTACCGTCAATCAAATCGCAGAACGTTTGTTTTTGAGCCCTAAAACGATTGGTACCTATCGTTATCGTATGTTCGAAAAGCTGGGCATTCAAAATGATGTGGAGCTCACGCATTTGGCCATGAAATATGGCGCGTTTAAACACCATGAACATCTCAGCTGAATTACAAGCTACGCTCACCAACCTACCTTTGGAGCCTGGTGTTTATCGAATGCGCGATGGTGATCACAAGGTTATTTATGTCGGCAAGGCCACGTGTTTAAAAAAGCGTGTACAAAGTTATTTTAATCCCTCAGGTCAAGGTAGTAAAACACGTGCGTTGGTGCGTCAAATCGTGAGCATTGATGTGAGCGTGACACGAAGCGAGACCGAAGCTTTATTGCTTGAAAGTCAATTAATTAAAAACTTACGTCCTAAATACAATGTACTCATGCGAGATGATAAGTCCTACCCGTATTTATACGTGAGTTTGAAGCATGATTATCCCAGTCTGAGTATGATACGAACCAAAAAAAATCCTCAAGAAAAAGGCTATTTTGGACCTTATCCGGGCGTGAATGCTGTGCGAGAAACGCTTAACTTAATTCAAAAAGTTTTTAAGCTTCGAAACTGTCGTGATGGGGATTTTGCCACACGCTCGCGCCCGTGTTTACAATATCAGATTGGACGTTGCAGAGCACCGTGTGTAGGTTTAATCTCTCAACTTGATTACGAGCAAGCCGTGCACGACACAACGCAATTTTTACGCGGAAAGTCACAGCAGCTTTTAAACGAGCTCGGTCAACGCATGAACGAGGCTGTTGAACAAATGGCGTTTGAAGAAGCAGCGGAACTGCGTGATCAAATGAAGCATTTACGTCTTATTCAAGAACAGCAGGGCATGACTTTGCGTGAAGGAGACGCCGATGTCCTGGTAAGTTATGTTCGTCCTGGGTTTGCTTGTCTGCAATGGGTCGGGGTACGTGGTGGTCAAGTGCTGGATAGTCAGGTATTTTTCCCAACCTTGCCCAAAGCAGGCTTAGAGCAAGAGGATTTAGAACAAGCGGTGTTTGAGGCATTTATTGCGCATTATTATTTTGATACGCCCGAGCGAATACCGGCATTAATTTTGACCAATCATCCTGTACAAGAACAAACAGTATGGGAAGAGGCCCTACGCGCGCGACGTGAAAAAGCGTGTAAAATTCAGATTAATCCACGGGGTGCCAAAGCGCGTTGGATAGATTTCGCAAATGATAATTTGGAGCGTGCGGTTGCAGCACGACGCGCATCAAAATTATTAATAGAGCAGCGTTATGAGGCACTACAACAAGCGCTAGGCTTAACATCCATCTCACGTATGGTGTGTTTTGATATTAGCCACACACAAGGCCAAGATACGGTGGCCTCTTGCGTGGTGTTTGATAAGCAGGGCCCATGCAAATCAGCGTATCGGCGTTTAAATATTCAAGGCATTACGCCCGGCGATGATTACGCAGCAATGGAGCAAGCGGTCACTCGTTATTTTAGGCGCTTATTACATGAGGACAAACCTTTGCCCGAGCTTGCGGTGATTGACGGTGGTCAAGGGCAGGTGTCGATGGCGAAGCTTGCCCTCGATGCCCTGGGTATTCAGCATGTAAAAATACTCGGCGTTGCCAAAGGCCCTGCTCGAAAAGCAGGTCTTGAGCGTTTAATCCTGGCGGATGACTTTCAAGAGATGAGTTGGGCACCCGAGTCGCCTGCACTCCACCTATTACAACACATTCGTGATGAGTCGCATCGGTTTGCGATTACTGCGCATCGAAAAAAACGTCAAAAAACAACGTTAGGATCCACATTACGTGATATACCTGGGGTGGGTGAAAAGCGTCATCAAGCGTTGCTTCATCGCTTTGGGGGATTACGTGAACTTGCGAAAGCCTCGCGCGAAGAAATTGCAAAAGTCGCGGGCATCAATGACGCACTTGCCACACGTATATATGAACACTTTCATAGCTAAAAAATCATAAATTAAACTTTCTAAACTTTTATATCTCACAGCCGATAGTATAAGTAAATGTATTCATATGGAGTAATCGGATGAAGAAGTTTAGTCATACCATGGTTTTGCTCGGCGCCCTCTGTGCCACAGGAACGGCTTGGGCTGGCGATTCACCTTATTATGGAACAGGGCTTTGTAATCAACCGCAGTTTGAGTGCATTAAAACACAACGCGGTGATTCATGGGAACGTTTATTTCCTGATGAACGACACCGTGATCTTGTTCAGCGTTTAAATCGAAGTTATAACGCGCTTTGGGCTGGCAAAGTGATTGTTATTCCTAAAAATTTAAAAAAATTAACGCTACTTGATCTCTCGCCTTTTCCCAAAAAAATTGATGCCGATGAAAAACAAATTATCGTTGATCAAGATAAATTAGCTTGGGGTGCCTATAATCAACAAGGCGAACTACTTAATTGGGGGCCGATATCCTCCGGCAGTGACAAATGCTCTGACAGCAATAAAGCATGCCGTACGCAGACCGGCATTTATAGGATGTTTAGTAAGGAAAACTCGCATTGTTCGTCCGATGTGTTTCCAGTTGGCCGAGGGGGAGCACCTATGCCTTATTGCATGTACTTTCATAAAGGTTTTGCCATGCATGGCTCGAATGATGTCCCGGGGTATCGCGCAAGTCACGGTTGCGTGAGGATGTTCACACGGGACGCTAAATGGTTAAACGAAGAATTTGTTGATATATCAACCGAGGAAAACAATCAAAAAGGCACCAAAGTGATTGTTCGGACGGTTAATTCTGTAGGGAGAACATGATGCGAACCACTCATCAAAATTTAATTTTACCGTGCTTGATAGCGTCAGCATTATTATTAGGGGTTCATGAAACCTGCTCTGCGGCAAATCAGGATGATGATATTAAAAACCCGCTAGGATGTCGAGATGTGGGGTATAAATTTGATTTAAACGTCCTTCAAATTTTACCACGCAGCGAAGGTGATGATCAGTCACTATACTTCATGTATAACAAAACCGATCACGCCATCAACTTATATCAGATGCGTCAGTCGGAAAGCAGTCAAAGTGTTTATTTAAATCATGTGATTCGTCCGCATCGTTGGGCTGCTTTATCCAGCAGCGAGCGCATGAAATACATATGCACGATGGATGATAGAAAAACGAGTCATGGGAAAATTGTGGATTGTGCTGAGAGTGTTAACGTGTGTGAATATGCACGCGTAAAATACGGTATGAACAATCGCGGCAATTACTGGATTGTAGATGGTAACTCGAGGAACGGAGCCGTGCGCGAAGTGGTCAACTACGGCATTATTCCAAGATAAAAAATAAAATAATAAAAAATTATTTAAGGAGAAGCTCCATGAGTTCTAGTATGAGTTCTACAAGAGCAATCACGCCATGGCTTTGTCTTATCGCCGCGATGAATACACCGTTAGCTTACGCAAGTACGGGCATTCATGCATATCGTTCAGGGCATTACATTCAGGCCTCAGAAGACCTCATGCATGCTTCGCCCAGTGCTGTGGGAGAAGATTATATGGGGCGTATGTATCTTTATGGTTATGGCGTACTTAAAAATAATCAACGCGCACTACAGAGCCTGAGGGCATCGGCTGCACGTGGGTATTTGCCCGCTCAAAAAATTGTAGCACGCTACGCGCTGATTCAAGAGAAAGACTTAATAGAGGCGCTCAAATGGTTTAAAAAAGCAGCCGACCAAGGCGATATTCAAGCGCAAATGTATTGTGCAGCAGCTTACCGCTTCGGTTTGGGTGTTCATAAAAGTGAAGATAAAGCCAGGCATTATGATATTGCAGCGGCTAAACAAGGCAATAGCCTAGCGCAAGCAAGTTTAGCTGAACATTTTTTAGAAAGTCGTCATCGTAAAAATAATCAGTTAGGTTTGATTTGGGTGAAGCGTGCGGTTGAACAAAAAGAACCTGTGGCACAGTATTTGCTTGGGCAAGTGTATGCCGAGGGAAAATTAGAACCTAAAGATACTGAACAAGCAAAACAGTTGTTTGAATTAGCGCTCGCAGGAGGTTATTCACCTGCTCTACAAGGCTTAGCTGACTTAGCGAAACAGGCCGGTGATGAAGTATTACAAAAATCATGGCAAGACAAAGCCGATAAAGCCAAAGCTGAAGTTTCAGAAAATGCAGAGGTTTTAGCGGCCCGCTGGTTAACCGGTGGAAAAGCGTCGTCACTTTCTGAAAGCGGGTATGGTTTAGAAGGTATATTTACCGCCTGGAACGATCCCCGTGCATTGCGTGAGCATCAGTACAATCAGCCACCTCAAATGGCAGGCGTTAGTCGAGAAAATTTATATCAACCCAATTTTAAACTTGTCGAACCCGATGATATTCCATTAACCGATTATTATGACATGTTGGTTCGAAGTGCAACTTATTCAGAACAAAAATTATTACCAGAAAACTTAGATTTTCAGGTTTATCCTTTAGCTCAAGAAACCTGGTCTGAGCTATTAGAAGAACGTGCCACACTCGGCGACCCAACCGCACAATTTGCATTAGGACAGCTGTATCAGCAAGGGCATGGCGTCCAAAAAGACTTAAAAAAAGCCGTCGATTATTATATGGCAGCGGTTGCACAACAAGATTTAAAAGCAGAATACATATTAGGGCTGTTCTATTTTAATGGTGAAGACGGTAAGCACGATTATCAACAAGCGTTAGGTTGGTTAAACGATGCAGCTTTCAAAGGCAATCCTGAGTCACAATACATGCTTGGGCGCTTATTAGAGCGAGGCTATCAAACGCCCGAAGGTGAATGGGTGGTTAAGCCTAATCGTGACCGTGCGATGTCGATGTATGCCTTAGCGGCGTTTAATCAAGATGCAAAAGGGGCTTATCGCCTGGCTGAAATGTTGGTGCAAGATCAAGCTACTGTATTAAGCGTTCAAGAAAAAAACAAACGTTACGAACTCATGAAGCGCTTGTATGGTGAAGCGGCTACCCACGGTGTTGAAGAGGCTGTGCTACCGCTCGCATTTTTTGATGCCATGAGTGATTCAAAAGAAAAACAAGCGCACGCTTACTTGGTTGCAGAAGAAAAAGCAAAATCAGGTAGTCCAGAAGCAGCGCTGTTATTAGGAATGCTGTTTGACCGTGGTTTAGGTGTTGAGCGTGATGAACGAAATGCTGTGCACTGGTACAAGCAAGCACAATCCAATCCTGTGAGTGCGTTTATTTTAGGAACGTATTATGCAAAAGGTCATGAAGTCAGTCAGGATAAAGAAGGAGCTGCTGCGCTATTAAAACAAGCCGCTGATGCAGGATTTTCATACGCTGATTTGAACTTAGCTGTTTTGGAGCATAATCAAGGTCAAGATTTTTTACCTAACTTAAAAAAAGCGCATGATTTGGGTAACATAACCGCCAGTTTACTCTTAGCTGATTATTCGTTAATGGGTACTGCAGATGACGACCAAATTAAACAAGCACGCGCTATTTATCAAGATCTTGCTGAACGCGGTGATAGACAAGCGCAGCTTAAATTAGGCTATTTATTGGAGCAGGGCTTGGGTGGCAAAGTTGATATGCAACAAGCGGCGCATTGGTATGATCTTGCAGCCAATCAAGGCCAAGCCACAGCGCAGTATTTATTAGGACGGTTGAATCAATTGGGTTATCTAGGCAGTGAACCTAATTATGTGTTGGCCAAGCAATGGTATAGCCGCGCAATGACGAACTATGCACCTGCTGCCGTGGCTTTAGGGTTTATTCATGAAACCGTGGATGATAATTATAAACAAGCATTTACGGCGTACGAATTAGCGGCTAATAAGTTAAATGTGATCGGTGAATTTGATTTGGGCCTTGTGCATGAGTACGGCAAAGGACGTCCGGTTGATCATAGTCAAGCAGCAAAACTATATCAATCCGCGGCAGAGCGTGGGCATGTACCTGCCATGGTGCAGTTGGCTGGGCTTTACATGAACGATGAAAGCTTACGAAATTACAGAAAAGCAGTCAAATGGTATAAAAAAGCAGCTAAGCAAGGGGATCGAAATGCGTTATATCAACTAGGCCGTTTAGCAGAGCAAGGCCTGGGCTTATCTAAAGATCCCGTCTTTGCGTTTAGGCAATATCAGGCATCTGCAGATAAAGGTGATGCGCAGGCGATACTTGCCTTGGCGCGTATGCATCAAGAGGGTGTGGGCACGGCACAAAACAGTGAAAAAGCCGCAGGGCTTTACCAAGAGCTTTCTAAACAAGGGAATGGTTATGCCGAGTACCAGTTGGCGATGCTGTATTACCAAGGTGCTTTAGGTGATGAGAACAAAGCTAAAGCAAAAACCTGGTTAAAAAAAGCAGAAAATGATGGCTGCCCACGTGCTCAGCATGCCTTGCAAAAGCTTAATGCTGAAACCAGTGAAAACACGAGCTTTATTGCACCGTTCTCACTGGGAAATGGTTAAGCTAAGCTATCGTTTTACGCCGTTCAAGTTCAGGGTTTAATACACTGACTGCCGAGACGGAGTTTAAAAGAAGAAGCTTGTCAGCTTCTTCTTCTGTTACATCAGCAGGAAATAAGCGAAGATTAGGCAGGTATTTATTCAGCAATCTACAAAACGATAATGTTGCGGGCAGGGGGCGAACATGTTGGCAGCCAAGCGCTGCAGCTTGCATGGCCTCAGAGGGTGTTGCAACCCCAGGTAAGTAATGAAAATCGTAAATATTGGCCGTTTGGATTAAGCTTGGCATAAAGCCTGGGCTGCTCCCAAAATGAGCTCCTGCTTTTTGAACGGCTTCCAATTGATCGGTATTAATAATATTGCTGGCGCCTACGCGAAGGCTTGGGTGTCTTTTTATAACATCGGTTAAAATTTGTTGCTCGACGTTGTTGAGTTCAACCACAGAAAATCCAGCATCTTCGATGGATTGTAATCGATTGAAAAGCGAAGCATTCACATCAAGTGTGATGATAACTGATTGTTTGTTGATTAAAGATAAAAATTCCATGGTGTATTTTCTCCTTCAGTTAATGATGCCACGTACCCCCAGTGAGAGTCCCATATTAGGTGTTTTAAACCCTGTTTTTCAAGCATATTGAGCAACGGTTTTTTTGAAGAGCTTTTGCTGGCTAAAATAACAAGGTTCTGAGTGCCTTTAATCGGTATAGCGACGGTGCATTGGTCGAAGTGAGCACGGATGTGCATCAGTACAGGTCGCTGTTCATGATGATTAGCTAAATTAATCGCGAGGATGCCACCTGGTAATAAGAGACGTCGGCAATGACCAAAGAACGCTGCGTGATTGCAGTGTTCAGGAAACGACGTCGCATTAAACAGATCAATCATGAGATGCTGATAACGCGTTGTTGAATTTTGCACGTAGACTAAAGCATCTTGATGTATGCTGTGCAAATTTTTAATTTGTTCGGTGAGAAAATAACGCGAGCAAACCTCAATCACGCCAAGATTATTTTCTATCGCGTCTAATACATGATTTTTCAAATAAGGCGATAATGCATGGGCAACACCTGCGCCGCCCAGCCCGAGAAGGCATGAGGGTCCAGGGTTGATACGGGCCGCAAGCGTTAATGCCTGGATATATTCCAAGCCATGACGCTCTGGATGCCGGCGGCTTATTAAGGATTGTATGGCATCGCTGCCTAAGGTAAGCCAGCGATACGCTAAGTTCTGGTGTACTTGAATCTTATGCTGGGTATCACGATGAATACAACGCCCAGCAAATGTCTTCCATATCATATTGATTGACTTAATGCTCAGCTTTCTCGGGAACAAGGCCCTTCATGTGCGATTTCAACTTTTGCACAATTTGCTTCGCATACATTACCGTAGGTTCGACCATTGACGCCGCAGACAGGTTCCCATTGTTTTGTGCATGTGCAGTTGGGTATTTGCCTTTGTTCTTGCGTGGCTTGCTCAGCATGTACTTGATATGAAAATAGCATGAAGCATGCTATAGCCGAGCATTTTTTTATCATATTGTATTTTGAAATCATAAATATTCTCCAAGTTTTTTTTACAGAGGTGTAGGTTTTGTTGAGAACGGTGACGGCGTATTGTTTGGTTTTGGCTTCGGTTCGTTCTCTGGTGTGGGTTTAGGTGTTGGGGTAGGTTTAGCCTCAGCCTGTAGTTCGGCTTTGAGCGCAGCTTTTGCTTGAGCTCGAGGTGAGTTCGGCTCAGGCGTTAATTGATCATCGTTACGTTGTGCCGCCAAGGCTTGAGGGTTGGTTTGCAAATCATTCGCTATGGCACCCGCTTTACCGGCTCGGTGTCGTTGAAGCGATTTACTAGTTTCGAGTTCAGTATTGCTTGTGTGGCCCACGTTCACTTGTTTTAACCAATCAGGGGCGCCTAAACGGTCCATGGCTGCAAGCGTTGCTTGTGGATTCATTTGCAGCATCATCTTAAAGCTGCGTGTTAAGACGGCTGTGTTGGCTTGAGGTGCCACCGAAGGGTCTGCTTGACGTTGGTTCTGCGGTGCATTCACTTGTTTTTGTTGTTGTGATGTCACATGCTGCTTGCTGTTTGCATGGGTTTCATCGTTTTTTTGTGTGGTTGGTTTGAGCTCGGGCTTCAAACGATGTGATTCGAGCTCGTTTTGAACTGCATGTTTTTCGGTGTGTAGTTTGGTTAATTGTTGCGTTATGGAAAGGGTGTCTTGATGAACTTGCTCGCTCTTTCGAATAAATTGTTCTTTTTTTTGTTTGTGTTGGTCTGTGTCAGATTGGTGTGATGATTTGATTCTTTCTTGCAGTGCATCGAGCGAGGGTTTTAATTTCACATACGCTTGGTGCGCCTCAGTTTTTTCTTGACTTGATAATTGATCAAGTTTTTGACCGCGTTTTAAAACAAACGATTTACCCTCTTCTTTCGCGATAATATTATCTTTTGGAAAGCGATTCATAAGCTCGCGATCGTTGTGCGTGAGTTGCTCTTGATCTTCTGGATCTAAATCAAAAAAACCACCGATGTCGGCAAGAAGTGTATCAACCCTACCGGCACGTGCTTCGAGCTCAGCGTCTGTGCGTTGAAGATCATGAAGTTCATTTTCGAGCACGTCATACGTCGCGTTTTGTTCTTCGAGGGCAAGTTCAAGCGCTTCAATTGCGTTATTTTGAAAAACTTCTTTTTTTGTATCCGACAGTGGAGGAAGGCTCGCTTCCGGAAATTCGGGTGTTTTGGGTGATGCCATGATAAAGTTCTCCTGTTGGCCTAACAGAATATATAAATATACTACTATTATAGAACAAAAAATAAGTTTTGTGCAGTACGTGGACAATATCCGCTTGCTGCCTCATAAGGCAGTAATGCATTTATGTGCTAAAATAAAAGCAACTTGTCTTGATTTTATTTTAGTGAGGTTTGTTGTGACGATCCCTATCAATATATCAATCTTTGCGCACATCGAGCTTGATTCAGAATTATCGGGACGTTTTGGCGTTCAAGGCAATACCTTCAGTAATACGTTTGGGTATTTGAACCAATATTTCAAAATGTTACCTGAATCTGATATTCCGCCTCAGGTAACAAAACTCGCCAAGGCCATGGATGCACTGGTTGCGCGAGAACATGAGATTAAATCGTTACGAATCAAGTCTGGTATTGCTCATGTGAGTGCACTTATGAATATGAGCAGCCTATATGACATGATTGGAGGACACAGTCTTGATAAATTTATTGTAAAAACGGCAGCTGAAATTACGGCATTGCAAGCCGGCGAAGATCTTCTTTTGCCCGGTGGCTGGGTAGGCATGGAGGGGCCTGGGCATGCCATGATTTATCAATTTGAAAAAAGCGCGGACGGTGAATTACTGTTTTCTATTTATAATTCTGGCGCGGGCATTGATCGTCATGAAAAAACATCGTCAATCGAGAAGGGGCTGTTCTCGCCCGTTAAAACCTATACGATACCACAACCTGTCGATGCGACAGAACTTAACCATCTGATTAAGCGATTGATTGAACCTCAATTGCTCCCCTTGCCCGAGGGTGATTCTTATGATGATAAAACACTGTATCAAAGCATGGATGCAAGCCGTGTTTTTCTTCATGCAGAGCATAAGCTCCAAGATTTAAGTACGCTCCACAACACAACAGCCAGTCAATTGTCGGGTACATGCGCACAGCGTTCAATCCATCAAATGCTTAAAGCTAATTTTGAGTCATTACCCAAGTATCAGCGGTTTATTTTTGATTTTAAAATGCATGCGTTAAAAGATTTTATTGCAACGCATCCATCACCTCCGCGCTCGCCACGTATCACACGGTTTGTTCAAAAAGCCGTGACCAATAATCTTAGAATCTTACAAGAACCCGGTGTGTTTGATGACGAACAGGAGCAAGCTGCTGCGGTTAGCGAACTGCAAGCGTTACAGCAACAATTACAAACAGACGAAGCGCGGCTGATTTCATCGTTTTTTGATATGAATCTTGATTTTTCACTACTTGTCTATGCCTTTAATGCGTTTTGTGCATTTTTAAATGCCATATATACGTATTTTTCACCCCATTATCTTGTGATGAAAACAACGTCGTTCGACGAGGCGTCCGTTTATGACGCTGAAAGTGTACAACCGGCTTTGATCGCGCGTGTACGTGAAGCGCACGTGTTAGCTGATTTAGCTGAGGTTATCAAGCAGTGTCAAGAACAACACGATGCGAATCCGTTGTGGGTGATGGAGCAAATTGAAAAAATAATCATACAATTGCCCATTCCAACATCGAGTAACGAGGAAAAACCTTATTACGAACCCATTGATTTTTATAGCAGCATCACGACAGCAACAGATTTTGAAGCGATGGCCAACAGTCTGGATGGGTTACATGCCTTGTATGCCGATGCGGCGAAAAAAACCTTGAGAGAAGCGAGACTTCCAACGCAATTGATTACGAGCGCGAGTTTCTTGCTACTGCGTGATTATTTTGATGCAACAGGCGAAGCGGTTACGGGTACCCCAACGTTTCACGGTTATTTTCAGGCGAAACTCGTGTCTTTTTTCCAGGGGTTTCGAGGTTATCCTTTTCTGGCAACAAACCATCCTGAGTATGACCAACGCCTCGTAGACCTTCTGCATGCCATCAACAGGTATGAGACAGCAATTCTAATTTTAAATTTTTCAACATAAGCTTTGCCCTCCACAGCCCTCGTTTGATTTTATTTTACGCAATATCATGATAAGAAAACTCTCTGAATGGTCTTAGTTCTTAAAAAAAAT
>Ga0100378_1003337_pt1 | contig 15409 bp, 12 predicted proteins | sample CryGeymeta201502_FD_81535 | JGI IMG/M metagenome (GOLD analysis project Ga0100378, IMG submission 81535) | Groundwater microbial communities from Crystal Geyser aquifers in Utah, USA - Crystal Geyser metaG 2015-02 | ecosystem: Environmental > Aquatic > Deep subsurface > Groundwater | place: USA...
ACGAAGTACAAAGGTGTCTCCTTGTCCGATCATCCCTACCATGGCATAACCGCCATCGATATTTTTGAAGGAACGTTTTAAAATTCGAACGACATCTAAATTAGAGGCAATCAACTGACTGATTTCTTCACTTGAGTAGCCTAAGTTGCGGTATTCATCAAAAAGAAGCTGGTTTTCATCGTCCAAAAAGTGGCCAATTTTTTCCATCATCAATACAGAGTCCGACTTCTCTTTTGGGTGCTGACCGATTTCTAAAAGTTGGTTGAAGAGTTCATCAACATTGGTCAGGTTAAAGTTTCCCGCAAGCACCAAGTTTCTGTTCTGCCAGTTGTTTTGGCGAAGGAAAGGGTGGCAGTTTTCAATGGTATTTTTGGCGTACGTTCCATAGCGAAGGTGTCCTAGGATTAGTTCGCCAGTAAATGGAATTTCGTTTTTCAGGTATTCGGTATCGCGTCTTTGATCCGCATTCAAGGCATTAAAATGCTGATGGATGTCTTTGAAGACGCTGGCAATTGGATTGTCGGAGTTTGAGCGGGTGCGGCTGATATAACGCTTCCCAGCTGGTACATCAAGTTTGATGGTGGCGAGGCCTGCTCCGTCTTGTCCTCTGTTCACCTGCTTAAGCATAAGCAAGTTCATTTTTTTAATCCCGTAGAAGGCACTCCCGTACTTTTCAAGGTAAAAATCGAGCGGTTTTTTTAACCGGATGAATGCGATGCCGCACTCGTGTTGAATCGAGTCACTCATGTTGATTGCGTGTGCAAAGTTAACAATTCCTTCATGCCATAGAAAGTATTGTATGCACATCATTCCTGACACAATTTGGATGCCCAAAACTATCTTTGCGCAATGAAACAGCTCGGAATCATCAATGGACCTAACTTAAACCTGCTTGGCAAGAGGGAGCCAAGTATTTATGGTAGTCAAACTTTCGAAGTCTACCTCGACGCGCTGCGGGCAGAATTTCCCAATTTGGAAATCAAATATTTTCAAAGTAATGTGGAAGGTGAGCTTATCGATAAACTCCATGAATGGGGTTTTGTGATGGATGGAATTGTTTTGAACGCTGGAGGTTATACACATACCTCAGTAGCAATCGGCGATGCAATTTCCTCTATTGAAACCCCGGTGATTGAAGTTCATCTATCCAATATTTTAGCCCGCGAAGAGTTTCGCCATATTGATCATATTGCCAGAAGCTGTAAGGGGTCTATCATTGGCTTTGGTATGGATTCGTATCGTTTGGCCATTCTTGCTTTTGGAAATTAAGTTGAATCCAGCACCTTTGAAACATGATGGATCAATTTCAAGATAGCCTTCATTATATTCAATCAAGAACGAGCCTTAAACCTCAAATTGGAATAATTTTAGGCACTGGCCTAGGAAAACTTGTCGATCAAATCGAAATTCATGAATCCATCGACTACAGTGATATTCCATATTTTCCAATTAGCACTGTTGAAACCCATTCTGGAAAATTGATCTTTGGTCACTTGGAAGGAAAGGCAGTCGTAGCCATGCAAGGTCGTTTTCATTACTATGAAGGCTATTCCATGCAGGAGGTGACCTATCCCGTGCGCATCATGAAGCTTCTGGGAATCGAGAAACTGCTGATTTCCAATATTGCTGGAGGTATAAATCCGAACTACGAATTGGCCGATTTGATGATTCTCGATGACCATATTAACCTGCAACCAGAAAACCCGCTAGTGGGTAAGAACCTTGATGAGCTTGGTCCGCGCTGGCCAGATATGTTTGCTCCATACGACCGCAAGATGATTGAGTCGGCACTTGAGTTCGGAAAGGAACAAGGCTTTCGAATCCATGAAGGAGTTTACGTCAGTGTTGGCGGTCCGAATTTAGAAACGCGTGCCGAATACCGCTACCTGGCCACAATTGGTGCTGACGCGGTGGGCATGTCAACGGTGCCAGAAGTGATTGTAGCTCGGCACATGAATATTCCGGTTTTTGCTATTTCCGTAATCAGTGACCTTTGCTATGAGCCTAAGTTGAAGCCTGCAGATATCAGCGAGTTATTGGAATCTGCGGCACATGCACAACCGAAGCTTTCGGCCATTTTTTGTCAGCTGATTAAAGAGTTTTAATGGCACAAATCGGAGGTCAACTGGCGAACACAAAGACTTCATGGCTAAGTTGGCTCTTTCTTGGCTTACTTGTTATTCATGCGGCAGTGGTTTTGATTCCAGTGGCTTTTGTGAGTCATGATGGTCCTTCGCATTTGTATAATGCGCAAATTGTGAATGCATTACTTTTTTCAGAGGATTCGGTATACCATGAGTTCCACGGAATTAACCCGAATTGGCTGCAGCCCAACTTATTGAGCTATTTTTTTCTGAGTGCTTTTCAATTGATATTTCATTTCTTCCTTGCGGAGAAATTGACCGTGTTGCTTTATATGCTGCTTTTGGCCTTTGGTTTTCGTAGCTATTTGCGGGCTACAGTTTTGAATGCTGATTGGTATGCACTTTTAATTTTTCCGTTTCTACTCAATGTGGTCCTCTTCTGGGGTTTCTATAATTTCCTTTTCGGACTAGCGCTGCTTTTTATCACCCTAGCGTATTATGAGAAATGGCGCGGCGCGATAAATTGGCAGCGCTTGCTTGGCTTGGTTCTTTTAAGTCTCTTTGTCTATTATTCTCATGCCATGGTATTTGTACTCTGTGGAATCTATGTCTCGGTAAGAGAGCTATTCCCATTGATTTCTACCTGGATAACAAAAAGGAAAATCGATGCTGCGGCCATTCTCAACGCCAGCTTCATGGTGCCGGGTTCGGTCTTGTTTCTCGCCTATTTAGCTAATCAACAAACGAAGCAAGAGGGCTTTCTGCACTATAGTTTCTTCAATCGGATCGAACGGCTTTTTTTTAAGATTGAATCGCTCTCATTTGCTGGGTATTCAGAAGGAAGTTTTGTGGTGCCGCTCTTTGTGATTTTGTTCGTGTTGAGCATCATCAAAATTGTGCAAAGATGGAAAACTAGAACAAAGGGAATGAGCCATTTTTTCTGGGTGCTTTTGATTTATTTAGCAGCCTTGTTGTTTGCTCCTGATGCCGAGGCCGGGGGTAGCATTATTGTGCTCCGACTTAACTTGATATTCTTTCTTTTTTGGTTGGTTTGGCTGGCTCATGGTCCGATTAATAAAGGGATTCGCATCTTGGTACTGGTCTATACCCTTATTAGTTTACCCTTGCTTGCGACACGTTATCAATTGATGGATGCTTGTGCTCTTCAAGCCGAACATGTCACGAAATTATGTCATTCCTTAATCAACCCAAACACCATTTATAGCACGGTTTATTATCGGCCAATAACCCAATTTGTTGGCGATTATCAGGTGCATAGCTATTTCGATTTATTGAGTAATATCGATCAATATATTGCTTTGGATGGGACCTGTTTAAGTCTTCATAATTATGAAGCAGATAGATTACTGGATGATTCCTATTTTCCAGTTGTTTGGCTAGACACGGCTATGGTGAAGACAATTCTTACTCCACCGATTGAAGGAAAACGCAGCGAGTATATTAATATGGAGCGCTTCGTAAACCGATCGGGTAGGGTTCCGGATTTTGTCCTTGAATTTGGCGAAGAAGGTCAGAGAAATGATTCTTTGCCTGTTTGGTATGCAGGACAAGATTTTAAAAAGAGGGGGATTGATAGCCTCGGGTTTTTTCGTGTTTACCTGCGAAACACGCCAAGTTCTTTTTAAAGTGACTTGTGATTTTAGCTTAAAACGCCACCTGCCAAAAAGCCTCAAATGATTTGCCAGGCTCCAAGAGATGGATGCCATTTCGCTCTTCCAGGTTCTTTGCGCCTTCTGTGCTATCCGCATGTCCATACCATGGCTCAAGACAGAGAAACTCACGACACCCTTTTTTAGTCCAGATGCCGAAATCTTCGAAGCCGCCGAATTGCATTTCGAGCTCAAGGCCGCTTCCTTGGAGCCGAAGACTTTTGCTGTTCAGATTTTTGAAAACAATCGCATCCAAATCGAATTGTTCGGTGTAAATATCAAAATTGCTGTCTGTTCCTAGATCGAGGATACGGCCATCAAAAAGACCGTCCTTGAGCAGATGCCTTTGAAAGGACTCAGCTTCAGAATATTGAATATTTAGACTTTCAAAAGCACCTTCTGCTATGGCAAAGCCTGGATGTGCACCCAAGGCGAAGGGCATCGGTCGGTTTCCGGGATTATGCACTTCATAGCGAACATGAACGCCCTTTTTAAGTAGGGTATAAGTCATGTTGAGTTCAAATGGGAAGGGGTAAACTTGCAAAGTCTCACCGCTATCGAAGAGGGTAAAATGCAAACTATTTTCGCTCGATTTAGCCGGGTCGAACTGAAAAGTGCTATCGCGGGCAAATCCATGTTGGGCCATGGGGTATGATTTTCCATCTACCCAGATTTTGTCTTCTCTGCTTTTACCCACTAAAGGAAACAATACCGGAGAATGGCGTCCCCACCATTTCGGGTCAGCCGACCAGAGTCTTTCAACTCCGTCAACAACCAAGCTTTGCAATTCGGCACCTTGTTCCGCAACGAGCAGTTGGGTATTAGCGTTTTGTAATGGATGTTTCAAGGTCTGAAAAGTGTTTTTTTCTGCGTATGAAATAGGCCCATATGATGGATCCTTTATAGATGCACGTTTTATTGGGTTTCAGATTGGCTCTGCTTTCCTTCCGTTTGGCTATCCAATAAGGTAGACCTGCATAGAATAGAAAATGTGCTTGGATGATGGCGATGGTATTTCCCCATTCTCCACCGATAAAAAAGCGGATTCCAGCAATCCCATCCAATACCAATTTAACGGGAATTTTCCAGATAAGCTCAGCAAGACTCATGTTCTTCACCAAGGTAATCAGTGCATTGCGAAAGTTAAGCTTCGTTTTGCGTGGGCTCTCCCGAGTGAGGGTTCCTCCACCGAGGTGATATACTCTTCCGTCTGGAACGCAAGTCACCTTATAGCCTTTGTTTTTTATCCGCCAGCAGAGGTCAATTTCTTCCATATGGGCAAAGTAGTCGGCATCGAGTCCGCCCATTTCTGTCCATACTTTACTGCGAATGAACATGGCTGCTCCGCTGGCCCAAAAGACTTCGCGGATATCGTTGTATTGACTTTCGTCTTTCTCACAGGTATCGAAAACGCGCCCCCTGCAAAAAGGGAATCCAAAGCGATCGATAAATCCTCCAGAGGCTCCGGCATATTCGAAAAGATGTCCTTCGCGGTAGCTCAATAATTTGGGCATGGATGCGGCAACCTGCTTATCCAATTCCATATGTTGAATCACAGGATTCATCCAACCAGGCGTGACTTCCACATCCGAATTCAGCAAGACAAAATAATCGCCTTCGATGCCTTTTAGTCCTTCGTTATATCCACCTGCAAATCCTAAATTCTTGGGCAGGGAAATAACTTTTAGTTCAGGATGTGTGCTGTTTAAGTATTCGATAGAATCATCCGTGCTGGCATTGTCGATGATGAGGACTTCGTAATTCGGGTAGTCGGTATGCCAAACGGAGGGGAGGAATTTCTCGAGGAAGTTCCGCGTATTAAAATTGAGAATGGCAACAACGACTTTCGGACTCATTTAGCTGGGATTTCGGCCTTATAGGGTATAAACACAAAACGCGCCGAAGCTCCGTAAATCACAAACATGCAGATGAATTTTTTTGGATTCTTATATTGATCCTCGAAGAAGGGCTTTTTCTCTTCCGGTATCAGCGACTTCTCATTAAACTCTTCCATGGTCGAAGCACTGATGCTCCAAACGGTGGCCATGTCGGCTTTATCGAGTATCACTTCCCCCACTTTTATCTCCTCTTGGTGGGCAATAAATATGGGGAATTTTGAATATCCTTCTTTGATGATATCATCCGATGTTTCACGGATGGATTCTTTCATTAAAATAAGTTCGCCACGCAGGTGTTCGAGCTGCGCTTCCCATTCTTTATCCAACATGCTTCAAAGTTAGTAAAACAACATTTTCAACGTGGTGTGTATGCGGAAACATATCAACCGGCTGCACTTTTTCTATTTGATAGACATCTTTCATTGCCGCCAAATCGCGTGCTTGAGTGGCGGGATTACAGCTCACATAAACAATTTTTGGAGCCTTTAATCGGAGAAGCATATCCACTACTTCTGGGTGCATGCCTGCGCGGGGTGGGTCGGTAATGATCACATCCGGACGACCTTCTTGCTCAACGAATTCATCATTCAGAATGTCTTTCATATCGCCGGCATAGAAATTCACATTTTCAATGCTATTGTACTTGGCATTGATCCAAGCATCTTCAATGGCCATTTCGATAAATTCTACTCCTACCACTTTTTTGGCTTTATCAGCCACATAAAGGGCGATGCTTCCGGTTCCAGTATAGAGGTCGTATACCAATTCATTTCCTGTCAATCCAGCAAAATCCTTGGCGGTATCATACAGAACATTGGCTTGGGCAGTATTGGTTTGAAAGAAGCTTTTTGGACCAATCTTGAATGTGAGATCACCAATTTTTTCTAGGATATGATCTTTACCGTGGAAGCAACGAATGTCTTGGTCGTAAAGGGTATCGTTCTTCTTGGTATTGATGGCATACATCAAAGAAGTAATCTCTGGAAATTCATCACGCAGTGCTGTCAGGTAAGCTGGAATTCCTTCATTCTCTTCCCCAAAGGCGACAATAACCATCCATTCGCCAATACTGGAGTTTCGTATGATGATAGAGCGCATTACGCCGCCATGGTCTCTCAGGTCATAAAAGGTAAAGCCCATGTCTAGGGCTAGTTTTTTAGAAAAGAGACGGATGGCATTCATCCGGTCGTCTTGCAGATAGCAGGTTTTGATGTCTAGGATTTTATCAAAACGCCCTGGAACGTGGAAACCCAGTCCTTCGGGAGCAGCTTGCACTTCTTGTCCCATTTCTTCTTCCAAGAAAAACCGTTGTTTGGTGAATCCGAAATCCAGTCGGTTTCTATAATGAAATTGTTCTGCAGATCCTTTGATGGGGAGCATTTCAGGGAAATCAAGCTGTCCGATTTTTTCGAAGTTTTCCTTCACTTGATTCGCCTTAAAAGCGATTTGTGCGGCATAATCCATGTGCTGCCATTTGCACCCACCACAGATGCCGAAATGTTCGCACTTAGGTCCGATGCGGTCAGGTCCTGGTTCATGGAGTTTGGTGATTTTCCCAAACAAAACTCCTTTCCGCTTTTTGATGATGCGTATATCGGCTAAATCGCCGGGTGCTGCATGGGTAACGAACATGGTCTTATCCTCGGCATGAGCAATGCATTGGCCTTCTGCTACGGCTTTCCCTATGCGGACATTTTCAAAATTTAACTGCTTCATTTCGCTGCAAAGGTCTGCAAGCAAAAGCGATGCTGCAAATAATTGTGAAAGCACTTCAAGAAGTATGGATAAGGTACATGATGAAGTTGTTGGGTGTTGAGCTTAGTATAATTGGGTAGCGGAAGGATATTTGGCTCCTAGTCTGCGGTACCTCAACTCGTTCCATATCCACTTGGCTAAGGATAATGTAAAGCCGAGGCCGGCTGCAACCATTAAGTTTGAGAGTATAATATCGCCAAGATATTCTTTTATTTGGGGCACTTGTTCACTGAAAACATAAACAAGTAAAAAGATGACCCCAAAGCTTAAGACGAAATACAAGAGTCCGTAAATCATCCAAAACCTTAAGAATCCCCGTTTGCGTATTAGCCCCCAGGTGGAAAGCCAGCGCTTATTCTTAATGTCTCTTATCGAATCCATGGTCTACACCTCAATCGGTGCGCTGACCAAATATACGGATTATCACATAAATGCCAAGGAAGCCTAGCGGATACAATAGCCAAGTAGAAATGCCCAATGAAGCGGGGATAGTCCCAATAAAAAGAGCAATGCCACCAACGGTTAAAGCATAGGGCATTTGGGTGCGAACATGGCCCAAATGATTACAGGATGTGGCCAAAGAACTCAGTATAGTGGTGTCGGAAATCGGACTGCAATGATCGCCAAGAACGGATCCCGCTAAGACACATGATACCACATTGAAGAAGATGCGAAGTACAGCCTCTGGTTCCATGCCTTGTTCCATGCATAAGAGCCAAACCGCAGGAAGCAACATGGGGTACAGAATTGCCATGGTACTCCAAGACGAGCCGGTTGAGAACGAAACGAGCGCAGCCAGCACAAAGGTGATGGCAGGAAACCAGAGTGGATTAGCATTGATAGCCTGCAAACTACTGGTGATATAAGTGGCAGTTTCAAGGTACTCGGTAAGCGAGGAGAGTGTCCATGCCAAGCAGAGAATCACCACCGCATTGAGCATAAAGCCGAAGCCTTTAAGGACGGTGTTTAAACTGTCTTGCAGCTTCAATATTCGCTGCATTACACTCAATAAAATACTAACAGACAGCGCAGCCACAGAAGACCAAAGTAGTGCTTTATAGGAGTCGGCATTGCCGATAACTCCAGAAAGTCGCGTCCAAAAGCCTTCCGCTTCATTCTGCCAGGTGGCATCCGAATAACCCGTAATCCACAGTCCTGCCAAGGTTCCAAAAATGAGAACCAGTACAGGGATAACCGCATTGAAGGCGCGTTTTGGCGCATTAGGCTCTGGGTCGAGGGAAGAAATTTCTTCACTTTGCGCTACATCATCATTCAAATCCACTGCATTTCTTGCGCGTTGCTCGGCATATAACATGGGGCCGAAATCCTTCTTGCTACGAATGAGCATCCACATGAAGAAAAGTGTGAATATAGGGTAGAAGGAAAATTGTAATGACGACATAAAAACGGCATACGGGCTCGAGTTCAAACCATCAATCGTATCAATACCGTCTTGAATATAGCCCAGTTGAGCGCCAATCCAGGTGGTAACAAAAGCGATGGAAGCCACTGGGGCGGCGGTCGCATCCACGATATAGGCCAGCTTCTCTCGAGAGATACGCAGTTTGTCAGTAACAGGACGCATTGTATTTCCCACGACTAAAGTATTGGCATAATCATCAAAGAAGATCAATATGCCCAAGAACCAGGTAGCCATCTGAGCGCTTCTTGGCGTCTTGGCAAATTTTGAAATATGACGAACCATTCCAGCCATTCCTCCATTTTTGGAGATGACGGCAACGGTGCCACCAATCAAGAGTGAAAAGAGAATGACACTGATATGACCACTGTCTGCGACGGCTGGAAGAAGGTAGTCGGTAATGCTCAAAAAAATGCCAGACACTAACCATTTCTCTGGAAACACATAGTATAAATGGATGAAGACTCCAGAAAGTATCCCTAAAAAAAGCGAGGAAATGACTTCCTTAAATGCAATCGCGAAAAGGATTGCCAATAAGGGAGGAAGGATAGATAGCCAGCCAGGCATGCTGCGCAGGTTCATGGTGGATAGACTTTCTTCTCCGCCGAAATAAGCATGGATATTTAGGGTCTTTTCTGCTGTATTAAATGCTGGGCCTTCCAAAACATCTTCCGAATTGACCAAGTAAAAGGTTTTTTCACTCCCGCCAATTTGCAGGATGAGGCTATCGCTAGATGTTTCGCCGAGGTAAAGCAAAGAAAGAGGTCTGCCCTCCACGGCCGGTGCCTTTAGTCGAAGCACATCGCTATTGGCAAAGGTTGATTGAAACCAGCCAAAGCTAAGCATGAATAGGAGGAAGAATCTTAAAACGACCTGCATTAGGCGAAGATGACCATTTTGCAGGAATTCTTCAAATTATTGATGTGGATTAAAAGTCAGAAATAATGCGTAGTAAGCTGAGATTTTTATCCATTTTTGTGACGGTGCAGGGGACTGATTTTCAAAAGGAGAACGAAAAGGAGCTGGCTTGGTTAAGAGGCGATCAGGCGGGTTTTGGCCAGCTCTATGCCCGCTACCACCCCGTATTATTTGGAATTGCCCGAAGTTATATGAATGATTCAGCAGCTGCTGGAGATGCCGTGCAAGATGTATTCTTAAAACTATGGAATCAACGACAATCGCTCAAGATTAGTAGTGTTAAAGCCTACCTCTTTCAAATGGCTAAGAATCGCTGTATGGATATGCACCGCAGCAGGAAGTCAAGTGAATCTCTGAATGAGGCTGGCGAAATCGAAGCGGCCGAAAATAGTGACTCCCGGATTGAAACACAACAAACAGGGGCTCAGCTGAAAGACTTGATAAAGGCCTTGTCGCCTCAGTGTAGAACAGTATTTTTACTGGTTCGATTTGAGAATTTGAAATACAAGGAAGTAGCCGAATTACTGGAAATTTCAAATAAAACCGTCGAGAATCACATGGGGCGCGCCTTAAAAGCCTTGCGCTTGGGAATGGAAGAACAGGGCATGAGTGGTCAAGGGATGTGGCTCTTCGCACTATTCGCTGGGGATTTCATACAACATCAAAATTTATTTCACGACCTGTTGGGGGTAAAGGCGTATTGAAACGTCTTATTAGTGAAGCATGCCACAAGAGCACTCACATATTGATGATTTATTAGCAAAACGACTTGCGGGAGAGGAATCTGCTGAAGACAAGCAATCGCTTGATTCTTTGCTGGCGGATAATCCTGCAGTTTGGTTGACCGCTGAAAAAGGATGGCTCACCGCCAAATCCGACTGGTTTACAGAAGAGGAAGCAAAATCCACTTTTGTACAGCCTTATTTGCAGCTTGAAAAACCTAAAACTAGATCATTCAAATGGGTAGCTGTTGCCGCTTCCTTAACCCTTATCGCCATGATTTCATTCTTCTTAATTCGTGAAAATGAAGTAGAGTCTTTCGCTATTCTCTCTCAAACAAAAACAGAAGCGGGTCAGCAAAAAGAACTTACACTTCCTGATGGATCTCAGGTTCGCATGAATGCTTCTACAACCCTTCGCTTTCCTGAACATTTTGCCGCAGATAAGCGCGAAGTTTACCTCGAAGGAGAAGCCTATTTTGAAGTGGTCTCCGATAAAAAACGACCGCTCATCATCCATGGAACAGAGGCAAATGTGAAGGTATTAGGTACCGCCTTTAATGTCAATGCCTATCCGGGAAAAGGCATGGAAGTGGCTGTTCGGAGTGGAAAAGTGAATATGGTAAGCCATTCAGGAAATGGAACCGATGTATTGATGGTTCCCATGATGAAAAAAGGGGTGTCCAATAAGGCCATTGGAAAGTGGCAGGTGGAAGCAGCCAATGATCAGGATTTTGATTGGCTAGAAGGAAAATTAATCTTCAACGAAAAACCATTGGGCGAAGTGGTGGAAGAATTAAGTCGCTATTATGGCGTAGAGCTAGAGTTGAAAGATGAAAATCTTGCCGCTTGCCGTATCTCATCGACATTTTATCGAAACAGTATTGAAGAAGTACTAGAGACCTTATCTTTGATTGTTGATTTACACTACGAACACCTTGGTGAGCGTTATGTGATCAGCGGCAAAGGCTGCTAACGCAGAAAAGGTTTCATGCTTAAATATCTAATTGCCACATGCTTTTGCCTAGCTGCGGTCGGAGAAGTCTTCGGTCAAGCCTTTAAAACGCGAGTAGATATTTCAGCACAACAGACTCCTATAAAGGATGTACTGCAAGAAATTGAGTCCAGATACCCTATCCAATTTTCCTATTCAGATGATGTAGTGCCTGTCAATCGACTCATCACACTGCGCCTGAAAAACGTCTTCCTAGATCAAGCGCTTGCTCAAATCTTCGCGAACACCTTCATCGACTTCAAGGAAAATGAAAACCAAGTACTGCTTTTTCGTAAAAAACTAAACCTCGATGCCCAAAAGGTATATACCATCAGTGGGTTTATATTAGAGGAAAGAAGCGGAGAACCCTTGGTTGGCGTTAACGTACGACGCTCTGGAACACTAGAAGGTACGAGCACGAATGCCTATGGATATTATTCATTATCCGCCCATTCCGATACCTTCAGACTCCAGATTTCCTATGTCGGCTATGAAACCTTTGAGACCTTCATCCTGCTCGATCAAAACATCAAGTTGAATCTCAGTATGCAAGAGAAAGCAGCATTCAAAGAGGTTGTAATCGAAGGGAAGAAGAACGAAATGCCTGAGGAAATCACCTCGATAAGTACCCTTGAAATTCCTATACAACAGATTCAAGATATTCCAGCACTATTCGGAGAGAAGGACGTATTCAAAGTCTTTAAATTAATGCCAGGTGTACAGTCAGGAAGTGAAGGTCAGGCTGGAATGTATGTGCGCGGGGGTGGGCCGGATCAAAACTTAATTATACTCGATGATGCCACAGTGTACAATGCATTTCATCTTTTCGGACTCTTTTCCCTATTCAATGGCGATGCTCTGCGCTCAGCAGAATTGACAAAAGGAGGCTTTCCAGCCCGCTATGGCGGACGACTTTCTTCGGTGATGGATGTGCATATGAAAGATGGGAATAAAGAGGAATTCCATGGATCTGGTTCTATTGGTTTGCTCTCATCTTCTCTCACCTTAGAAGGGCCGATTAAAAAGAATGTGAGCTCCTTCCTGATTACCGGCAGGCGTATGTATCTCCTCGATTTACTAGTGAACCCTTTTCTAAACGATGCCAGTCTTACCTTTTACTTTTACGACCTTACCGCCAAGGCAAACTGGGTATTTAGCGATAGAGATAAGCTCCACTTAAGCTTTTACCATGGACGCGATCGCTATAATTTCTCGGAAGGCACCAAACAGTACACAACGGGTGGTGGAATCAATTGGGAGAATATGACCTCCACTCTTCGTTGGAACCATGTAGCAAGTCCTCGATTATTTATGAATACCTCCCTGATATTCAGTCAATACAGACTAAGGGTTGAATCTCAAGGCATCTATAATTTTCAAAAATACCAAACCAAACTGTATTCAGGAATTGTAGATATGAGTGCAAAGGTGGATTTTGACTACCATCATTCTACCCGCAGGAGCATGAAGTTTGGGGCGGTAACTACCAACCACTATTTCACTCCTCAAGGGTATTATGAGCTGAACGAATTAAATAGTCGGGAAATAGAATACGAAGAACATTATGTTTCGCAAGAAAGTGCCATATACCTTGAGGATAAATATCATTTCAATTCGCGTTTGGTTTCTGAAAGTGGTATCCGTATTTCCCATTTCTATGCAACAGGAAAAAATTATTTACGAGCAGAACCACGGATAGCATTTCGGTATGAGCCAAATAAAAGCAGTGCCTGGAAAATTGCCTATAGCATCATGAATCAATATGTGCATCTCCTTTCGACAACCGGTATCAATCTACCAACGGATTTATGGGTGCCAACGACGTCAACATTAGGACCTCAAACTTCCCAACAAATTGCAGGGGGATATAGCCGAATTATTAAAAAATTGAAAGCCAATTTATCTGTCGAGGCCTATTATAAAAAATCAAAAGGAGTGATAGGTTATAAAGAAGGAGCTTCCTTTATTGAGGTGAGTAATACCGGAGAGCCTGTAAAAGTCAATTGGGAAAGAAACGTGACCCAGGGACAAAGCTGGAGCTATGGCGCAGAGGTGCTTCTGCAAAAGAAATTTGGAAAGTTTAACGGCTGGATTGGTTATACCCTTTCTTGGACCTTTTTGCAATTTGACGAGCTGAATCGTGGTCAAAAATTTTATGCGCGTTATGATAGAAGACATGATGTATCATTGGTTGGAACCTACCGATTTTCGGATGCAATTACCATGTCTGCTACCTGGATTTACGGAACGGGAAATGCAATCACTCTTCCAGAATCACGCTTCTTCGCTGTGTCAAATGATCCAACAAATCCCGACTTTTCACTCGGACTGCCAGGGCAAACCGTAACTGAATATGGCTTGAGAAATCAATACCGAATGAGTCCATATCATCGCATGGATATTGGAGTTCAATTTCATAAACAGAAGAAATATTGGAAACGCACTTGGGAAATAAGTTTGTACAATGCCTATAATCGAAAGAATCCCTATTTCTATTTTATTTCGACCGACAATTCCGGTAAATCAACTTTGAAACAAATGTCTTTGTTCCCAGTTCTTCCATCCATCTCCTATTCCTTTAAATTTTAGCATGAGAAAGATTTGGTTTTATATGGCCTTTGCGTTGCTTTGGATGTCGTGCGAACGGGATGCGGAAATTCCATTGCCCGAGTCGGATCCTAAGATGGGCCTGGCTTGTTTCCTTTCACCGGGCCAGCCGATACAGGTCTACCTTCAAAGGGTCGAGCCTTTATTTTCGAAAAACCCATCTCAAAATGCTTTGCCTATCCTTGATGCAAAAATGTTTTTTAGCAATGGTTTCGATACCATCCAGCTGACAGTAAAAAGTGGAGAGCAGTTTTATATTGATACCAGTATGAGCATGCCAATTAAAGCTGGAAAAAGCTATTATATATGGGCCGAGACTCCTCTTTTGCCTAGCGTGTTCGCCTCCTGTACGGTGCCGAAAAATTATATTGATACCTTTTTAATCAATTATGGGGCCGGGAGTAATGGGGCAGATAGCACCTACCAAATTTCTCTTGATTGGATGGATATCCCTGGAGAAAACAACTATTACCGTGTACGTGCTGAGAGTATAGATAGCCTGAAAAATGGCGGATTTGATGGGTCTAGCTTTTCCTTTACTACCCATTATTACAGCGATGTGGGTAGGGATGCTCAGCTGATTCAAACGGGAATTGGCTCGTACTCAAGTGTTCCTGGACAAGTGCGTTCTCGCCATATCACAGCACAATTGGTCACTTGCGATGTTAACTATTTTAGGTACCACCTGAGTATTGAAGAGGTGGTTAATGGAAACCCTTTCGTACAACCGTCTTCCCTTTTTAGCAATGTGACAGGAGGAGTCGGCTGTTTTGGTGCCTATATTCAACATACCTACAAAATGAAGGTCTTTTAAAGACAAAATTTCGCTACATGATAGATTGGATTGATATTCGTTGTGTCGATTGCACGGAGTAATTTATGGCACGTAGAGATAGTAAAGAAAAAAGGGATATGCCCAAGGTCAAGTTAAGCCGCGAGTCAATTAAACGCGGAATGCAGCTTTTTTCCTTTATCGGACCCAATAAATGGAAGTTCTACCTTGGAATGTTGTTTTTGGTGGGAACCGGAGCAACTGCCTTAGCATTTCCTCGCTTGATTGGAGAATTACTAAAAGCCGCCGAAGCCGACTGGGATCAATTGATGCAATGGGGTTGGGCACTCTTGGGTGTATTTACAGCTCAAACGGTATTTTCCTATTTTCGTATTTACCTGTTTGTAGATGTAACAGAACGGATGCTTGAAGGCGTGCGTACAGCAACGTATTCTAACTTGGTGCGACTTTCTATGTCCTACCTCACCCAACGACGCGCCGGAGAATTGAGTAGCCGCATCTCGGCGGATATCTCTCAAATTCAAGACACCTTCACCACCAATATTGCAGAG
>Ga0100378_1003354_pt1 | contig 15358 bp, 10 predicted proteins | sample CryGeymeta201502_FD_81535 | JGI IMG/M metagenome (GOLD analysis project Ga0100378, IMG submission 81535) | Groundwater microbial communities from Crystal Geyser aquifers in Utah, USA - Crystal Geyser metaG 2015-02 | ecosystem: Environmental > Aquatic > Deep subsurface > Groundwater | place: USA...
CGGCCAAAGCCATCATCGAAAAAGGATTTCAGTTGGGATTGCAAATGATGATTGGTTTACCCGGCGATTCGTTGCAGAGTTCGCTCTTTACAGCTTCCCGCATTGTTGAGTTGGGCGCTACTTCCACACGAATTTACCCCACATTGGTAATTAAAGATACCGCCTTGCACGATTGGTATAAAAAGGGTCGATATACACCGCTTTCGCTCGAAGAGGCCGTTCATTGGACCACTCAATTGCTTCTCATTTTTGAAAAAGGAAATGTAAAGGTGATCAGAACCGGACTTCACCCCTCTGAAGGGTTGGTTTTTGGTAAAGATTTGGTTGCAGGCCCCTATCATCCCCAGTTCAGGGAATTGGTTTTATCAGCAATCTGGTTAAACAAATTGAGATCGGTCATTTCGGATGTGAAACACACCGGGGTTGAATTTATCATCCCGAAAGGGCAGCTAAACTATGCCATAGGACATAAGGGACTCAATCGTTTACAATTACTGAATGAGTTGCAATCTGTAAAATTCACGGAGAGCACCGAAATAAAAGGAATGGACTTTAAGATAAGGAGGATATAACGATCAGCCCAGTTTTTTCCGCTCGAAGAGCAATAGCCAGAAAACGCCGATGGTGATTGAGGAGTCGGCCAGATTAAATATGGGTCGGAAAAAAATAAAATGACCATCTCCACCAAAAACAAACGAGGGTACCCATAAAGGTACATCGGCCTGGACCAGATCTATCAATGGAAAATACAACATATCTACCACACGTCCGTGCAAAAATGTGGCATATCCTTGTCCTTCAGTGGCAAAAGTAGCCAGGGTATGATAGGAACTCTGGGTAAACAGCAATCCGTAAAAGGCACTATCGATAATATTGCCCATAGCCCCGGCAAATATCATCGAAAGGCTGAATATTAAACCGTTGTGCTTTTTTTTTCTTGAAATAATGATGAGGTAAATACCGATGGCAATAACAGCCAGTATACGGAAAATGCTAAGTGCTAATTTCCCCCATTCACCACCGAACTGCATACCGAATGCCATCCCGTTGTTTTCGGTAAAATAAAGGTTAAACCAAGAACCAACGATGGGAATTTCCTCTCCCAGGGTCATGTTTAATTTTACCCACAACTTTAACGACTGATCCAGGATGAGAACCAGAAAAATGATGAATGCTGCCTTTTTCAAATCGAAATGGTTTTACAGTACAAAACTAAAAACTGGTGTCGTTTTGAACCTGCTTATTCTTTGCATCAATACTTAGGGTGGCATGAGGAACAGCGCGCAATCTTTCTTTGCTTATCAGCTTACCTGTTTCACGGCAAATACCATAGCTTTTGTTTTCGATGCGAATCAACGCGTTTTCAAGGTTTGAAATAAAGCGCTGCTGGCGAGCTGCCATCCGGCTGTTTTCCTCTTTCGACAAAACCTGCTGTCCTTCTTCGAGCACCTTAAAAGTTGGCGAAGTATCGTTGGTATCGTGATCACTTTGATTGCTATAGGCTTCAACTAGCATCGCCAAATCTTCACGGGCAATGGCCAGTTTTTTCAGAATAATCTCCCTGAATTCTTCCAATTCGGCATCTGAATATCTGTTCTTTTTCTTTTCCTCAATAATCTTGTCATCCATATCCTTCAGTATTTATTCTTTTCTTTTTTGAAAAACCTCATAAATGTAAACAATTTTTCAAAAGGAAACGTGTTTTTCTTATTATTTATGTTATTCTTTAACTACATTAAACGTTACCAATATTCCGTCAAGAAGTTCATCCGTTGTAAACTCTTTATTTACAGATGTTTCATCCAATCTGAAATCAGATAATGTTTCCGCGCAAATGTAATCTTTAAACGATTGAAATGCCTCATCCGTCTGTGGATTTTTAACTACTGTTAACAAAACCCGGTCAGTTACCTCAACCCCTTTGTCTTTTCTTAAATTCTGAACTCTATTGACCAACTCTCGCGCTAAGCCTTCATTTTGCAAAGCTTTATTTAAGGTAAGGTCAAGAGCTACGGTAACGAGTCCTTCAGTGGTTACACTCCAACCAGGAATATCTTCGGTGAGGATTTCGACATCATCGATGGTAATGGTATGTGAGTTATTGTCGAGGTGCAACTCCAATGTTTCCTCTTTTTCAAGTTGTTTAATTTCTCCGGGGGATAATGCCTGAATTATAACAGCCAACGATTTCATGTGCTTTCCAAACTTAGGGCCAAGGGTTTTAAAATTCGGTTTTACTTTTTTCACCAGCACGTCTGAATCTTCAGAAAGATATTCGATGCTCTTCACATTAACCTCTGAAAGTATCAACTCTTCTACTGCCTGAACCTGTTTTTTAAACTTTGGATTTAGTATCGGCAGCATGATTTTGGATAATGGCTGGCGTACCCTGAGGTTATTTTTTTTTCTTAACGATAGTACCATGCTCGATATCAGCTGGGCAAGCTCCATACGTTCTTCCAAATCCTTGTCGATGAGTTCCTCATGTACAATGGGGAAGTCGGTCAGGTGAACAGATTCAGCATCAAACCGGCCTGAAACAGTATTTAAATCGATAAACAGCCGGTCGGCAAAAAAAGGTGCAATGGGAGCACTGAGCTGCGCTACCACTTCCAAAACCCGGTAAAGGGTTTGATAGGCTTCAATCTTGTCAGTGGTATAATTGCCTTTCCAAAACCGACGGCGTGAAAGGCGAACGTACCAATTGCTCAGGTGTTCTGTAACAAAGTCCTGGATGGCACGTCCCGCTTTGGTGGGTTCATAAGCCGTAAGTGCTTCATCCACAATCTTTATTAGTGAATTAAGCTCAGATAAAATCCAGCGGTCGATTTCACTACGCTCTGAAATGGGGAGTTCCTGCTCGCTGTATCTGAAACCATCGATATTGGCATACAGCGCGAAAAAGCTGTATGTATTATATAAAGTGCCAAAAAACTTGCGGCGGACTTCATCAATTCCGGCCAAATCGAATCGCAGGTTATCCCACGGTTGCGAATTGGTAATCATGTACCAACGCGTTGCATCGGGACCGTATTGATCGATGGTCAGAAACGGATCGACTGCATTTCCCAACCGCTTCGACATTTTATTGCCGTTTTTGTCTAATACCAAACCATTAGAAACCACGTTTTTATAAGCCACCGAATCGAATAACATGGTAGAAATGGCATGCAGGGTAAAGAACCAACCACGGGTTTGATCGACCCCTTCAGCTATGAAGTCAGCGGGAAAATTCTTTTCAAAAAATTCTTTATTTTCAAAAGGATAGTGGTATTGTGCATAGGGCATGGCACCAGAGTCGAACCAAACATCTATCAAACCGCTTTCGCGGAACATCCTTTGCCCGGTTTCAGATACCAGAATAATGTTATCGACATAGGGACGATGAAAATCAAAGGTTTCATAATTTTCCTTCGCCATGTTTCCTGGTTCAAAATTGGCCATCGGGTTTTGATCCATAAAGCCCGCCTCCACAGCCTTTTCAATTTCAGCCTTTAGTTCAGTAGCCGAACCCAGGGCAATTTTTTCTGTTCTGTCTTCGGTTACCCAAATGGGCAGCGGTACTCCCCAGAATCGCGAACGGCTCAGGTTCCAATCCTGCAGGTTTTCGAGCCAGTTGCCAAAACGGCCTTCGCCGGTGGCCTTTGGTTTCCACTGAATGGTTTTATTTAACTGAATCATCCGGTCTTTTAAGCTGGTGGTCTTTATAAACCAGCTATCCAGGGGATAATATAAGATCGGTTTATCTGTTCTCCAGCAATGCGGATAACTGTGGACGTGCTTCTCGATACGAAAAGCCAGGTTTTCTTTTTTCAGTTTAACGGCCAGATCCACGTCCAATGACGAATCCACTTTTCCCGGATTTTCATCATAGTCGTTCTTTACAAAGCGACCGGCAAATTCACTGTAGGCCTCAATATCAATAAATTGTTTTACAAAATCCTGATCCAGCTCATCGAGTTGAAAAAACTTTCCAGTCAAGTCCACCATCGGGCGGCGTTCGCCGATGGCATCCATCAGGATGAGTGGTTCAATACCCGTTGCTTTGGCAACGCGGTCATCGTCAGCGCCAAAAGTAGGTGCAATGTGTACGATTCCTGTTCCATCCTCAGTAGTAACAAAGTCTCCAGGAATGACCTCGAAAGCTTTACCATTGGGTTTAACCCATGGGAAAAGTTGTTCATAGCATATTCCGGTTAGTTCAAATCCCTTGTACTCACCCACTATCCTGAACGGGATCTTTTTATCTCCGGTTTTATAATCTTCAAAAGCAAGCCCGGCATTATTTTCATTAAAAAAAGCTGACATGCGGTTTTTCGCCAGGATCACCGTGATGGGGATACCTGTGTAAGGATTAAAAGTAACCACTTGAACATAATCGATGTTATCACCAACGGCCAGGGCAGTATTCGATGGCAGGGTCCATGGTGTGGTTGTCCATGCCAGAAAATACAGATCACCAATAACATGTTGATACAGTTTCTCCGACACGATTTCTCTAACCACCTTAAATTGAGCTACAATGGTGGTGTCGGTCACGTCTTTGTAACATCCTGGCTGGTTGAGTTCGTGGGTGCTTAACCCTGTGCCGGCAGCCGGAGAATAAGGCTGAATGGTATAACCTTTGTACATGAGGTCTTTTTCATAAAGCATCTTGAGTAAATACCAAACCGACTCGATGTACTTGTTGTCGAAGGTGATATAGGGATTCTCCAGATCGACCCAATAACCGATTCTTTTGGTCAGGTCATCCCATAGGTCTTTGTATTTCAACACTTCTACGCGACATGCCTTGTTGTATTCTTCTATACTGATCTTCTTGCCAATGTCTTCTTTTGTGATTCCGAGTGTTTTTTCCACACTGATCTCTACCGGTAATCCATGCGTATCCCAGCCGGCTTTACGCTGAACAAATTTACCTTTGAGAGTTTGATAGCGGCAAAACAAATCCTTGATGGTGCGTGCCATGACATGGTGAATACCAGGCACGCCGTTGGCTGAAGGCGGGCCTTCGTAAAAAACAAAGTGATCGTTGTTCTCTCTATTTGCCAGGCTTTTTTCAAAGATTTCATTTTCGTCCCAAAATTTCCTTACCTCCTCAGCAAGAAGAGGCAGGTTCAATTGGTTATATTCGTTGTATTTTTTCGACATTTACACGTTGGATTATCGACTTTTTTAAATAAGTCGGCAAAATTACGAAAATTTCCCATTTCAATGATCGCGTTGGCGGATTCAATCTCTGGGAATAAGGGGTTTGGAATTCGAGAGCTCATGATCCCGGAAACCGATCCTTTATCTGTTAGTATAATAAGTAGGTATGAAAAAGTAATTCACCCTACTTTGTATTTTGACACCTTGTATACCAAGGCACACAAGAAGTCTGTTTTACTATCTTTGCAGCCGGATTCATACCATTTCATTACCATCTAGCATGTTACAGAATTATTTCCAATATCCTCTTACGGTAAGTACAATCAATAATAATGTTGTTATTTCACTGATGGCCTGTTTATTGCTTTTTAGCGGGAAAGAATTGTCAAGCCAATCGCAATCAAGTAACCCCTTTGTGTATCTTTCACCTTTGCCTGAAGCCCGGATGGTAAATCCGGAAAGCAGTATCAGCTTTCGGTTAAAAAACAAAAAGAAAATCACAGATATGAGCGATTTTAGTGTGACCCTGGTGGGCTCGCTGAGTCTTGAAATCCCCGGAAATGCTTACATCGCCTCTGACGGTATCACCTATATTTTTAAACCCAATCGACCTTTCCATCCTGGAGAAATGGTTGAAGTTGGCATTAAAAACGATGAAAAAAACACCGTTTTCTCATATCGATTTTATATTAGCAACACCCCATTATCATTTCAAAAAGAAATACTAACAGAGATAATAAACAGCAGTATTGACTTTGTAGCCGATCAGCTTCAACCGGATAAAACTGCTCCAAATGACTTGCCCAATGGTTTGCCTGACATCACCATTACACATTTCGATGACCCATCACCGGGCTATTTGTTTTTGGCTACCATGGACAACAAGGCACGGTCGGATGGGTATTTGGCTATGTACGACAACCTGGCCAATCCGGTATTTTATCGCATCTTCCCAGGAAATACAGGATCCGATTTTAAGATACAGCCCAATGGAAACCTGAGCTATCATGGCCGTACAAATTGGGAGTTTTACGAAATGAACCCGTTTTTTGACGTGATTGATACCATCAGGGCTAAAAATGGACTTTTGGCCGACAACCATGAGTTGTTACTTCTCGGGAATGGACACAAATTTTTACTGGCTTACGATCCACAACTGGTGGATATGAGCCTCATTGTGCCGGGAGGAAATCCTCAGGCTACTGTTATTGGGCTTGTTATTCAGGAACTTGACGAAAATCACGAGGTAGTTTTCCAATGGCGCAGCTGGGATCACTTTCAAATAACCGATGCTGACGATGAAATCAATCTGTCAGGCAGTATCATCGACTATGTTCACGGCAATTCCATCGAAATAGACTCTGATTCATCAATGTTGATCTCATCAAGAAACATGAGTGAAGTAACCCGCATTAACCGCAACAATGGTGAAATGATCTGGCGTTTTGGAGGTAAACAAAATCAATTTCAAATAGAGGATCAAACACAGCTCTTTTGCCAACAACACGATGCCAGAATCATGTCCGGATTAAATCACATCAGCGTGTTTGACAATGGAAATTGCCACCTCCCTCATTTCTCGTGTGCTGCCGAATACTTGCTTGACGACCAGCTGATGACCGCGACTCTGGTAAATCGGCTCAGGGGCAATCCCGACATTTTTGGAAGCTTCATGGGCAACGCGCAACGACTGGATAATGGACGAACCATTGTTGGTTGGGGAAGTGGAATTCCCAGCATCACTGAATTTGATTCAACGGGGAACATTCATTTGCAGTTTTCGTTTAACTATATAAATTACAGGGCTTTTCGGTTCAACTGGCAATCGCCTTGTTTGCTGTCGAATAGCGATTCGATTGATTTTGACACCATTCATCCGGGGGATTCAACTTCGGCCCAGGTGGAAATCACAAACAACTTTCACGAGCAGATGGAGATCAACGAGGTCTTTTTCCATGGCCGTGCTTTTAAGCTAACCGATGAGTTACCCATCACTCTTTCCCCAAACGAAACCAAATCGTTCACCATTCGGTTTGTTCCCGATTCATTGGGTACTTTTAATGATGTAGTCACTTTTTGCCATGACATCGACACCGAAGTTTTGAAACAACGCATCTCACGACAGGTATTTTTATCCGGAAACGCCAGTTCAAATAGTGGCATTGATGATCCTCTATTTTTGGCGCATTTCAAGGTTTATCCCAATCCTTTTATAAACCAATTGTATGTTGAGAGCACCACATCGGAGATTACGGAAGTCTTCTTAATAAATTATTTAGGGAAAATAATACTGCATCAAAGTTTTGAAGGGAGAAAGACTGTTGCCCTAAATTTGGATATCGTACCGGGGATTTACTTTGTAAAACTAGGTACCAAAGATCACCAAAAATGGACCACCCGAATAATAAAGACCGATAACTCTTTTTAACATCTCTGCTGTTGATGATTCACTATTTTTGCAAAAATATTTTCAATGTCAATGAATAAGTTCTATAAATACCTGCCCCTGGTTTTTGCCTCCATCCTTATTATTGGCATCTGGGCCGGAACCATGCTTCCACAAAACAACAATCCAAACAATCCGCTTTTCCCGGCAGCCTCTCCCGGCTACAATAAAGTAAGCGATATTCTGGATTATATCGTACACGATTACGTAGATTCGGTTGAACTTGAAACCATACAAACTGATGCCATCAAAGGAATGCTGGAGGATTTGGATCCACATTCGGCCTATATTACAGCCGAAGAATTTCATCAGGTTAACGATCCCTTATTGGGAAGTTTTGAGGGGATTGGAATTTCATTCCGTATTGAAAAAGATACCATTACTGTAATTAATCCTATCCCCGGTGGTCCTTCTGAAAAAGTAGGATTGATGGCCGGCGATCGCATAATAAATGTTAATGACTCACTGGTGGCAGGCATTGGGGTTACCAACAACGATGCCATGCGTCAGCTGAAAGGCAAAAAAGGCACCCTGGTTAACCTCACTATTTTCAGGCGGGGAATTCCTAAACTACTTCATTTCGCGATCACCCGTGATGTTATTCCAACCTATAGCCTTGATGTGGCTTACATGGTAAATGCCACAACCGGTTATGTCAAACTAAATACTTTCTCGGCCACCACCTTTGAAGAATTTAACCTGGCCGTTGACCGACTTCGCAACGATGGCATGACAAATCTCATTCTTGACTTGCGTGGAAATCCAGGTGGTTATTTGCAGGCAGCCATCGATATCGCTGATGAATTTTTAAGCGATGGACAGCTTATTGTTTACACCGAAGGAAAAAACCGCAACAGGCGTTATGCCTATGCCACCAAGTCAGGTAGCCTGGAAAACAGCCGGGTAGCCATTTTGATTGATGAAGGATCGGCTTCGGCCAGCGAGATTGTGACCGGTGCATTGCAAGACAACGACAAAGGCCTTATTATTGGAAGAAGATCGTTTGGTAAAGGATTGGTGCAGGAGCAGATGAGCCTCCCTGATGGCTCCGCGCTGCGTCTTACCGTAGCCAGGTATTACACACCCACAGGCAGGTGCATTCAAAAGCCCTATGCTAAAGACGAAGATTTTAACGATTATTATTCTGAAGCTTTTCACAGGTATACCACAGGTGAAATGCTGAATGCCGATAGTGTACAACTTAACGACAGCCTGCGGTATGTAACACCGGGAGGTAAAGTGGTATACGGAGGCGGTGGGATTATGCCTGATATTTATGTGCCATTAATTACCGACACACTGCAAACCTATTATAACTTGTTGGCCAACAAAGGGTTAATATTTACCTTTGCCTTTGATTATACGGATAAACACCGCCCCGAACTAAACCGATTTACCGATTTTGAAAGCTTCAACCATGGATTTAACATGGATGATAATACCTATCGGGAGTTGGTTCTTTATGCCGAAGAAAAAGGGATCATGGAAAAATCCGGGCAGGTTGCCCTCTCGAAAAACAAAATTAAAACACTTTTTAAGGCATATATTGGCAGGAATGTGTTGGACGAAAAAGGGTTTTATCCCATTTTCCACCAGATTGACACTACTTTTAATCGTGCTGTTTATGAACTTAACAAAGTGAATTAACGGTGGATTAAATCAGGTCTTGCTTTTGCATGATATCTAAAATAATTTTTGCAACCTGGTTTTCAGTAAAGGAAGCCCTGTTAAGGACGATATCGTAACAAAATTCACCCGGCTTTTTTTTAAAAAAATCCAGCAAAAGCTTTTCACGTTTGAGGTCGTTTTCCTTTATAAAAGCTGCCATTTCCTCCATTGGCTTTTGTTTTCTGTCCATTAATGAATGAACACGCCAACTTTCGGGTGCTACCAGTTTAATATGCAGCCCTCTTTCCATTCCGGCAGTAATGGCCACACCACCTCTTCCAACAATTATCACTTGTCCTTCTTCGGCATAATGTTTCACCACTTCTGATATTGTTTTACGAACCGCTTTATCGCTCTTGTAATATCGGTTCGAAAGTGCTGACAAGATATCATCAACATGTGTTTTCTTCTCTGCTTCAAACACATAGCTAATTTTTTCCTGTCCGATTTTGAGTTTTTTGGAAGCCTCATTAAGAACCTCTTTATCAATATATTTCCAGGCCTGGCCCCGTTTTTTCAACTCCGTGATAAGGATTTTGGCAATACTGATTGCCCCACACCCGGTTTCGCGCGAAATAGTAATAAATGGCAATTGGCCGGGCTTTCTGCTTTCTGAAAGAACAAGTCTGCTATTGAGATATCCTAACAAATCCATCGGAATAAAGTTTAAATGTGGAATAACACCCTAAAATTAAGTCAATTGATCTCAATTAGCAAGTGTATCGACAAGAATTTTTTGGGTTGCAACTTTTTATTACTTTAGCCTCCAACCATAATACACTTTCTGGATGAAAAGAATTCTGCATTTACTGCTTGCAATATTAACAGGTCTGCTCCTGTCGGTTGCATGGCCCGAGAATGGGTATACCCCGCTACTATTTGTGGCTTTTGTGCCCCTATTTTTTGTTCAACAACGTCTGGGCGATACCGAAAAAAAAGGAATGTTCTGGTATGCATGGCTGGCTTTTCTTATTTGGAATGTGCTTTCTACCTGGTGGATTTGGAACAGCACTGAATGGGGTTCCGTAGCCGCATTTTTACTGAATTCGTTGTTTATGGCCACGGTCTTTTTTCTATTTCATTTATCCAAAAAAAAATTGTTCAACAACAAGAAAGGTTACTTTATTCTTTTGTTTTATTGGATTACCTGGGAATATTTCCACATGAACTGGGATTTAACCTGGTCGTGGCTTAATCTGGGAAATGCACTGGCAACCCATCCATCCTGGATTCAGTGGTACGATATTACAGGTGTTTTGGGAGGATCGCTCTGGATTTTGGCCGTTAACATCCTCATTTTTCAACTAATCAATGGCTTTATCGCCATGAGACCTAAGTTCTATGCCTTCATGACGGGTTGTATGCTGTTGATTGTGATTATAGCCCCCCTTGTTTGGTCAGGCATCACCTATAAGTATTACGTTGAAAAGGGGGATCCGGTCAATGTCGTAGTGGTACAACCCAACACCGATCCCTATAACGAACAATACACCCTCTCACCTGATAGCCTGGTTTCAAGGTATTTGTACCTGGCCAAGGAAAAAATAACACAACAAACAGATTATCTCATCCTGCCCGAATCAGCCTTGCAAGAAGACATCTGGGAAGAAGCTTTGCCCCGTTCTCAAAACCTGAACCGTTTGAAGGTTTTTATGGCAAACTATCCCAACCTGGCCATGATTGCCGGTGCTACCACCTATTACAACATATTGCCAGGTGAACCGATGACCAATGCCGCCCGAAAATATCACCAACAAGATGGATACTATTATGCCTTCAACACCGCTTTTTTAATTGAAAACAATAAAGCATTTCAATTGCATCATAAATCAAAATTGACTCCCGGAGTTGAAATCATGCCTTCGTGGTGGATTCTCAAACCACTGGAAAGTATGGCCATCGATTTGGGTGGAACGGTAGGTACGCTGGGAAGAGAAGATCACCCGATGATGTTTTCCCGCGACAACCCGGGTTTCAATGTCAGTCCGGTGATCTGCTACGAATCGGTTTATGGTGAATTTGTTGCACGCTCCATTCGCCTTGGGGCAGGGATCATTGTGGTGATCACAAACGATGGATGGTGGGGAAATTCTCCCGGGTATCGCCAGCATTTGCTGTTTTCGGTACTGCGATCCATCGAAACCCGCCGTGATTTGGCACGATCTGCCAACACAGGTATCTCGGCATTTATTAACCAACGGGGAGATATACTGCAAAAAACATCTTATTGGGAACCTGCAGTCATTTCTCAAACCATGCGAGCCAACAATGAAATGACTTACTATGTAAAAAACGGAGATTATTTAGGACGTGTTTCTGCGTTTATCAGCGGATTGCTAATACTGGTTTCATTCACCCAGGGATTTCTTCGCAAGCGCAAAAGCTTTCGGTAACAGGCTGCTCTGTTACTCCTTTTCGTAATAAATAGTTATTTTACCCATGGGCGTTTTTGATTCTGAAACAATTTTACCCTCCGTAAATTTACCCAAAATACTAGGTATGTTTCCCATCCCATTAAAATAATAGGATACGGTTTGTGTCTCTTTATCGAAGCTCCATTTTGCTTCATGGGTATTGTTTTTGGAAATGATGGTCATGACGCTGTCGTTAACCATCCGAAAATAAGTCTGCTTCTGCATTTCAACTACCTGACTGATCATGTCAGGAGTTAACTTGTTTTCATTAAAATCAGTTTCAACTTTCTGGGCCTTCCAGGTACCTATCAGTTTGCTTTCAGCACTGGACGTGCACGAAACCATGATCCATGAAGCCGTAAAAATAAATAAAGAAATGTTGAAAAAACGTCGCATATTTTCAAAAATTTAAGCATGCAAATGTATAAACTTATCGCTATTGTGGTAAAAATCTTAAAGTTGTTTAACAAAATAAACGAGAGACACCCAAAGTGGTCACTCCTGTGTGGATCATAAGAGGTGGTTCGGTTTTCTGGATGCGGTAATCATTGTCAATAACCCTTGTTTATTTGAAAACCAAATGCAAATTCTCAAACACACTAATTCACTACCATGGATTTTTATCCTCTTCACCTTCTTCAAAAACCATGCTTTCCTTAACAAAACGAAGTTCCCAATAGGCAAATTCTTCGCCAAGGATATCTCTGGCTTCACTCAGGTTGACGGGTCCGCATTCCTGAAACATTTCTTGCATGGTCGCGATTTTTTCCGGGGCAATTAATATATTCAAGTCGATGTCGCCGCTTGCCACATATTTTAGGAGGTGCCCCTGAATAGTGGATGCCGCGAAGCCCCTCTCAACTGCAATTTCGTCGATGGTTAACCCTGATTTCCATAGATCGAAACTGATTTCGTGGGTGGGTTTTTTCACAACAACCACTTCTTCCTCTTCTTCGTGAATCAACCCACGTTGGTCTTCGGGTATCTCTTCGAGCAACAGGTTTAATATTTCTTCTCCAAATTGTTGTATTTTTTTCTTGCCAAAACCTTTCACTTTTTTCAGTTGTGAAAGTGTAACTGGCACTGTGTTGGACAATTCGACCATGGTTTTAGCAGGAAGTATCAGGTACACGGGAACATTTTTTTCTTCTGCCAGCTGGTCGCGCCAAAGTTTGATTTTCTGATAAAGTTGCGGCCGTTGCGTTTTTGTCGAAACTATAGTACCGGTTTCATGAATAGGTTTTTTCTTTTCCGGGACCACCACGGAGGCCTTGGCACGGCTCACCAGATAATCTTTCATCACGAATCCCGGCAGGCATGAATCAAGACACCCTTTTTTATAGTGTGCTTCTTCCAGAATTCGATTGACCTGATCCAAAATATTCTTTTTTACCTGGCGGTTATCGATATCTACATCGAGATTATCCAGCACTTTGATGACAAGGTGATCTATCTTTTCTGAAAAATAAGATGCTCCTTTTTTAACCCGCTCCTGAAGAGGAGCGTTTCCCTCAACGTCACCGGCATGAAGGCGCTTAATTTGTTGCTGAAAAGTGACCGATACATCGGAGATGGTTTTCTTCACTTCATCGTTCATCACCGAAAGGGCCGCCATAAAGCCTGATGGCAAGGAAACCTGATGCTCGCGCAGGATTTTTAACAAAGCCCAAATACTGATCTGCATGGCTTCAAATTGAAACAGATCGAGTAGCAATTGTTCCTGAAAAATCCATTTCTGTTCTTCCAGCTGCCTGGCGTCCGGCTGATTGCTTTCGATTTCCAGGGTGAAACTATCCACCAACTTATCGTGTTTTACACTGTCGGACCTGATTGGAGAACTCAGCACCATGCCTTCCAGTGTTTTACACCTGCTCAATGCCACATACACCTGTCCGTGTGCAAAGGCGGCTTCGGCATCAATAATGGCTTTTTCAAAAGTGAGCCCCTGGCTTTTATGAATGGTAATGGCCCAGGCCAGTTTAAGCGGGATCTGTGTGAACACTCCTTCAACGGTTTCGTTAATTTCTTTGGTTTCTTCGTTCAAGGTGTATTTGATGTTTTTCCACTCGAGTGACGTCACCGTTATCACCTGTTCATCTCCTTCACACTTCACACTCAGAGTATCTCCCTCGACTTCGACCACCCTGCCTATTTTACCATTGTAAAAACTCTTTCCTGGAGAAGGATCGTTTTTAACAAACATCACCTGAGCCCCGACCTTTACAACAAATTCATAATCGGTAGGATAGATGTATTCGGGGAAGTTGCCCGACACGGTGGCTTTAAATTTGAACTGTTTGCCCTTGAGGTCATTCAATTTTGCATCATTAATGTCCCTTGCCTTGTTGTTGTGCGTGGTCAGGGTAATATACCCTTCTTTGACATCAAAGCCCGGAATATACCGCTTATTGAGCTCATCAATGGTTTTTTGGTTGATTCCGTTTCCTCTCACCTGATTAAGCAATCCAATAAAATGCTCATCGCTTTGACGGAAAACCTGGGTGAGTTCGATGCCAATAAAACGGGTTTGCATCAGGGCATTGCTGCTAAAAAAATAAGGCGTTTGGTAGTGATTTCGAAGCAAAGCCCATTCATCGTCTTTCACCACGGGCGACAACTGACGCAAATCGCCAATCATCAGCAATTGAACTCCGCCAAAAGGCTCTTTCGACCTCCTGAACCTGCGCAATGTGGCATCAATTCCATCGAGCAAATCAGCCCTCACCATACTGATTTCATCTATAACCAACAGATCGAGACTGCGTATGATATTGATTTTTTGTCGGCTAAACCTATGGGCGTTAGAATTGTTGCCGGCTCCTTCCCCACCCTTATTTTCAACCGACTCATATCCGGGCAAATAAGGACCAAAAGGGAGTTGAAAAAAAGAGTGTATTGTCACCCCGGCCGCGTTAATGGCTGCAACTCCGGTAGGAGCTACCACGACCATGCGTTTAAACGACTTACCTCGTATTTCGTGCAAAAAGGTGGTTTTACCTGTTCCGGCTTTTCCTGTGAGAAAAATATTTTTGCCCGTATATTCAACAAAATCGTGTGCAAGTTGTAACTGAGGTGTATTTTGAATGATCATGAACAGGGTATCATTTAATAGGTGAGTAAAATTACTAAAACAATTCAAGAATACACCCGGCAAACGTTCTGAATTTTTTAAACAAAATTTTTAATCAACCCACCAAGAGGTTACAACCGCGTACATCGCTGTTGTCGAAACGCCCCAGCACCTCAAAACTACCATCGGCATAGGTTTTTCCCAAATCCTGGGTTTCGATAAATGCGCAGGAATATACATTGGCCAAATCGATGATGTTGATGCCACCGCTCTGATTTTCAGATAGCCATGTCAACGGGTCGTTGGTGTCGCGGATCAGCACTTTCATCCATGGCGGAGTCCTGAAGATTCCCTCACCTGTTGAATAAGCCTGAGAAAGCAACTCGGTCATTCCATATTCTGAATAAATCCGGCCAACTCCAAAACCTGCCTTCAACTGCTGATGCAGTTCATCACGTACCATTTCTTTGCGTTTTCCTTTCATACCACCGGTTTCCATTACCAGCAGTTCGGGGAAATCCATTGGAAATTGTTCCGCCATATCAAGCAAAGCATACGTCACGCCAAGAAGGATGGTTGGCTTTTTTTGTCGTCTAAGTTGATGCAACA
>Ga0100378_1003359_pt1 | contig 15349 bp, 16 predicted proteins | sample CryGeymeta201502_FD_81535 | JGI IMG/M metagenome (GOLD analysis project Ga0100378, IMG submission 81535) | Groundwater microbial communities from Crystal Geyser aquifers in Utah, USA - Crystal Geyser metaG 2015-02 | ecosystem: Environmental > Aquatic > Deep subsurface > Groundwater | place: USA...
AATAAAATATATCATTACATAATATTTGATATTAGTACGTAATAATATTTAGTAAATAATTAAATACTTAATTGAAAATATTAAATTAATGGATTGATTTTGACAGTATCAGTATTAATATAAGAAATAAAAATATATAATATTATTCTATGAGCAGCAAGAAGAAAAACAGAAAGTGTAAGAAATATAAAATAATACTGATTAGCTGATAAAAAAGTCAATAATAATGATAACAAAACAGAAACTGAATTTGATAACAAAGTAGAAAATGAAACTGAAAACCATATTGAATCGGAAAAAGAAATTTTAAAGGAAGAAGTAAAAACAACAGAAAAAGAAATTGAAAAGGTGAAAGAAAAAGTAGTCGATAATCAAATTTCTGTAATTGTTATTTTGTTTAACTTTTTTATAGAATATTGAAAAATTTGACAAAGTAACTTCAATTAGTACTTTTGAGGCAAAAAGAGAAATTTTAGATAATCAGATAAGTCATAAGAATTTCGAAAAAAAAGAAATTGAACCGGAACATAAAAATTCAGAAAAAGAATGTGATTTAAATCTTCAAAAGAAATCAAGTCAAACTGATAGTATGAGAATACAACACATAGAAAAAAAAGACTCAGTAGAAAAAGTAATAGAAAACAATGAACACAAAGAAGAACTTCAAAAAAACCCACATGAGTACATAATTATTTAAAAAATTTATAGACACCACGAAGTAAAATTAACACGCAGACATAGCACAAACAATTTAATATCAATATTATTCTCCATTAATTTTCATACAAATTTTGGAGAACAGTTATACATCTTGGGCGATATTCCAGAGTTAGGAAAATGGTCAAATTTAATTTGTCCTCTAACATGGACTGAAGGCAATAACTGGACAACATGTTTTCATTTACCAGCTAATATAACTGAATTTAACTATAAAGTTGTTATTTATAATGAAAGTACAAAAGTAAAGAAATGGGAAGATGGTCCAAATAGAACATATTCTATTTCTACTTCTAATTTGGAGAATGAAGATATTTGCCTAAAATGGAATGAATTGGCTTAATTATTATAATACTATTAGTATATTTATTCTTTATATTTATATGTATAAGTTAATATAGCTTTTTACATTAATTAAGAAAAATTAAAAATACTTATAATAAATTAATATTTTACTAAATATTAACTAAATAATTAACTGTATTTTACTAAATAATACTAAATTAATTTTAAAATTTCTCTTAAGCTCTAAGCAAATTAATATAATATTAATATAAATTATGCAAAATTCAAGCCTTATGGAAGAAGATGATCTCAACATTACAGAAGGAAGTAATTTCGATCTAAGTATTAATGATTATAATTACTGTTATTAAATTATAATCTTATAGAAAATACTAAAATTAAAATACCGATTAATGAATTAACTTTGCAAAATGGTGGATATGGACAATATGAATTAAATGGTCAAAATAGTATTAATAATGATAACAATTTTAATCAAAATTGTGAAAGACATTTAATATTAAATGATAATTCTTGTATTAATGAAAGAATAAATAATAACGTTAATAACATCAATATAAATAATAAAAATGATCAAAGTCAAGTTATAATAAATAAGGAAAATAAGGAAATTAAAGAAATTAAGGAAATTAAGGAACATAAAGAACACAGAGCAAACAAAGAAAATAAAGACAACAATGATAACAAATGCCATTCAGAACATGACAAACTTCAAGAATACTCAGAAGACTTAAAACATATTAATAAGCTAGCTGACATTACAAATAAAAACTTTAATGTGCCATTTTGTGCTAATTGGTTTAATCTTAATCAAGTTCATGATATAGAAAAGAATGCTCTTCCAGAATTTTTCTCAAGTAATACCCAATATAAGACCTCGGATTTATATAAAGAATTAAGGAATTCAATAATTAAAGTTTATAAAAAGAAGCCAAGAAACTACCTTTCATTTATAGGTAAATATTTTAAATAACACAATAATTTACATAATATCAGAATGCAGCAAGTTTATTACAGGAGACACACGCAGCATTATGAAAATACACAACTTCTTAGAATCATGGGGAATCATCAATTTTAACATTGATACTAGTACCAAACACAACAATACATTACTGCTTAATAACTCAGCAAAACAAACTAAAGAATATCAACAGATAAATGAAGCTACTAAGGAAACTAAAGAAATAAAGGAAAATCATCATATTAAACCTAATAAACACCACACTAAAGAAACAAAAGAATCTTCATCAAGTAAAGCCAAAAAAAGAACTAAACATACTGACTCTGGCCAACTGGAACCTAATCATTTTTATGTAGAGAGTAAAGGTATTATTATATTTAACCAACCAAACTAGACAAATACGATAGTATAAACTTTAAAATCGGTGAAGACTATATTGTTATTACTGAAAAAAGCGGAAGAGAAATTCGAACAGTATACCCAGAAATGAATTCTTCTGAAAGTTTCTTTAATAATATTTTAATTAAGAATACTAGTCAGACTAATACAAATCAGTCTAACCAAATAGACTTTATTCTAAAATACTATAGACCTAAATGTGATATATGTAATAAGCTGTGTGAGAATGATTGGCGGATTCAAAAGCCAGTTAATAATCATAAAGTTGATCTAAATGACTCATTGGATAAAATAGAAGAAGTAAAGGAACATAATCATTTATTATTTTTAATATGCAATATTTGTTATGTATCTAAGAACTTTCCACAAGATATAACAAAAGAAAGCTTTGAATGTTCAAACTTTAATTCGATGTTAAATAAAGTGAACGAGAGTAAGAATTATTTAAATAATTACTTTTAATTACGATTATTAGAACACAAAAACAGCCAACTTCATCATCTTCACCACCACCATCATCATAAAGACAAAGAGATCGAAAAAGTATGGAACCATAAAGATATTATTAAATTAATAAACGCAGTTGATCAATACGGAGAACGCTGGGATGAAATAGCTAAGGTATGATAGATAATTAATTAATTATATATTATTTATTTAAAAGGTTTTCGAAGGTAGAAAAACAAAGCTCGATTGCGTACAACAATTCTTACAGATTCCTATCAAAGAAAATATTCAAAACACTGTTGATTTAGATAAGATAGACCATTACGATATCTTAGATAGAGACAAATTAAAAAATACTAAACATGTACTGCATGAAGCAAATATTAGTAATGAAAAAAGTAATACTAATGATACTTTATCAAAAGTAATTTATTTTTATTTTTAATAAACTTCTTTAACTTATTTAATTATTTTAATAGGTGTTCTTCTTTACCAAAATGCTTGCAAGTAATAACAGCTATAATCAAGCTAACTCAGATGACTTAATAATTCAAGAAATACTTAATAATGATAGTAATGCTAACAATAATAGTAACATAGACCAAAGTAAAAACTTCGATGCAAACAAACTATCCAAAATGAAGGAAATAATATACAAAACTTATTCAAATACAATTGATCACTCAATTAAAAATATGAAAAGAGAAAAAAAAGAAATGAAGAAATTAATGGATCTTTTAATATACCTACAAACAAAAAAGATTGAATTAAAACTTAATTACTTTAAAGATTTGGAAAAAATATTAGTAAGCGAAAAGAAAATTGTTAGAAATTCAGAAAGCGAGTTAATTAGCGAAAAATTACAATTATCTATAAAGAAGTTAGAATTAGATTGTATTACAAAGGAGATTAGCGAGGTATTGAAGAATATTTCTGAAGGAAATAATAATGATAACTATAATAAAGATTGTGAAGGTGATAATATTAAAAATAAAAATGTTATTGATAAAGTTTATAATGAAGGTTATAACAAACATATTACTAACTTGGTTAATGAAAGTGTAGAAAATAAAAATGGAGAATATAGTGATATAATGCAATTAGATTAAGTAACGAATTGAACTAATTAAATCGAAATTTAAAATCTAATTAATACATATATGAAATTTAATTATAATATAATAATATAACATATATAAAACTTATAAATAAAACTTATAAATAAAACTCAAATTTATTAGTTTTTAGTTTATCTAAATAATTGATTATTATGGTAATTATTTATTTATTCACGATTTTGTCTCTTAGACTTTTAATAGCCTTTACGAAGTTCTTACAGTTTGCCATGAAACCATTTCCTAATGATTTTTCTTTAACACAAATATTTTTCCATTGTGAGAGTTCCTTATCTTTTTTAAGTTTTTGTGATTTTAGTAATCCTAAACTGGAATTTGCATGTGCTTTTACTTCAGCATGGAATTTAATATTACTAGAAGCTTCTGCTTGCATTTTTCTGAGGTCATGGTATTCACTTATTTTTAAATTTCTTTGTTTTTTTATTAATGCAAGGATTTTAGTGAAGTCCTTTTCATGTTTTTTACTGAAGGATTCTAAATTATTTTTAATTTTGTTTAATAGGCCTAGAATTTTTCTAAGTATTTTTTGGTTTGTGAAGTTACCTTCGCTTGCTAATGTAACTAATGTGGAAAGTAGAGGAGTAAAAAGTCCTTGGCTATCCATATTTTTCATTTTTGTTTGTAATTCGTTGACAGTGCTTTGGAATTTATCAACTTGAATGAATGCACCTGGTTTAGATCCGTTGACTAACTCATCTAAGATAATGTCTTTGAGTCTTTTTATTACATCTAATTTTTCGGAAGCTTCTATTTGATATGATTTAAATTCAGAAACTTCTTTTTTAAATCTTTTGATTAACTTTCCTACACTTTCTCCAGCTTCTTTTATTTGTTTTTTTAGTTTATCGTAAGTCTTTCTGATCTTTTTAATCTTATCATCTGAGTCACTCATTTTAGATTGGTCTCTTAGTATATCAGCTTTTATTTTTTTAACAAAACTTGTTAATTTATCTTGTCCTCGAGTGCATCTATCTTGAATTCCTGTAAAAACTTTTTTAGCTATATGTTCTCCTGTATCAGTTGATTTTAATATATTTCCCAATAGAGATAATATTTTTTCTTGTGGGGTTCCAGCGTCCATATTTAATTCAACTAGTTCGTTAACTATAAAGTCTAAACTTGATTCCTTTGATTGGAATTTTGTATTAATATTTTGAGCAAAAATGATTAATGTTATATAAAAGATAAAATTTGTTTTCATATTTGTTGATTATATTATTTAAATTAATAAATATTTATATTGTGATTAAATTATAATAGCCGTTATATGATTGTTGTTATTTGTATTTTGTAATTAAATATTTATTAATTAAATCGTATATGAGTAATTACATATAATATTAAAATACCAAATAAATATGTTTCAAAAGAATAAAAAATTAATGTTCCTAAAAGAATACTTAACAATATATAATATTTATTTATTAAAACAAACAATTAACAACATTACAAATTAGAAATTAGTAAATTATAACTAAATTAACAAAATTATATTATAATACTAATTTAAAAAATGAAGTCTGGAATTCAGCATTTAGAACGGTCAAGAGTTATTCTCGACAGAATGATTATTGATTTTGCTAATGAAGATATTCCAAAACCAAAATCAACTTACTATACAATGAGATTTCTGTCTTTCTTTTATAACTATCCAAATTTGCGAAATATAACAAAAATTTTATTTGGAATACTATTCTTGTTAACACCAATATTGCTTTCGATTATTATAATGAAATTGAATTTACAAGATGAAAACTTTAAACATAACTTTGCACATTCAATAATACCATTGGCAGTTGGTATGATCTTTATATTTGCTTTTCTAATATTTATAATAATAATTAAGTTTTGTGCATGTACTGGTAGAATGTATAAAAATTATATATTTATATATGAATTTAATATAATCATTAATAATTAATAGGGTTTGCGCACCATGGCACCGAGAACTAACCGGGGTATTAATCCAAACATTTATATTCTTACTTGGGCTTGTATTTACTATTATAGAACTTAATCAATGCTTGGTATACTTTGATACAATCAAGAATAATTTAATAAAGAATTTTAATTCAACTCCTTTGGTTAAGTCATTATTATTAACGCTTATGTTTTATGATAAGACACCTAAGCAAGATTTAATATATACTTATGATTTCGATTTCTTTGAGAATAAAAGTTTAGTTTCGTTTCAACCGTTTAAATCATTTTTGAAACCATTGCAGAAGTTTCATTTTACAAAAATATTAAAACCAGGAAAAGTTTATGAAAGTGATTTATACAGTTCAAATATCATATATGAGTTCGTATTGAATATATATTTTCCAATTTTGTTTATATCTTTTGTGTCATTATTTAAGGTAAATTATTATATAATATTATTGTTTTATGTCGATTTATGTCGAATTTTATAATATATTACTTATTTATTTAACTCTTACTATATAGATTTTCTTCTTCAAAACCAAAAATAGTATTATCAAAATTATATTTCATTTACTTATAATCTTCGAATATTTTGTGTTTAAATATAGTGATTGTGATAAAAATAGTAGATACTTATGTATTCTAATTCCTGTAATAGGCATTCTTTTCTGTTATTTTCTCTTAAAAGTTATTGATTTAGTCAGAAATATCTCTAAAAGCAAGAATGTTATTGATAAAACTTTCTTTATAATATTTGATACTATTACTATAAGTGGTATATTATTCGTAGGAAATTCGATAATTATGTGTTGTAAAGATTTTAATTATTCTGGTTTGGTTCAGATAAGGTTCTTTTTGTTAGGTGGTATACTAATGATAGTTTTTGGAAATTGTTTACAGTTTGGTGAGTTATTTATTGAGTATTTCTTATTTGATTCTGTAAGAAAGGAGTATTTGCCGGTTGAAGCAAAGGAGTATTATCACGAAAGCTATAGAAACTATGCGAAATATGAATTTCAAGATGATGTTAAAAAAGATAATAAAGATATCATTACTTTCTTTAACGATACTTCTGTATATAAAATCAGTTATAATACATAAATTACATAAACTAATATAAATAAATAATTAAATAATTACTTTTGCTACTTTTATATCTATCAACTTAACTTATAATGTAATATAATATAATACAATATTTAACTTAATTTAATCAAGTATACAAATACATTTAAATAACTAAATAACACAAAATATTATCATAATGTTAAGTAAAATTAATAGTCTATATTATATCTATTTACATTTTAATATTTTTTATAATAAGACTCTATTGTCCTCTTATCAAATTGTTCAAATGTCATATTATTGTCTATTCTATTTTGGATCTTCGGAACTTTATATATGTCCGAAGTCTTAATATCATCAAATTTACATTCAGTTGGAATATTTAAAATGACATCTTTATTTGGCTGCATAAATAAAGCCAAAGTTACTCTTCCTATTTTATCAGGAATGTCATCAAACTTCTTAACAGCATGAGGAGTTGCGTGGAGTAAGCCACCTGAGATTACCTGAAGGGTTTCTCCAATTTGAAAAGCTATATCATTTGAATTTGGAATATTTGCTTTAACCATCTCACCCTTTCTAGTTTGAATATATAATCCAGTCTTTTTAAAGCTTTCATCAACTACTTTGCCTGTCGCATCTTCATAGTAAATAGCCTTGCATAGCCCTGTAAGACTACCATGGTCGTTGTGAAACCCACACCAAAATTCTTCTGTTCCTGCTTTTGTACGACTACTGGGATAATAATAGAGATTACGACCGACGTTGAAGCTAGAATTATTAATATGGTTAAAAGCCTTATTAGGTTCATAAGACGGATAAACTGATTTAATATAGTTGTCAATATGTTTAGTCAGTAACAATCCAGTATTTAATATATCTTTAGTAAGAGACAAATAACATTCTTCCATGTCTTTAATTTCATCGGGCCATACATTTGGATAACGGGTTTCTCCATTTTTGTTAGGTAGTAATGCATAGAATGAGCCTTTTGATATATCTGCATTATCTTCGTAAGATTCAGCTCCTTTAGACCAACCGACTGAGTAATTATTTGATAATTCTAATTTCTTTAATGAATTTTCACTTAAATGGGCTAGCTTATGTATACGTTGGAATAATTTTGAACGTTTTTCTTCAAACCCTGGTACGTTTTGAACTACTAAAAGTCCTAAACCGTCTTTTCCATATGCTTCGTTAATAATTTTAAAGAAGTCTGAACTTGACTTTTTGGTTAGTTCAGAGTAGTTAAGTTTTATTAAGTTACTAAATTTTTTAGTTGCTATTTTGAGCATTATTATTTTGTCTATTATAATTAATTGTATTAAATTATGATTATTTATGTAAAATTAAATAAATTATTTGTTGATTTAATTGATTATATTATGTTATGTTTAATTTACTATGATAAATATAAATAATAATTCATATTTCATAAAAGTTTATTTTGAATTATATTTATTTAATTAGTAAATAACTTTTTTAATGATTAATGGCCGATTTGTTTCAAGTATTTTATCTGTAATAGGATTTATATTCGGATGTATTTTCATATTTGGAATGTATAAAGCTATAGACCATCCAGATATAAATAATACTTCTTTTATAAAAGAATTAGGAGAGAACTGGAGTCAAAAACCAATTATATCACTTAACTCAAGACAACAAGAAAATTGCAATACCGGCGAAGTTAATTTATTAAACGATGAATGGCCAGGTTTTGAAACAAGCTGTTTATGTAATAATGTCACTTTATGGAGAGGAAGCTGTTCTTCAAATCTTTATAAGATAACACCTAATCTTAAATGTGAAACAAAAATACAAAAAATAGCTTTACCATATAAGAAGTGGCAATATGACTACCCTATTTGTACACAAAGGCAAGATGATGACTATTTTAAATTAAGCTTAGTGGAAAAGGATTGCCCTGCTAGTTTCCCGAAAAACTGCGGGGTGGCTGACTCACTAAAAAATATATTATGTGTAGCTGCAGATGCAAAGTGCCCAATAAATGACATTAAAATAACATCAGGAAATACAACATTACCATCTGGTTATGATTATATTGAATTAACTCCTACTCCAACTAAAGTTTATTATACAAACTCAAAATTAGATGCTTCAGTAAAAATTTATAATAAAATCTCAGATCAAGCTCCATGTGTTGATCCTGCTTATAAAAATTATTTAAATAACTCAATAGGTGTTATTGACTACTATTATGATAGACAAAATTGTACTTTAGTAAATCAGAAATTTGAAGATACAGAATATACAAAAATAGGGAATTGGAATTACGAAGATTTGTTAAAAGCCAATGGAATATACGACAACGCACTTACATATTTTAACCTTATGAATGTAACTCTTAATCATAAAGTGAATTTATATGGGAGAGGATATGTTGGAATGAAATTATCATGTAGAGAAACATTTTTAAAGGGAAATAATAGCACAAACACAAACAGCACAAACACAAATAGCACAGGTTCAAACCACACTAATTACATATTAGACAGACTAATCCGTGTTAAATCCTTTGTAGAGTTATATTCTGCCTTAAGAAGACTAAACTATATCTTTTGTGCAGTTATTTTTGCATTTTTCTTGCTGTGGTTTACATATAATATAGTTATGAAAACTTTACTATGGACTAGATCTTATGAAGGTTGTTTTAATTATTTTTCCGTTATAACTTCTATAATGGCATTAGTCGCTTTATCTTTGTCATACGTCAGCGTAAATCAATTAACAGGAGAATATACTGAATACCTATTTTTAAAGGATTGTTTAGATGAAACTAGTAATGTCTTAGTCAATAATTTTTTTGACTCTATGAATACTTATAAAACTTGGTTAGTTGTAGGAGAAGTAATGGCTGGATTTGCTATATTTTTAGTATTAGCTGAGTTGTTTATTTGGTGTAAATATAAAGGAACTCCTATTGAAGAAAGAAATCTAGCATTAGTAAAAGATGTAGACGGAGATAGTAAGTAGAAACTGTTTGAATGATAGTTGGTGTGTTATTTGATATGACTTTTTATTTTCATTATAGATAATTCTATATAATATTTTATTTTTTAAAATTAAGATAAATTATGATTTATTATTATTAAATTCTAATATAAATCTTATAATTATCAAAAATAATTTAATTTTACTTTAACTTTTATAAAAATGGGAACTCTACTATGTCAATATTGCAAAAATGATGTTTCAGAAAAAGAATTATTCAACAATAGAGAAAATACTTTAAATGGTGGTGCCTCCTCATTCGCTGTTCTAAATTCCAATTCTAATTTTTACGATAAAAACACTAGTAACAAACATGAAATAGAAGCCTTCGGAGTAACATTAAGTAAATCTACAGATGATCTAGAACCTCATGAAGTTGACAAAGTAAAAGCAAAATCAAACCTTAAAGCAAATTCAGAAGCAGAAAAAGTAGATCATAAATTCAACATAGAAACAAAAAATTCTGAAGCTAAAATAAAAGAAATAGAATTAGCCAATGACAAAAAACATATTATGGAGAAGGTATCTGTTCAACTAGAATTACAAAATCTTCTTCCAAAATTACATAAAGACAAACAATTTCTAGTTGAAGTTTTATTTGCAAACACTCACGAAGAAAGCGCTTTCTTTTCAATTGGAGCAACTTCAAATTATAAACCTAATGATAAAATGAATATACAATTTAAGGAAACTTTCGAAGTTGGTTATCTTTTTGAACGAACCCAGAAAATTAGACTTATAATCCATTGTTCTGATAATACAAAATCAGAAGTAACGGTTAATATAGCAAAAGTTATATTCAGAAAGCTTGATCCAATAAAAATGCCAATTAACCTCCAGGAGAATAGTATCACCGAGTTTAGTACTGATCAAGTAAGTTCAAAGGACACTGATCAAGTTTTATATTTAACATTTAAAAGAACAACTGAATTTTTAGACTCAAAATTAACTAATTTATGGATTGAATTTACATACCCAGTAGCAAGTATGACAGCAAAAAGATTAAGATATGTCTTGATTGCAGAAGATATTAATAAAAAATTGCATACTTTATTTAAATCGAATGAAATTAATGGGAAGTCACCGCTTGTTTTTGCTAATGCGTTGTTTGACAATCATGAATTGTTTACCAAAGAAGAATTAACGAAGTATTATATTGAGTTTTATGAAGAAAGTGAATTGTATGGAAAGACAACTATAGGAAGAAAGGAAATGGATAGTTTGTTAAAAGCAAAGGATCCTGTAACTTATACATGTATTGGTGCATTAAATCTTTTTAATTTAGAAGAGCGTGAAAAAAAGGTTAAAGAAGATAAAGGAGACAAAGGAGACAAAATTGAAAAAACAAGTAATAACAAACTAGGTGCCAACCTCGGTAACAAAGCCTTAAAACCATCAAGCTCAAGCAAAAAACTGACTGGTTCAAATAAAAATCTCGCTCTATCTCCCGTTAAAAAAGAAAGTCAAACTGAAGAGAAGAAAGGTTTTGATAATAAAATACGTGTCTTTATTAAAGAAATTCAACGAAAAAAATTCATTGATTACATTCTCGAAGGAATGAATGTTAGTTTCGACGTCGGAATTGATTTTACTTCTTCAAACCTTGATCCAATTAATCCTGATTCATTACATACACTAAAATTAGAAAGCAATAGATACTGTAAGGCAATTAAAAGTTGTGGAGGTATTCTTGAGAACTACGATAGATACCACCAATTTCAAGTATTTGGTTTTGGGGGAGTTCCTAAAAATGGTAAAGAAGTCAGTCATTGCTTTAACTTAAACGGCAAAAAGGACGGAACAATTAAAGGACTAGAAGAAGTAATTAACACTTATAAAGAAATGGTTAAATCAATATCCTTTGTTGGGCCTTCTTGGTTACATTTTGTAATTAAAAACGTTGTCGAAAGTGTTAAAAAGGACATTAAAAAAGATCCTAAATGTTATAAAGTATTCCTTATTATGACTGATGGAGTAATTGAAGATATGAATGAAACCTTAGATATATTAGTCGAAGCATCTAGACTTCCAATATCAATAATTATTGTTGGTATAGGTAATGGAGATTTTGGAAAAATGGATGAATTAGATGGTGATGAAGTTCCTATTTGTTCACCTACAACTGGAGAAGTTAGATATAGAGATATTGTTCAATTTGTTAAATTTTCTGATTTTGAAAATGATGGTATTAAGTTAGCTGCTGAAGTATTAAGAGAAGTCCCTGACCAAGTAGAAGAATATAGCAGGATGACATTACCTTTAAAACTATTATAACTAATACTTATTTTTTTTAAATTTTGAATATGATTAAATTAATTAATAACATACATAATTGTTAGTAAATAATATTATAGATATCATTATTAGTAATTATTAGTAATAAATCTATTAATATATTATATGAAAATCTAAATATTTATTGTTATTTACCTGGTAATAGTTATTTATAATTTCTTTATATATTCCAATTTATAAGAGATTAATTTACGAATACTTTATGAATACTTTATCAATTATCTATGAATTAAAATTTATTTTTATGTTTTATGATTCAAGCAAAGATATTTGTCTATTCGATCTATCTTCTTTTTCTATAATCATTATTTTCGTCTCTTTTTAAATCATGTCTTGCATAGTCTCTATCACCTCTATCACCTCTATCTCCTTTATCTTTTCTATCTCCTCTATCTCCTCTGTCACCTCTATCACTTCTATCTCCTTTGTCTCCTCTATCTCCTCTATCGCCTCTGTTTCCTCTATCTCTACCTCCTCTATCTTTATCTCCGCGATCTCCCCTGTCTCCTCGATCACGATCTCTGCTTCCTCTGTCTTGTTCTCTTTCTTTAGTTCTTTCCTTCTCTCTTGATCTTTCTTTTTCAAAACGAGTATTTCTTTCAGCTCCTCGATCTCCTCTTTCGTCTCTTCCTCCTCTTTCACCTCTGTCATTTCTTCCATAATCGTCTTCTCTCCTATTTGGTTTTATTTCCCTTTTTTCTAAATCCCTAAATTTACGATTAAAATCTTGCGATAAACTTCGTGATCTGCTAGACTTTCTCCTAGATATTATTTAATTACTTGTAAAACAAAATAGATCATTTAATATATTATTTTAATGACAGCAGTTAAAAGACTAAAAAGACTAAGTAGAATAGTTTCTAACAAGTAAATATTTTCAATAAAAATACTATGAACTATAAGTGTACTTGGTACAAAATATAAAATATTAAATGATTTTAATGAAGGAATGTCGTTAAAATCATTAGAATCGTTAGAGTTATTAGAATGGTTGTAAAAGTTAAATATAATTCATTTAGGTTCAAATATAAATTAATTAATTACCTTTTAGCTGTATTATTTGCGTATTTGTTATCTCTTTCATTATATTTATTATCTCTTTCTCTTAATTTTTCTTTTTCTCTCATTTCGCTTTGGATTCTTAACTTTTCTTTTTCTTCTTCCTGTCTTCTTTTCCAGTCTAATCTTCTTCTTCGTAAGATATCCAAATGTTCTCGAATTTTAAGATAGCCTGTATGGAGTTTACCCTCTAAATGTGTTTGTAGACGTTTTTCATTATCTTGTAATGCTTGCATTGCACCACATACCTCACAAACTTTCATTTGCTTATCTTTTAATATTAAAGGATGTTCAGTCATCGATATAAATTCCACTTTTTGATCTTTCATTCTGTCAATCTGACGCATAAGGTTTTCAGACTCTTCTAACCTTCCTAACTCTCCTAATCTTTCTGCTTGTTCAACTAGATCAACAATTTTATTGTCAATATTTCGAATTCTAATAATTTTAATTAATTAAATATTAATAAAAAGTTATTATTTATGTATAATTACTGGTCAACTAAGTCTTTTGGTTTTTCAGAGTCAGGTAAAGGGGCTTCTATTCTATCAAGACTTCTTTTCATTTTGTTATCAACTTCTGCTATTAAGGATTCCAACACATCTAATATATTATATTTAATATTATATGTTATTTATATGATATATTATATGTACCCATAAGTTCTTGCTCGTATTTTCTTTGATATTCATCTTTGTTAGGGTCGTTTAAAAATTGTTGAAGAAAGTATTGATCGTGTCGTCGCATGCATCTTTATATTTATTTATTATTTATTTGAAATATTTCTATTTACTTTCCTAAATCTGATTTTGTATTTGGGAAAAGATCATGAGGACAAAAGTTAAGAAGATAAAATTTACAAACCTAATGAAATAAATAAAAAGATATAGTCAGCAATTTTAATATTAATTTATTAATATTACATCTTTATCATTAAAGTGCTTTCTTAATTTTAGTTTTTCCTTTATAGACATGTCTCTGTCTTTGCCCATTAATTCATCTAGAGCTTTTCGAATTGCATCCATATTTAATATAGTTTATAATGGATTATTGTAATATAATTTATTAATTAAAATAATATATTACATATGGATAATTTGATAATTCATATTAAAGTATAAATATAAACTATATTTTAAATTCATTAATTATTATAAGCTATAAAATAGTTAAATAGTTACATATTATAATCGGCGAATAATTAAAAGTTTTATATGTACCATTTAATAATTTAAATTTAAACATAGTATAATAACAAACTCATGAATAACAACGAGAGCAATAAAACAAATAATATTGACATATTAACGTCTAGAATTCAAAATTTACCGCAAAAAGCAAGAGAACAACTTCTTCAAAAATATATTCCTAATACAAATACTTCTAATACATTTAATACTTACAATACATTTTATGTAGGTGAAACAACTTTTGTTGGTGAAAGCCCTATCAGCACTAACAATACAAATAATAAATTTCCTGATAACACTATAATTGATTTAGATCAATTAGACAATAATAATGAAAATAATTATGATAACTCATCAAAGAATGTTAAGTTTACAAGAGAAACATACACAAAAGAAGAAAAGCTTAATGCAATTAATTTAGTAGCAAAATATCAAAATAGATTATTAGTATCTAGAATGCTTAGTTTAAAAGATCCTCGAAAAAGAAAATTTTCAGAAACTTGTCTTAGAGAATGGGAAAAAAATTATTTTAATGTATATCAAGAATTTAAAATAAAAGAACAAAATAGACTTAAAGAATCAGGTGAAATCAGAAAAGTTTATCATACAAGTGATCTTAATAATATTAATGATTTAATGAATATTGAAAAAGATATTAAGGAATTTTATGGTGAAGATGATGATGAAAATGAAAAAGATAATGAAGATGACTTTAGGAATAATATGTATAATGAAAGTAAGAATATTTTAAATAAGTTAAATTTGTATATTAATGATTTGTCAAAATCAAAACTTAATACAATCTTCAATTTATTGAAAAATGTTTA
>Ga0100378_1003369_pt1 | contig 15314 bp, 13 predicted proteins | sample CryGeymeta201502_FD_81535 | JGI IMG/M metagenome (GOLD analysis project Ga0100378, IMG submission 81535) | Groundwater microbial communities from Crystal Geyser aquifers in Utah, USA - Crystal Geyser metaG 2015-02 | ecosystem: Environmental > Aquatic > Deep subsurface > Groundwater | place: USA...
AGAGAGAAACCCAAATTACTACGACAAACCACCATACCTCAAAGAATTTATGTTTAAATTTTTTGCAGAGTATGATCATGAAGGGGGAGCCATTGACGCACTTCGTTCACAACAAGTCGATGGAATTAGTTTTGTTCCTTCAGATCTCAAAAGTCGAGTAGAAAGAAAAAACATTGTTTTGCTTACCTTGCAATTACCACAGTACACGGCACTATTCTTTAACCAAAACAAAGAACCTGTTCTCAAAGATAAAGATGTCCGAACAGCCCTCTCATACACAATCGATAAAGATCGTATCTTGCGTGAGGCACTAAAAGATGAAGGACAAGTTATCTATAGTCCCGTTCTTCCAGGCTTTCCTGGGTACAATCCTGAAATAGAAAAAACACCATACGATGTAGACAAAGCAAACGAACTGTTGGAAAAAAATTGGAAAAAAATAAGTGCCTCAGATTACAGAGAAGAGAGATTAAAAACACTCTTAAAAGAAGCAGGTATACAAGAAAATGCAGAGGACACGGCATCATCAACACCAGAAGAAACAGGAAATAATGAAGCCAAAAAACAAGAAATAACCAATGCCCTTGACCAAGAACTCAGTAGCGCACAAACATTCTACAGAGAAAATAAAGATGGAGAAATTCTTACCCTATCACTCGTAACAGTAAATACCTCAGAGTACAGACAAACTGCCAATGTCATTGCGGGATACTGGCAAGATGTGGGAGTAAAAGTAAACGTAACATTTATTGAACCACGAGATATTTCACGACAAGTATTAAAAGCCCGGGATTATGATGTACTGCTTTACGGAGTAATCATCGGAAGTGATCCAGATCAATATCCGTTCTGGCATTCTAGCCAAGTAACATTTCCAGGACTCAATTTATCTGGATATGTAAACAGAACGGTCGATGAATTGCTCAAGAGCGCGCGAGAATCAGATGATCAAAACGAAGTTGCCGAACTTTACGGAAAATTTCAAGATCTAGTACTTGACGAGGTGCCCGCAATATTTCTCCACACACCAACCTACACCTATGCAACCACAGACAAAATAAAAGGAATAAACCTTTCACGGATCTTTAGTCCATCAGACAGATTTAACGGTATCACCAATTGGTACATAAAAACCAAAGGACAGTGGAAGCAAAAATAGCAAAAAGTACGTACGAATTAGCACACCCAACTACATCGGAGTACTCAGGAAATATGGTACGCACACGCAACGTGTGATGTCCCGTGGGTTCGATTCCCACCTTCGATGCAAATATTCTTGACTCACAATTAATTCACATACGTCGGAAACATTATTTCCGCAATATCTTCGAATATTTATGAATACACAACACCCCCCTCGACGAGCAGTTCGTCGGAACAGTGGTCGAAACACCACAAGAAGAACAGCAGTTGCTCCACAACAAGGATCAACAACGCAAACACCTGCCCCAAGTGCCATAAAACACACACATGCAGGAGGGTCATCAAAATCACACAGTCGAACACCAAACCAACCAAAACGTCCACGATCATATGGGAAAAAAACGCAACGCATCGCAAAATCAACAAGTAAAGATGTGTTACGAATTATTCCTATTGGTGGGTGCGAAGAAGTAGGACGAAACATGACCGTGTTTGAATACATGGAGGACATCGTTATCCTTGATATGGGAATACAATTTCCAGAAGAAGACATGCCTGGAATTGATTATATTGTTCCAAATACAAAATATTTGGAAGGGCGAGAAAAAGATGTCAAAGGTGTTATATTTAGTCACGGACATCTTGATCACATTGGTGCTGCTCCAATCCTGTTGAAAAAACTTGGGTATCCTGTTATTGCCGGAAGAGATCTCACCCTTGCACTCCTCAAGCACAAACTTGAAGACAAAGATAAAGGATCAACAAAAAATCTAAAAATTATTCGCATCAACGGTATTGACGATGTGATTAAAATGGGGAAATTTACTATTAAATTTTTTCAAGTAGAACATTCAATCATGGACGCGGTAGGAGTAATTGTAGAAACCCCTGCGGGGATTGCTATTCATCCTGGAGATTGGACCATGGAGCGAGATAAAAAAGGAAACGCAACACTCGAATACAAACAACTCGCCAAACTCAAAAGTAAAGAAAAACCAACAGTGCTCATGTTAGAAAGTCTTGGAGCTATCCATGAACAACGTCATGGAACATACGAAGAAATGTACGAAAACATTCAAAAAATTATTGAAGACGCACCAGGACGAATTATTATTGGAACCTTTGCCTCACAGATTGAACGGATCAAATGGGTTATTGCTGCCGCAGAAAAATTAGGAAAGAAAATTTTTCTTGAAGGATACAGCATGAAAATAAATACTGAAATTGCACAAAAACTTGGATACATCAAACTCCAAAAAGGAACTATCGGTGATATCAGAAAAATAGATAAATACAAAGATAGTGAAATCGTGGTTATTTGTACCGGGGCACAGGGAGAAGCAAATGCCGTTCTTTCTCGAATCGTTAGTGGAAATCACCGAAGCTTGAAACTCAAAAGACAAGATACCGTTGTATTTTCTTCTTCAATCATTCCTGGAAACGAAAGAACCATTCAACGACTCAAAGATAACATGTATCGCCAATGTGATAACGTTATCCACAAAGATATCATGGAAGTACACGTGAGTGGGCACGCCACCAAAACAGATATTCTCGATATGGTTAAGCAAATAGATCCAACATACTTCATTCCCGTATACGCAAATCATTACATGCTTTGCGAAGCTGCAAATCTTGTAAAAAAACAAGGGAAATTTCCAGAAGACAAAGTCTTTATTCCAGACAATGGATCAATCATAGAAATTGGACCACACGGAGCAAAGATGCTCGAAGAAAAAGCCCCAAGTGATTACGTATTCGTTGATGGATTGGGAGTAACAGATTCTCAAAATGTTGTTCTTCGTGATAGACAAGTGCTTGCCGAAGACGGTATGGTTGTTATCATTGCCACCATCGAATCAAAAACAGGAAGACTCATCCAAAATCCAGATATCATTTCTCGTGGGTTCGTCTTTCTCAAAGATAACAAAGAACTTATTGAAGGCGTTCGTCATAAAGTAAAAAAGATTGTTATTACGTCAGATCCAAAAACGTGGGCAGACACCAATGAAATAAAAAACAATCTACGCGACAAAATTGGACAATTCCTTCTTCAAAAAACACAAAAACGGCCAATGATTTTACCTGTCGTTATTGAAGTATAATACTATGAAAAAACTGACAAGATCAAAGACAAATAGAGTGTGGACCGGTATCATTGGTGGTATGGGAGAATACCTTAACGTAGATCCAACTATCCTTCGACTCCTGTTTATTATCTTGGTGATTTTTACCGGATTTGTCCCTGGAGTGTTGGCGTATGTTCTTGCGATGTTTATCGTTCCAGAAAAAGAAGATATAACACAGTAAACAAAAAAACGGGTCTCATAAAGAGATCCTTTTTTATTTGACAGCAACATATAATAGTGATATCGTTTATCCAATATGAAACAGTTATTTGCCAAAAATAATAATGCAAATAATAATCACGCAAATAGCGGGATGTAGTTTCATATACAAAAAAGAAACAATCAATCCCGCTACTCAGCGGGGTTTTTTATTCCCAGATAGTTCAGTGGTAGAACAACTGGCTGTTAACCAGTGGGTCCCTGGTTCGAATCCAGGTCTGGGAGCAATACAGAACGAACAGGTTCGCAAGAGCCTGTTTTTTCTTTTGTTGAGCCATTTTCTTGCAGTTCGAAAGTTTCATTGAGCTTCGGCATCCATTTTTCCAAAAATTCAAATTCAGGAGTATATTTTTCGCTTATCTTACCGTCTTTTAGTTCAAAGTTCGAAAAAATATCACTTAATATATCTCGCTTTACTTCTACCTCTGTATTTGGGCTTAAAAGTAGATGGCGTGCTCGATATGCAAGTTCGTGGATTGCGACGGCTTTCTTGTAGAAGTCATTTTTACCGTCCTCGAGCTTGTTTATTTGTTCAAGTACTTTTTCTTTCTTTTCTACGTATTCCTCAAATTTCTGATTATAAAAATCGATAGAAATTATACCGTCTACCTTGTCATCATAGATTGCGCTTAGTCGTTTGTTTATTTTCTCAAGTTCGATATTCAAGTCTTTGTTTTTTGTTTCGGAGTATTCTTTTTGATCCTCATGCGTATCTTTGAGCGAATCTGCCAGCCAATCCAATACACGCTCGGTCTTGGGTGAAATTTTAATAATAAGGGGTACAAGCATTTCCTCTACGTCTTCTTGTTTTATGTATTTCTTTTGTGAACAAGGCTTGTACTTGTTGCAATGTCCATACCATGAGCCTTTTTGCTGTTCCCATGTAACCGTACCACCACACTCGCCACATTTTATTTTGCCTTTAAACAGAGGTAAATGTTTTCTATATCTTGGAGCCTTTATAGGTCGTATCATAATATCCTGTACTTTGTTATATATGTCTTTCGTGATTATAGGCTCGTGCTTGCCAGTATATTCCTTACCTTTCCAGCGGAAGCGTCCATAATAGAATGGATCGCCTAAAAGTCGGTGCAAGGTGCTTTTGCCGACTTTTTTTCCGCTTTTTGAACGAAAGCCATTATTGTACAAATCATCAGATAGTTTTTTGAGCGAGTAATTGCCCGTAGAATACAGTTCAAACATCTTTTTAATATGTGGAGCCTCTGTGGTATCAATAACGTGTGTTTTGTGTCCTTTTTCGCCAATCGTGGCATATCCTAGTGGTGGACGTACTGGTAACCATCCTTCTTCAACTTTTGCTTTCTGACCTTTCTTTACCTCCTCGCTTAAATTGTCGATATAGTTTTTTGCAAACAAAATACGTATACCCCAATTAAGTTTTTCTTGGGATTTTGACCCTCGGTGCATGATAAGACTGTCCTTGACCAAATGGACTTCTCGTTTTTCATCATGCTCAAGCCATTGATCTATCGCTACCATGTCTTTGAAGTTTCTTGTGAGACGGTCGGCTTTTTCGCATACAATAATTTTGATATCGTGCTTCTCAACAAATCCCATCATTTCAGCAAACTTACTTCGTTGCTTTTCGCCACTTGCACTTTCAGATATTTTGAATATTTTTTCAATGCGAATTGAATTTCTGCCACAATAATCTTTCAAATATTTTTCTTGAGCAGGCAAAGAGTATCCAGTTTCTTCTTGTTCTTTACTGGATACACGACAAAAAATAATGGATTGTCTGGTGCCACTATTTATTTGTTGTTCTTTCTGTTGCAAATTTTTCATAGCTTTCTCTTTTTACAGGTTTGCACACGACCTTGAGCATGTCTATTAAATCACCAGCCTCTACTTGAGCTTGCTCATCTGTTAATTCCTCACCAAACTCTTTTTTGTATAATGCCTTGAATGATTCAATTTGTTCTTTTGTAAATTGCATATATTTTTTGTAAACAAAAAGGGACGGTCTTGGCTACCCAATAAACAAGACAAAAGCCTATATTTATCGGCAAGAACCGCCCCTTACTGGGGACAAATATAAAAAGCTTTTGTCTAAAATGTATATTGGGTAGCACAGATATTTTACCATATTTCTTTCTTTTTGCAAGATAAATATGCCTTCTCAAGATTGCTAAAATATCGAACCAGTATATTCGCTAAAATGCTTGTTTCTTCGTAACTTATATCCTCGCCGTATTCTTCCTTTATGATAAGTTGTAGCTCTTTTATACGTGCTTCGCTTACCATACTGTTCCCATCAACACGGCAGGATTGAGTATACCGTCCTTGAATACGACACGATCAAGCGTGTACGCCGTATATTCCACCTCGCCGATATATTCACTTTCAAATTTCTTTTCAAACACTGGCTTGAGAAGCGAAAGAAACTTATCAATAAACTTCATCGCCCACCATGAGATAAGTTCAACAGGTTCTTTGAGTGTTTGTGACCGAAAGAATTTTTTCTTGCCGAACATACGACCAGAGAATAATTCTTTGCCGAGGTACTTGCTCATATACGCCCCGAGGTTGTTTACTTCGTCGACTTTGCGGATGTTTACTATTCCATGTCCCCATGTGTATTCAAGTGCGCCCATTTCAACGTATGGGAGATTACAAAGCACGTGGTAGTGAACGGCTCCACGCTTTTGAAATTCAGGGACAGCGAAATACTCAAAATCTTTGTATCGATATGAGATACGCTTAACAAACTGATTGAACAAATAGTTCGCAGTTTTGAGATCGGTTACGTTGTCGGCGAAAGTCAGGGTCATAAATTTGTTGAGGTGGGGGTTCGAGTTTACGAGACGGCGTATCTCGGTTTTCGTTCTGTTTATGGAATACTGCACTTTCTTTTTTCTTAACTCTTCTTGTTCAAACATGTTTAATTGCTTCGGCTCTTTGTGAGGTTTGTCACTTTGTGGTTTTGATTCAAAATCCCGCCAAACTTCTTTTGTGTACTTGTACACTTCAACCTGCTTTCCCGACACCACAACCTTGAGGGTGTAGGGATATGCCATAAGCACTTTTCGTTAGATGTGTGGATATAATCAAGTTAAGAAAGCGATTTCGTTCGTACCAACAAACCGCTCACAAACAATCTTTTTTTGTCGTCGGGCAGCCGCCAAAAAAAGATTGTTTGTCAGAGGGACGGTAGCCATTCGGTACGGGATACCGTAAATCAATGCTCATATTCCGTATCAGGGCGAGGCAGTATAGCGTCAGCTTTTCTTTGGTAAAGGTAGTAGCAAGTCTCCACCTTGACTAAAGCAAGCTATCAGACGCTTGTTTCTGTCTTGTCCGATACGGCAATAAACAGCCTTGTCGTCGGATGTTATCAATTCGGCTGTATTTTATATTTCTATGGAAAACGCAATCGTTTCCACATGGAAAGGTTCGGAAATTACTTCCGACCTTGTACGCAAGCAGATTCTCGCTCGCTTCGGCGAAGAGGACGCGAACAATTACGATCCAAAAAGTAATTGTTTGACGTATAATCGGTGGCTCGAAATGGGTTACCAAGTAAAGAAGGGTGAAAAAGCTCTTCAGTCTTTCATTATCATTGAGAAGAAAGACAAGGACGGTACGACCGTCCGAAAGTACCCGAAACGGGTACACCTGTTCTACATCAAACAAGTAGAACAGGTCGGGAGTGGTTCCTAAAAGGATCCACTCCCTTTTTTGCGTTGCTGTTTCGAATATGGTGGAGTATCAGGTGTGTCGGGAATAAGTCCTGTGTTGTCGTTTGAAAGTGTGTTTGGATATTCTCGGTGGTATGGAAACTCGGGGTACTCGATAAAGTTCACGGCTTCGTGTGTGTTGTAGCAATTTGCTTTCATTTTGTTCATCAGAAAGAATGTTCGTTTTACGGCTCGGCGTTTCACGATATCGTCTTTGAGATCATGAAGTTCGAAGTATGACGCCATAAATACGAGGCGAAAGATATTTCGTACTTCCAAATAATGCTGTCCCAAGTCTCGAATACGTTTGTCAATATTTCCTGTGTGTTGCACACCAGCCCAAATATCGAGTGGAATAATATTTCCGTCTTCATCTGTTTTGACATCGTGTCTATGTGCAGAAAACTTTTGTTTGGCGGAGGGTGGCATATCGAGCCACTCTCGTGAATCGAAATATCCTTGTGCTTCGTCAATAAATATCTGTCCGCCTTTAATATGTAAGAGTTCGGGTATTTCAGACCAAAAGTAGACACGCCCGACGGTTTTGAGGTCAATCTGTTTTCGAAGAACGTATCTCGTGAAATCAAGTTTCCAATTTGCGTACACATCGTAGCCTTTGAGAAACATTTCAAGTGCTTTGTAAGTCATGAAGAGTGTTTTTCCTGCTCCTGGTTTTCCTGTGACAATAGTAATCATAGAGGTTATGGTTTAAAGAATGTTGCAATCTGCAAAATGAACGTAAACAAGAAGATTGTCATTTCCACAAACATCACCAAGAGTAATACTTTGAACAATACGAATATTGGAAAGACAAGGTCGATTTGCGAGAATGTCGGTGCCATTGTGGCAAATGCGTTTGTGACGGCCGTAATAACGCTGTTATTCGGATCGGCGTCGGGTAAGAGTGAGATAATTTTTACTAGAATTGATTCAATGAAAGTAAACATACGCTATTCGTTATCACTAAATAGATGTGTTATACGAAAGACCACATACAAGGCGAACGATAGCCAAAGGAGTGCAACAATATAGGGGCGCATGGCGCTCGTGAATGATTTTACTCTCGGGTCGCTTGCAGAAAATACTTTTACATCAAGATTATATTGTCCATCTCCTGACATACTTTTGAATGTAATATCTAATGCGTTCGACGACGGACTTGAGTATTGTCCGTTGAACATATTATAGAAGCCATCATGAAACGCAAAGTAGTAATTGAAGACAATCTTTTTTCGGAGTTCCGTCACAATGCGAGGAAAGAAATAATTTGTTTCATCGGGATTTGCCACAAAGTCGAGATCGGAAACAAAGATACCAAATGGATATTGTCGCTTGAGTGTTGCGTCCTCTATGAGTTGTACTACATAGTGATAGGCTGTCGTAGTTGCGGATAGTGTTACCTGATAATCACTCGTGTCCGCCATGCTTTCGAGTGTTCTCGTGTGGAAATTGTCGGTAATCAAGTTTCCCTCGCTGTCATACTGTGCAATCACAAAGGTGAGGTCTTCGAGTGCTTCTTCGGGGTATGTGAATGAAAACGTAAATTCTTTTGACGTAGAACCTCGTGGAAGCGTGAGGGCAACATCGAACACGGGGCTTTTTATCGTAATGTCATAATCGTCATATATCCCAAAATTGAAATACCAATCTTCGGGATAGCCATCGACAAACTCAATACCGTCGACTGTTACGAAATCCATTAAGTTGTCGTAATCAACGCAATCGCCCGATATACTATCTACTTCTCTTGCAATCACTCTGTCGGATAAACTGGTGTGATAAAATTCTGCTGAAAATGTATGATCTTCAGTACACGCAGCCGTGTACTGAATTTCTTCAAATCCAAGACAATCATCAGTAAATCCAATTCTATTTTCTCCGACATACGGACATGTTCCTGATACCGTGACCCATGTGTCATTGATAACTTCTTGATCCTGTAGCGGGTGTGTAATTTCAAACGGAACGGTTATCGGGTCGGTACTGAATACTTTGAAGAAAATGTCTGTTGAAGCACCGTAGGTATAGCGTGTCGCTCCTTTATAGTAATACTCTTGTCCATTTGGGTAGTTCTCACTAGTACCAAGATAATTTTCATTGTTATACATTGTCCGAAGAAGTGAACCTGATTCATTGTCTGCACTTGAGGCACTGTTCAAAAGTACGAAGTATGAGGTGTTACCGCTTACGGTGACTGGCTCATCAAAGGTAAAGTACGACCAGTGATAATATGTTCCGTCGTTTGCTCCACCCTCCGCATTTGCATTACAACTTGCGTCATAGTTAATCATTTCATTGAGCTCGTCGGCAGTAAATTGTTTTGTGGCAAGTGGGCTTGCACATCCGCCGTACCAGCCGTTTGTCGCCGAAGAACAGAGCGTTAATGTTTTTGGTTTGGTAATCGTACCAAGACGACAGAGTTTGAACGCGACGGTGCTGATTGCTTCTGTGTCGGCTTGCGTGACGAATGATTGTCCGTGTCCTGTTTCATTGCTTGAGCGGATAAACCATGTGTACCAATTTGAGGACGGAGAAAACTCTACCACGTCGCCGACAGGGCTATCTGCTTTTGCTTGTCCTGAAATGAAAAACGACACTCCTATGCCTATCACTATCGCAATCATGAGCGTCGCTTTGTGTTTTGTTAATGCTATATTCATATGGATGTTTTATCTGTATGTCATGAGGCACCGTCGCGGGGGCTTTTGCTTATTGAGAGCAAGCCCCCGCCGTGCCGAAGCCTATCGCATGAACCGACGAGCAAGGCGCCAAACGAAGCCGATGGAGAAGATGATCACACCCACAATCACGATATTTGAGATGTTGGCGGTAATTACACCGACCACATTTTCTTTCATCGTGTCGACCACACTTGCGGTCGTAGAGGCGACATCAGCGTCCACGGCAGCGAACGCACTTGATCCAGCCAAGAGTCCACCAGCGAGCGCGAGCCCGAATGCGGTTACTTTGGCTTTGGTACCAAGGACAAAGCTTTTGATTTTCTCAATCATAGCCATTAGTCTTTTATGTGTCTTATGAATAACAATAGTAAGCCGACCACTGTTCCAAGTACCAAACCGAGAACAATCGCTTTAGCGTAGACCTGTCCTATCATTAGGAAATCATCTACGTAGCACGAGTTGTTTAGTAAGATATATACGGAACACATACTATTTGCCCGAAGTTATCGCCAAGAAGACACTGACGACTATGAATAGAACGAGAGGAAACATAAGGCTTAGACCGAATCCCTCGAATAAATTATTTATGAGACCAGCCATAGCTTATGTTTTAAAGATGAGTAAAAGGATGATCACCGCAAGCAGACCAAATACCAGCGCGAACGACACGGTAAAGAGTTGGCTGAAAAAATTAATCAGATCCAATGCGTCGTCGGTCAAGCTCATGGTGGTGGTTGTTACGGTAAAGAAATCCATACTTATTTCTTGTTAGGGATGTAATAATCCGTGAACGCTCGCTTGCGTTTACCGCCCTCGATATAATACGGAAATATTGCCACGTCCACTGTTATTTTTTCGCCTTGTTTTCCGACTTTGAGATCCATGTCGGACACATTTACTTTTACTGGGTAAATACTTCCCTCCGGCTCGATGAACAGTGTTCGACTTTGACCCTGACTTCCGTCCTTTCGGGTGAACTCCCGTACTTCTTCTTTTTTGAGAACTCCGCTTAATTTGAACATATACTTGTATTGTTTCTTTCATAAGTAATGAATTACATTGCTTCGCAATCGACCTTTGATTTTGCGATGTTCTCATCATAAAATTTTCATGTTCCCAAAAATTTCGGGGAAGATTTACAGGAATAACAAAAAAGCCCTCGGTTGAGAGCTGTTTTGTATTGAATTTTGCGGAACTAGAGGTATGTTTTGTTGATTCGGACTCGTCCTTGTTTGCCTGTGTTATACACAAGGAAATCTCGTATTTCGTTATCTGTCTGTTCGCATATTTTCTCGTTTATATATTCGCATGCCCGATGATAGCGTTTCCACCCGTCTTGATCTTTGGTGTAGTCCATATCTCCGAACTCATCATCGGCTATTTCCGAGTAGAAAAACTCATCTTCGATATTACTTTTATTCGTGATGAAAATATGGTGCAGGAGCTTGTGAGCGTTCGTGATCTTATCTTGCTTATTGATAAGCACTTTCTTACCCCGAACGTAGAGTACGCTTAGTTTGTCATCAAACCATGTTTCTTCTTTCTCAGCTTCAAAAAATGATTCCTTATCCAGCTGATTGAATATTTCGCTATTGACCACCTTGAACGAAAGCGAAAGCATGTCCCGAGAGTAGGGCTTTGAGAAAAGCTGACAAAGGGTCTCAAACTCAAGTCTATCATCAACTCCGCATTTTTTGAGCTTCTTCATCTTGCCGTAGATAATCTCAAGATTGCTGTAATATATCCAAAACTGGCGTGAAAAAATGGCTTGTCCCTTTACGTCGAGAAATTGATCCTCGTCGAGGCAGTCTTCACTGTGTTCTCCCATGACTTTGGAGGTCTCGTCGAATATCTTTTGGAGGACGCTTTTGGCTACTGGGTCGGTGTTTAGGAAGTAGATGTATTTATATACAATCACGAAACGCTGAAAAACATTCCGCTCTATCGAGAAGAGTTGCGTGAACTCGAGCATGCGCTTCTTGATGGTGTCGGCGGAAAGTTTCATGTGGGTTAAGAAACTGAATAGCGAATAGTGAATGCGAAAGATAATCGCTCATATTTATTTTAAATTCCGAATAATCTTCACCACAACGCCACGAATTTCCACCTCTTGTCTGTACGTTGGGCTAAAGGTCGGATTTGCTGGCTGTAATCGAATCCTATCCTTTTCTTGATAGTATTTTTTTAGTGTTGCCTCGTTGTCATCTATGATTGCGACAACTGTATCGCCATTTTCTGCTGTCTGCTGTTTTTTGACGATAATAAAATCACCATCAAAAATACCTTCTTGTATCATTGAATTACCCTTTGCTTTGAGGGCATATAGATTGCCTCGCAAGGGATCTTCTCGAACTACTCTGATAAATTCTTCGGGGGTCTCGATGGCTTCCAGTGGTTTACCGCAAGCAATCGTCCCTAGTAGAGGTACTTCTATGTACTGCTGGCGTTTTGCTGGCAAGTACAGCCCTCGTTCTTTTCGCTCATCTCGGCGTAAATACCCTTTATCTACTAGCTCGGTAATATGTTCATGAACGGTAGAGAGAGCGGAAAGACCGAACTTCTCCTTTATTTCCTCTAACGAGGGAGAAACCTCGTTTTCTTCAAGATATGTGCAGATGTAGTCGAATATTTCCTTTTGTCGTTTGGTCAATCTGTTCATATATGATCAGTATACCCGAACTTAAACCGAAGAACAAATATCTAAAAGTGTGGACAAATGCTTGAAAAAAGTATAAAATCTATACAGTGTTATTATACATGGTCTAAAGAAGCTAGTTATGAGTACACAAGATAAATTAAGCGAAAAAGTGCTTCTCAAAAAAATTGAAGAACTTGAGAAAGAATTAAAGAAAATTAAAAAACAAAAGAAGTATGGCTTAGTCTGGGAAGATAAGCCTGAGCAGATTGTGGAAGATTGCAAACGCAATGTTCCTATTTTGCGTTTGAAAGAGAAGAAAAAAGGAATCAATCCTGTTGTAATGACAGATGAATCAAAAGATGAAAACATTTTGATTGAGGGTGACAACTACCATGCACTTTCAGTTTTGAATTACACCCATAAAGGGAAAGTTGATGTTATCTACATAGATCCACCTTATAATACTGGTAAAGCGAAAGAGTGGAAATATAACGATAAGTTTGTTGACGAGAATGACTCCTATAGGCACAGTAAATGGATTTCTTTAATGGAAAAACGACTTGTTCTGGCAAGTAGTTTACTTAAGAAAAACGGTGCAATTTTTATAAGTATCGATAATAATGAACAGTCAACTTTAAAATTATTGTGTGATGGTATATTTGGTGAGAAAAATTTTGTAGGTGTTTTAATTTGGAAAAAGAAAGAAGGAGGTGGTCAGGCTGATGATCATTTTGTAACAGAACATGAATATATTTTAGTCTATAGAAATACACCTGATTTTAAATGGTTAGATGAAGAAATTCTGTTAGAAGATACACAGTTTAACAAAGAAGACGATGGTGGAAAGTTTAATGCTGTTAAATTAGCAAAATGGGGCAACACTGCAAGAAAAGAAGATCGTCCTAAAATGTATTTTTCCATTAAGTCACCAGATGAAACTAATGTATTTCCAATAGCACCTGACGGCGGTGATGGTAGGTGGCGTGTTGGCAAGAAAAGAATGGATTTTTTAATTGAGAATAATTACATTTTTTGGCAAAAAAAAGACGAACAATGGGTACCCTATGAAAAAATATATTTTGAAGAAGGTGATGTAAAAAAAATTAAAGAAAGAAGTATTTTGTATGAACTTGCAACTACAGCTGATGGAACAAATGAATTAACAGATATTTTTGGTAAAAAAGACGTTTTTGAGAATCCAAAACCAACAGAATTGATTAAATTTTTGCTACGATATAGTACAGCCAAGAATGCTACCGTTTTAGATTTTTTTGCAGGAACTGGAACATTAGGTCATGCTGTTTTATCTTTAAATAAAGAAGATGGTGGTGAAAGGAAATTTATAGTTTGCACAAACAATGAGAATAACATTTGTGAGGATGTCACTTACGAAAGATTAAAAAGAGTAATGAAAGGTTACAAAAATAAGAAAGATGAAAAAGTAGAAGCTCTTGGAGGTAATCTGCACTACTATAAAACAGACCTTGTTGATATTGAAAAACTTCACGATACTCCCGACCAAGCAAAAGTAAAACTTACCTACCAAGCAGGAGAAATGATTGGTCTGCGCGAAAATACACTTAACGAAGTTGAAAAAAATGAGTGGTGGCAAATTTTTGAAGGACACGGAAAAAATACAGCTATTTATTTCAAAGAAGATAAAGAACAGTTGCAAAAACTTGTTGATATTCTTGAGAAGAAAAAAACTCCATCCGTTTTGTATATCTTTAGCTGGGGTAAAAATGAATATAAGAGTGAATATAGTTCACAGAATATCCGTGTCGAAGATATTCCAGAGCCAATACTTGAGGTATACAAGGAAATTAACCGCCTATAATTATGTTTCCACTTAAACCTTTTCAAGAAATTGCTATTGCGAAACTAAAGGATCAATTCCTTGACCTTTGGAAATCACAAAATAATCAACTTCCTTTAGTCTTCAAGTCTCCGACGGGATCAGGAAAAACCGTCATGCTCGCTCAATTTTTGCGAGATATTATTGCTGACCCTCGTTTTATCGGTAACGACATAGCATTTTTGTGGATGTCCAAAGGCCCTAACCTAGTAGAACAAAGTAAAAACAAACTTTTTGAGTACTATGGTGGTGCGTCTGAATTAGAGCTTCTTGATATAAATGACTTAAACAGAAAAGTCATGACACGCAATAGCGTTTTTTTCATCAACTGGGAAAAGCTCAAAGGGCAATCAAAAGAAGTGCTCAAAATTCGTAAAGATAATGAGCAGGATATTTCTTTTGACGGAATGATAGAATCCACTCATGAAGAAAACAGAAAAATTGTTGTCATTATCGATGAAGAACACCTTGGTGCTGACACTGAAAAAGCCTTGGAGCTTATTGACGGTCTTATTAAACCAAAAATAATTATTCGAGCGTCTGCTACTCCGAAATATGAGCCGACATTGAGCGACCTCGAAGATAAAATAGCAGGGTTTGTTCGTGTCAAACGTGAGGATGTCGTAAGAGAAGGCTTAATTAAAGAAAAAATTATATTCCAAACAGAAGAAGACTTGAACCAAAAACAATTTAAAGGAATGGATCAGGACGAAATTCTTCTTGAGCTTGCCTATCAAAAAAGAGCAGAACTTCTTTCGTATTATCAGGCACTTGGTATTGAAATAAATCCACTTGTCTTGATACAGCTCCCTAATGATGATAAGGCAACAAATGAAACGAGTAATATAAATAAGCAAGAGATAGTGGTAAGCTATCTTAAGAAAAAAGGTATTTCAGAAAATGATATTGCAATTTGGCTTTCAGAAGACAAGGTGAATCTCGAAGATGTAG
>Ga0100378_1003370_pt1 | contig 15313 bp, 18 predicted proteins | sample CryGeymeta201502_FD_81535 | JGI IMG/M metagenome (GOLD analysis project Ga0100378, IMG submission 81535) | Groundwater microbial communities from Crystal Geyser aquifers in Utah, USA - Crystal Geyser metaG 2015-02 | ecosystem: Environmental > Aquatic > Deep subsurface > Groundwater | place: USA...
AAATCAATCTCTGGAAACTGCTGTAATAATCCTGACTGCTTGATAGCTTGCTGCACAGTACAGCCGATATCAACCGATAATTCTATGACCACTTGTAAATTAGAACTGCTCGCGTAAGCCACTGAAACATTTATCATTGCTCACGTCCATAGAGTTGATAAGCACGGCTGACAAAATTATCGACTAAAGTATTAGCAATTTGGTTGAAAATCGGCCCAAGTGCCAAGCTTATTAATTTATTCAAAAACTCAAATTCTAAATCTAATGTAACTCGACAATCATTATTAGGCAACATTTCAAACCGCCAAAACCCTTTCAAATGCTTAAATGGCCCTGAAATCAGTCTGACGTCGATTACTTTGTTTTTTTGCATACGATTACATGTCGAGAATGATTTTCGCAAACCACCTTTCGCTAGAGTCAATGTGGCTCTCAATTCATCTTCATTGCGTGCGTGCACTACGCTAGATTCACACCAGGGAAGAAATTCAGGATATTTTTCAACATCATTCACTAAAGTATACATTTGTGCTGCGGTGAAAGGAACTTTCGCTGAACGCTTGATGACTGTCATAAATACTGGTAATTTAGTAACCTAAATACATAGTATATAGCATGAAACTAATGAGGCAAATGACATTGCGGTAAAATTCGCAAAAGTTAATGGAAATCTAATGAATAAGAAAGCAAATCAACGACCCAATATTGTCGTTAATAAAAAAGCCCGGCATGACTTTACAATTGAAGAAACTATAGAGGCCGGTCTTGTTTTAAAAGGTTGGGAAGTAAAAAGTTTACGAGCTGGGCGAGCACAAGTGACGGATAGTTACGTCTTGATGAAAGATAATGAAGCGTGGATGATTGGTAGCTTGATTACACCTCTAGCTACAGTTTCTACACATATCCAACCCCAACCAGACAGAACCCGAAAACTGCTATTAAAACGCAAAGAAATAAGTAAACTAATCGGCTATATCCAACGCAAAGGGTACACTGTAGTGATTCTTGCTTTGTACTTTAAAAATCAACGCATAAAAGCTGAACTTGGCCTTGCCAAAGGTAAACAGTTGCATGATAAGCGCGCATCAATAAAAGAACGAGAGTGGAAAATCACTCAACAGCGCCTACAAGGCTTAAAACGCATTTGAATAATGATGACTGAGAGGATATAAAACACTTCAGCGCTAATCAAATATACAACTTGTATATTCATTATTTTTTTGCTATACTGATAAATCTTATTAGGGGGCGTCATGGCTTCGACGTCGGTAACAAAACCTAAGGAGCATGCCGAGGAAGTAACTTACCTCGTTAAACATGTTGCAAAAAGATAGTCGCAAACGACGCAAAAATCGCTAAAGCTAAAGGTGGTTTCGCACCTATAGCCGTAGCCGCTTAAAAACCGGCTTAGCACTATCAACCAAACTTACTTGTGGGTTTGTATTGATAGTCATACTGACACAAGTTCGCAGAATAGTTAGCTTTGAACTATTTTGTTAAAATTTAAAAGCTCGCGAATGTTTAGCCTGTGCTTCGGCGCAATATTCGTTAAACTTAAAAGATGCCACTAAGCATGTAGTGCCAAGGGTGTAGTGCTTGCGGACGCGGGTTCAACTCCCGCCGCCTCCACCAAATGACTATTTAAATCTTAATAAGGGAACTCACCAATCTTTCCTTCAGGGCAAACGCATTACATTTTTTGACCAATTGCGCTTGATAAGTCATTAATTATTAAAGGTTTTTTTGTTTATAACGGCCTTAGTATCGACTATAGTCAGGAGCCCGCTATGAACTTATCGCCTACTTTTTCGCAGCATTTTGAAACAATCGACGACCCACGTGTTGATAATCACAACCGTTGCCATGAAATCATAGATATTTTTGTAATAGCCATTTGGGTACGATATGTGGTGCAGATGGTAAGTTTTTCTGACATCATAATTTATTATTTTTTGAATATATTTCGTTATTCAGAAAACTTACTTCGGATTTTTTTAAACCCGAAAATATGCGCAATTGAGTCGAAAATAAAAACGTATAGCTTCATGATAATACCAAGAATATTACCTATTTGCGCGCCAGTCATTTTTATATAATATCTCAAAGCTAAAACACACCCATTAATTCTTTGCTAGACTCCTCTTCTTTAATTATTCCACCAGAGAGCTTAAGAATATTTGTGATGAACTGAATAAAATGCGCGAATTTTCTCAATTTCAAATTGCGATTTTTTTATGGAAACAGCTTTATCACCGCTTTTTTTAAATAATGAACGTGTATATTTTTAAGGAAGTTTGTATATTAAATACTGATCAGCATATTCTTTGATAAGGGAATAACTTTCTTCCAAAATTGCAGAAAGCAAAAAATCTCGAGATTTGTCTCGATTTTTTTCCTGAAAAAATAGAGTGTCCATTGTGAAAACAACTCGCCTTGATATCGCTTACTCAAATATAGAGATCCAGTTTTTTCTTTATGGTTTCTTGGATACATCTAGTCTGATTCAATTAATATCTAAATCACTACGCATACATTTTATAATCGATTTGAAACCACGTCATTGCAGTATATTTCGAAGTGGTTATTTGACCCTTCAACTAAATTTAACAGTTATGGTTTCTTCATTCGTCATTACCATCCTTGTATAAAATCGCCGTTATTTAACCGTCAATCCATTAACAAATTAACTATCAGTCGAATAATCATTTCTTTATGCCCAGGATCACTTTCAGCTACCAACAGAGCCAACGCCACTAAACCGTTTTCATTGACTTTTATCGGCATGCTTTGCGATTTCAGATAAAGCAAAAATATAAAACTACCAATACGCTTGTTCCCGCCAGTAAATAGATGGCCCTTGATAACAAAATACAATAGGTGCGCGGCTTTTTATTCAGCAGTTTTATACAAAAAACTCGCCGCCAAAAATTTGCTCAAGGTTATTCAGAATAGTAAGTCGCATCACCGCGAGCACCCAAATCCACTTTCAATGATTCAATCGCAGACAATGCCATCTCGTAATTTAGTCTTGGCGTAGCGTCTTTGGTTTGGGTCGGTAATTTCAACTCCCCTTGATCATAAGCCAATAGCAAGTCTTCGTGAAAGCTAGGATTAGCTGAATCGCTTTCTGCCCAAGGTCATTGACCATCCCATGATACACCAACGTCTTTTGCAACAACTCAACGGTCTGCTGTAATTCGCGCACACCGTGCTCAGACAACCGTTTGTCATAGGTCGTATATCCACGGATTAGATGATCTTTCAAGACCTAGCTCGCCCATTTTCTAAACTGAACGCCTTCCTTGGAATTTATCCGATAGCCAACGGATATGATGGCGTCTAAGTTATAGTAATCAACTTGGTAGGTTTTACCATCAGCGGCAGTTGTTGCATAATTTGCAACAACTGAATCTCTGTCTAACTCATTGATTTTGAATATATTATTCAAGTGCCGTAAATAACTGACTTATCTCGGCCAAATAACTCACCCATCTGACTCATGGATAACCAAACAATTTCATCGGCAATGCTAACGTCTAGCTCTATATGGTCATCTTTGGCCGTATAAATTACAATCTCAGTCACAAGCACACCCTATAAAATGCTAATATTGCCCCAAGGCTAATGTCTTGCCATTGGAGGTGATTTTAACATGGTATATGGGCTTAGGCTCTAAGCAAACGTAATGTCGCAGATTCACGGTACTTAGATGAGCGCCCCTGTTATGAGCCGGGCGATAGCCTGATTGGATTGAATGATTGGGTACCAGCGACCATAAGTTTTCATCACCATTTCAACCTCCACATGCCCCAAATACTTAGATACCCACATGATATTTTTACCATGTGAGAGCATTATTGACGTGTAAGTATGACGAGTTTGATACGGATTAGAGATTTTCCATAGAATCACTTAAACACTATTCAATACCTATAAATATATCAACCATAGTATCGTTGGGATCACTCGCTCTTTTATTATAAACTTCAAAATCAGCAATATATTTTCTATTGCCACCAAAATCACTGGGTGGTATTTGCCAAATGGCTTGCCATGCGTTAATAACAACTTCTGGCATTTTTCCAGTTTGCGTTGTGAATTTTTGGTAGCGACTCACAGGGATGATTAATTGCTAAAAAGCCTCATTACCCTGGCCTTTAAAAGTATCGACTAACTCCCCGATAAAATAAGTATAATCACCACATTCGTCACTCTCATAATCGGTATAAACAGCGTATGTGATATTCGGAAACAATCTATATTTAAAATTATTTGCTAAGTTTTCGCTCCAGTATCTGTAAGCGGTTCTCGCTATTTTTGATTTCTCTGGATCAATTTCATTTTCGTTGTTTGTACGTGCGGTAACTCCTATTAGTTTTAATGAATCAAGTTCAACTATCTCTTTGTACATTCCAAATCTCCTACCATGTTATCTTTTTGTTTTACATTCAAAACCCACTAAGAAGGTACTTCTTTCTTATATACTGAAAATTTTCCAATAAAAAGCTGATCAAGGGTAGTGTTAACGCTTCAGATGAATTTGACACATTGTGCAGGAATATAAATAAGTAACTAGTTAAGCCTCGGATAAACCTGCCGCCGCATTAAAAATGTCCTGTATTTTTTTATTTTTCCAGGTGACGTGATTATGGAAACCAATCGCAACCACTGCTGGAGCCAATTTCTCAATCATAGTAATTACTTGATTTTTATCCTCACTACTAGAGCTTTTCGATTCTAGTAAAACGGCACTTGCTAGCACTCCAGAAACAATACCTTTACGGATATGCACACCAGCGATTTCAGTTGTGTTAACGTCATCAGGTAGAATATCTTCCGACCTCACCGATTTATTGCTCGTTTAATACTCCAAAATTATCGCTACATCGCTGTGTGCAAGTAGACACTAAAATTGAAAATTTTTACCACGTCCGGCCACAAAACGCTTGCATGAACCGGCCGATTTTACTATAAAAAATTTATCAATAACCGCCTTGAGCAATTTTTTTATGCCTGAAAACCTGATCAGCACCCCTGGTCAGATTCACCTCCCGCTGCCTTCAGCAGATAACTATTTAACTTTATAATAATAATCGAATTCATCAATCTCTACCTAGAGGTCTTCCTATGGATTTATTAGCTCAATACAATAGTTGCAATTATAAGTAGGATAGCACCCACAGCAAGTGAACGACTATGTTACTTTATTAAACATCTCAGAAAGTTAATGAAGCATTAAGTATTTTTACACCAGATGAAAAAATTTAGATATGATGCAAAAATGACCCATATCCAATAAGGAATCATCAACCAAAATAACAGCCTTGCTCGAGTCCAAGCCAACATCAAAAATTTTGAGGTCAGTAAAGCAATTGCAATTGAGCAAATCAATGAAGCCCCTGGCCAATGTAAATAGAAAAATAGTGGCGTCCATAGCTCATTTAAAATGAGCTGACTGATAAATACGACTTGTAATTGGCTCGCTTCAGCAAGTTTAGTCTTTTGATAGAGTTGCCAACCCACGATTGCTAATATGATGTATAATATACTCCACACAATACCAAATATATAGCCCGGCGGCGTCAATGAGGATTTCGATAATGATATATACCAAGGGTCTAAATTAGCTCGGGTGATCATACCCATGCCATAACTGATAAGCTGTAGTATTAAAATCCACAACGCTAGCTGGATTATTCTTTTCATATATTTTATTCCTTAACTCAAATGATCTGATATTATTCTTATCATATCACCTTTGTTTTTGGATCAACACCAATATAAACATCAATAACCGTGTGCTCTACATCCACCACTCTCTGATCATAAACTTCAAAATCAGCAATATATTTACGTTAGCCCCCGAATCAGTCGGCCGCATTTGCCAAATATTTTGCCACGCATCAACCACGACATCAGGCATTTTGGCCGAGCATGTGGTAAATTTTTGATAATAGCTAGCAGGGATCACTAACTGCTCAAAGCGCTCTGTATCATGCCCACCAAAGCTTTCCACCCACTCTCCAATAAAATAAGTATACTCACCATATTCATCACGCTCATACTCAATATAAACTGCGTAGGCAATTACAGGAGGTAGTCTATTTTTGAAATGATCAGCTAATTTTTCATCCTTATACTTTCTTGCCATACTTGCAATCTTATATTTTGCAGAGATCATTTCATTATTATTATTGGTCCGTGCAGTGACCCCAATCAGTTTTAAAAAATCCAGTTTACCAATTCTTGATCTGTTATCATTTATTTCCTCTCGTTTAAAATAAAAGATGGTTCAAACGATATCACCTGCATAAAATTGCATCAATAAATACTAGAATAGGGCCAAGGGAAACGCATCCAAATTTGTGACATTCGCCTGCATATTTGAGGAAACCATTCATTCTAGACTGTTTCGTCAAGTCAAAGAGATAATAATGAATGTTATATTGATTGAACATTCTAGCGATGGTCAAGATCCACAGGATGTGCACACTAAAAAACATTTATTATTAGACGTTTATACCTTATCAATTTGTGGGATGTTGTCTGAATCAGAAAGTTGAAAAGAAATTGAATATTTCGCTGAAGAATATTAAACTTTTTTCCGAATTTTCAAGTCTGGCTAATGGCGTCTCTTCACACGTTACCCTGTCACAGGTATTTTCTCCCCTTGACCCTAAGGTCTTTCAACAAGCCTGTATCCATTGGCTCCTTCAGTTGAAAGCGCTTCTCCTTGAAAAAAATTCTCATTGATGGTCAAACGTTACGTGGCGTAAAGCAAGCGAGGGCGCTAAGAAAGCGTAACCCAGAACTAACGCTTAGCCTTGTGCGGATCGTAAGCTTTTAGGGCAAGTAAAAATTGACGATAAAAGTAATGAAATCTCAACAGACGTAACGTTATTAAAATCACTTTGTATTAAAGGTGCTATAGTGACGTTAACACCACGGCTTCATAAGAGAAGATACGGGAAAAAATGATTGTCTAGAGGAATGCTACTAGTCATTTACCATGACTACGTAAATTTTTTTAGGTCTTTTAAAAAACGACACGTCATTTAAAGCTAGCTTTAGAAAAAAACAAACGAAAGCGTGTACAAATTTGTTATACTCAGCTCAACTGATTGAACAAATTTAAATGCATTTACCCTGGTTTTTTTAAATATCGTTGTTTTCGCTGTGTTTATACTATATAGTGAAAGTTTTTTATAAAATTTGGGTTTATCCATGCACGAAATAAATAATAAACAAAGACTTCCCGTTACCGTACTTTCAGGTTTTCTAGGTGCGGGTAAAACAACTCTTCTCAACCATATATTGAACAATAGAGAAGGGAAGAAAATTGCTGTCATTGTCAACGATATGAGTGAAATCAATATTGACGCTGAGATGGTAAAAAACGCTCATGCACAACTATCTCGTACCGAAGAGAAGCTCGTAGAAATGTCTAACGGTTGCATTTGTTGTACTCTACGTGAGGACCTGCTTCAAGAGGTCAATAAGCTTGCTAAAGAAAATAGATTTGAATACCTTGTCATTGAGTCAACGGGCATATCAGAACCTCTTCCAGTAGCTGAAACTTTCGTCTTTGAGGATGAAAATGGTCAGTCACTGTCTAAGTTTGCAAAACTAGATACAATGGTTACCGTTATTGATGCATGTAATTTTTTACAAGATTACCAAAGTGCTGAAGATCTTAAAGATCGAAATATTGAGCTGGGTGATGATGATCAACGATCTATTGCACACCTTTTAGTTGATCAGATAGAATTTGCAAATGTTATTCTAATAAATAAATCAGATCTTGTTTCTGAGGCTGAATTAAAAAAACTATGTGCTGTTATTAGTTCTCTTAATCCTGATGCTAAAATTATCAAAACTTCATACTCAAAAGTTTCGCTAGAAAAAATACTCAATACAAATATGTTTGATTTCGATAAAGCTTCTCAATCGCCAGGTTGGTTAAAAATTATGAGAGGTGAGGAAAGTTCTGAAACAGACGAATATGGTATTTCTTCTATTTCATTCGATGCGAGAAAACCCTTTCACCCTGAAAGATTTTTTAATTTTTTACATACAGAATTCCCTGGTCTGTATAGAGCAAAAGGTTATTTTTGGGTGGCTTCCCAACCTGACTTCATGGCAGAAATGGCTATAGCTGGAACTGTTAGGGAATATGGGCCAAAGGGTTTTTGGTGGGCAAGTTGCGATGAAAAAGATTGGCCCAAAGATGAGACTTCTCGAGCATATATACAAAAAAATTGGCACCCCAAGTATGGGGATCGCTCGCAAAGATTAGTATTTATTGGAAAAAAAACTATTCTTCCAGAAATTCGTAAGGCTTTAGATCAGAGTCTTCTGTCAGATGCCGAGTGCGATAGAAGCCTTAATTTTTCGACACAGCTGGCTGACCCTTTTGAAGATTGGAATAATCATTTGCGAAGGCTAGAAGCCCAACCAGAAGAGTAAAAACGCTTCTCGCTTATCCAAAATTTTAGATCGCACAGATATTCTTTGTTGAAGTTCGTGTGCAGTTCACAGCATTATAACTTCTGCAATTTCGCTAATTTTTGCTTTTATTGCCTTAAATACTTTTTATCGAAGGTATTTTTGATGTTCAAAAAAAACACAGTTTTGTTTAGATTGCCTTAGTTTTTTTAAGTTTCGAAATTGTTGGCATTTTTAGCATTCGTTATGTAACTTCTAAGTTTACCTCACGATCTCGCATTGGCGACACTCATGCTTGAGAAAGCTCGATGTCCTCTGCCCGAGGTGCCAATAATGCCCCGCGCGCGCACATTTTACATAATTGATTCGAATGTGTTATGTTGTGCTCAAGCGATAGTCTTACGAATCGCCTTTAAGGTGATATCACATAGATCCTCTAAAGTGTCATTAGAAATGACTAACGGAGGAAGCCAATAAAGCGTGTTACCCAACGGCCTCAATAATGCGCCTAACTTTACCGCTTGCTTAAAAATTTGATAACCTAATCGATCTTGGCTTATTTCAGGAATTAAATCTGCTGCTACCATTGCCCCTATCGACCGTACGTTAGATAAAACACCGGTGAAGTCAGCAATTTCACTCATATAGTTTAATAGCTTTTTCTCTAATTTTTCGGCAGCGAGACACAGTTCATTTTCACAAATATATTTTACAGTGGCTAGTGCAGCACAAGCACCAATTGCGTGGCCAGAGTAAGTGTGAGAATGCAAAAAAGCTTTTTGGGTATTGTAATCATCATAAAAAAAATCATAAATTTTATTAGTCGTTAACACTGCACTAAATGGCATCCATCCAGAAGTTAATCCTTTCGATAAACACACGATGTCAGGCTCAACCTTTGCGTGTTCACAAGCTAACATTTTCCCAGTACGTCCCATGCCAGTCATAATCTCATCTGCAATCACATGAATATTGTTTTTCTTTGCCCAAGCAACTAATCTATATAGAAAGTCTTTGCTGTAAATTTTCATGCCTCCTGCGCCTTGAACGATAGGCTCAAAAAATATAGCAGTGGCCACACCTTTATACGCTTCCAGTTGCTTTTCAGTTTCACGCCAAATGACTGAGGCGTCACTCCATAACAAATTTTCTCTATTTAAGACATAAGGAACTTCAATAAATTTAGGATGAAACAAAAATGCTGAATAGGGTGCCCGATATAAACTTACATCACTAAGGCTCAAAGCAGCCATTGTCTCACCGTGGTAGCCATTTTTCAATGCAATGAATTGATTACGCTCGGGTTCACCCGCAATCGCTCTTATCTGCAAACTCATTTTCATAGCAACTTCTACTGCACATGATCCATCACCCACATAAAATGCCTTACCTAACCAAGGGAATAATGATAATAACTGATTCGACAAATCTATAATCACTTGGTGAGTCGTATTAGCAAAAATAACATGCTCAAATTTTTCAACCTGCTTAAGCACTGCTTGCTTGATGATTGGGTGATTGTGTCCCAGAGATTTACACCACCAACTTGATACGGCATCAATCACTCGGCTACCATCAGCCATTTCAATATAACAACCATTGGCTTTGTTAACAATTAAAGGGGGAAAATCTTCATAATCCTTCATTTGTGAGCAAGGATGCCAATTAACCCTCAAATCAGACATTTCAGTATTCCCACGCATCTGTAAACCTAATATTTTTTATGTGTTGACTAAATGCAGTCTATCAAGTATATTTTAAAACTGCAATAGTCAATTATTCTAGACTAAGTAGTTTTAATAAATTAGTGGTGGAGGCTAAAATATAATGGAAAACCAAAATTGGACTGTAAAGAATGTACTCAAACAATATGAGCAACCATTATTTGAATTGGTCTATCGAGCCTATGAATGTCATAGGCAAAATTTTGATGTTTCCGAAATAGAATACTGTACACTTTCAAGTATTAAAACAGGCCGTTGTCCTGAAGATTGTGCGTATTGTCCTCAAAGCGGCCATTACAACACTGGACTAAAAAATGAAAAGCTTATTGAAATAGATAAGCTCACGTTACAAGTATATTCAGCCAAAGCCTCAGGTGCAAAAAGATTTTGTATAGGTGCTGCTTGGAAAAGTCCCCCGCGCAAGGAATTTGATAAGGTTCTTAAAATGATACACACTATAAAAGCTATTGGTCTTGAGAGTTGTGCCACATTAGGAACACTAAACGCTCAACAAGCAAAAGACTTAAAAAAAGCAGGACTTGATTATTATAATCACAATTTAGATAGCTCGCCAGAATTTTATAAGACCATCATAAGAACAAGAACTTATCAAGAAAGGCTTGACACACTTGAGCATGTGGCAAATGCAAATATCAATATTTGTTGTGGCGGAATATTAGGGATGGGAGAAACCAGAGAAGATAGAGCAAAACTCTTAATTGCTCTTTATCATTTGCCCACCTCGCCTAAAAGCATTCCAATCAATCAGTTAATCCCAATTGCAGGAACACCACTAGAAAATACTTCGCCAATCGAGTCCCTCGAATTTATTAAAACGATTGCAATAACGCGACTAATGTTTCCGAATTCAAGAATTCGCCTAGCTGCAGGAAGAGAAAATATGTCAAATGAATTCCAAGCTTGGTGCTTCATGGCTGGAGCAAATTCAATTTTTATAGGTGAAAAACTTTTAACTGCAAATAATTCAACGCCTGACAAAGATTATCAATTCCTCAATCAACTAGGATTCAATCCTCCAAATCAGAGTATTTAAACTCATGCTACTTAATAGAATCAATCAAAGGCTTGCGAAGCTCGCACTTAAAGATCTTTTGCGGCAACAAAAAATCATTTCAAATAAGTCTACAAAGGATAATATAATAACGGTTAATGGGCGACCGTGTATTGACTTCACAAGTAATGATTATTTAGGCTTAAAATTCCATAAAAAAATCTTAGAATCAGTAACTCAAGGCGCGAAATGCTATGGCAATGGATCCGGATCTTCAACGATGATCTCTGGCTACACCGATTTACAACACACATTTGAAGTTGACTATGCAAAATGGCTTGGCGTTGAAAAAGCAATCTTATTTAATTCTGGTTATCTGGCCAATTTGGGATCTATCACTGCTTTGTCTGATCATAACTGTACCATTTTATTAGATAAACTGTGCCACTCATCCATACTCGATGGAGTCATTCTTAGTCGTGCGAAATATTATCGTTACCGTCACTGCGAAAGCAAACACCTAGAACATCTAGCAAACCTTTATAAACCAGAGCTGATGATTACAGAAAGCGTATTTAGCATGGAAGGAGATATTGCTCCATTGGCTAAATTTCTGAAAGTGGCAACAAAGTATCAAGCACTAACGATTATTGATGACGCACATGGCATTGGCATACTTGGTGAAAGTGGGCATGGCGTCCTTGGTTTAGGTCGTACGGTCAAACCATATGCAACGTGTGTAGTAATGCCCCTTGGAAAAGCTTTCTGCGGGCTCGGGGCGATCGTTGCAGGTAAAGAGTCTATCATAAACATTATATCACAGCGTGCTAACACTTATCGATACACCACTGCGTTGCCACCAGGTATCGTATCTGGACTTAAAAGCGCTTTAGAATTAGTGATTGATGAAAGCTGGAGAAGAGATAAATTACACAAAAACATCAAATTTTTTAATAGTGTTGCTGAAGAAAAAAAGATTATACTTGTTTCATCTTTTGATGCTCCAATCCGAACGATTCTCGTAGCAGACATCAAAAAACTTTTAAAAATACAAAATATACTAATCGAAAAAGGTTTCTATGTTTCCGCAATACGTCCACCAACTGTTCCCGAAAAAAAATCCAGAATAAGAATATCAGTTAATGCATTGCATAGCGATCATGAGATATATCTGTTACTCAGCCATATAGCTACCATCCTCCATGAAAAATAATCAAAAGCCAGTATATTTCATCTCAGGATTATGTTTTAACCCAGAGATTCTATCCTTAGAATATTTTTCACTATTCAATATAATACCCATGAGTTATCACGATATACAATTTCAATCAATAGATTCTTTAGCTAGAATATTAGCCAATAAGATTCCTGATAATTCAGCGATTCTAGCATGGTCATTAGGTGGGTTGTTAGCAATTAAAATTGCACATTCATGGCCTAAAAAAGTTTCTCAATTGATCTTTATAAGTAGCCAGCCAAAATTCACTAATGCTCGAGGTTGGAAAGGAATCGATCAACGTCAGGCTGATCTTTATCTCGAATTATCGATTAACAATATCAATGATTTTTATTCACGTTTTAAAAAACTTGTCAATTATCCTAATAAAAAATCCAATATTATCAGACAATTAAACCATCATTTTTTATATTTAGAATCCGAGCAATTAACAAAATTTTTAAAAGTTATTTTTCAAGTCGATCTAAGACATGAATATTGTCGAATTGAAAAACCTATTTTACATATTATTAATGGTAAAGATGCGATTCTGAATCAATCCTGCTATCCACTTAAAGCTCTTAATGAGCAAGCAAAAATCGTTATTATAAAAGACTCAGGACATATAGGATTTTTAACCCATGCTCAGAAATATAAAGAAATCATTGGAAGGTTCGTTGATGGTTGAAAAAGACTGTTTTATGAAACAAAAAATAATAAAATCATTTAACAAAGCTGATTCGAGTTACGATTTTGACTGTCAATTGCAAAACAACGTGTGCCTTGCTTGTCTTGATTTATTAAACCGCAAAAAAAGATATTTTCACTCAATCGTAGACCTTGCATGTGGCACGGGCAACAGCACAAAGTACTTGATTGAAAAAATTAATCATAGCAAATGTTACGCTGTGGATTTTTCGGAAAATTTATTACAACTCGCTAAAAGTAAAAATCAAACGAATGATATTGAATTTATACTATCTGATTTCGACAATCTTGATTTCTATCAAAGAAAACAAGACCTTTTATTTTGCAACATGGGATTGCAATGGTCACTAAATTTAACTCATTCACTGTATCAGTTTAATTCATACTTGAAAACGAATGGATTTTTGGTTTTTTCAATGCCTGTTAATAATACTTTTGACCAAATTGGATCTGATTATAAAAATACTATGCGAAATAGCGAAGATATGCTTCTTGATTTGGTTGCGGCAGGCTTTGATATCATGGATCATCAAATCATCAAATATAACTATGCATATGACTCGCCCCTTAGTGCATTGAAATCAATAAAAAACGTTGGTGCAAATTGTACTATTAATCATTTAATTAATAAAAAATCGAAATTTTTGAGAAAAAATCTTGCAGATATATTCATTAACCCTAAAAAAATAACTTTAAATTACGACATTGCCATATACATTGTGATAAAAATGGAGGAAAAATGAAAACTTTTTTTGTTGCCGGGACTGATACTGATATAGGTAAAACTTACGTTTGCTCACTATTGCTTAAAGAATTTAATAAAATAGGCTACCAAACTTTTGCAATAAAACCTTTAGCTACTGGATGCTATAAAAACAAAGATGGCAACTTGGTCAGCGACGATGCACTAGAGTTGATGTCAAACTCGTCGCTATCATGTCACTATGAAACTGTAAATCCAATTGCTTTACCTCAACCCATAGCCCCGAACGTTGCTGCTGATAAGGTGGGCGTAAGCCTATCTACTTTAAATCTATGTAAGAAAATTAAATCATCGATTCAGTACTCAGCGCATATTAACATCATCGAGGGAATAGGTGGATGGTGCGTTCCAATCAATAAGACTGAGCTATTTTCTGATGCGGTTAATCGCCTTCAGCTACCCGTTATCTTAGTGATTGGGATAAAGCTCGGATGTTTAAACCATGCCCTATTAACGATTCAAGCAATGCAGCAGTCTGGTACGAAATTGATAGGCTGGATAGCAAATTTGATTGATCCTGAAACTCTCTATCCTCAAGAGATCATTTCAACGTTGAAGGCACAAATTCGTGCACCTTGTTTAGGAGTAGTGCCATATCAATCAAAAGCTAAGATTGACATCGCTATTATTTTAAAAAAATTACATCAAGACGGTGGTATCACCGGATGAGAAAGCTTGCTTTTGATCATCGTCTGTAACTAGCACAAGGTGCCCTTGACTATTAATGCCCCGGCCCTTGCCTTTGACTACCGATGAGTCAGCTAATAAACCAATTCGTTTTTCCAACAAATAATCTCTTCGAGTCCATTCGTCATAGAAGATTTTTAACCCAGATTTTTCAAATTTTTTTAAATATTTAATTAAATTTTTTATGAGTATAGCACACGAATGATTTCTGTCATGATGTGTGTTTGTCACTCTCTGCAATGATGTCCATTGACAATCAATCTGCTTTTTATGATCAGACATCATATTAACATTTAAACCTACCCCAACAATCACTGTACTAAATCCATTAGACTCTGCTGTAATTTCAACAAGACTACCTGAAACTTTCTTATCGGCAATAATAATATCATTTGGCCATTTAACAAAAACTGGTAGGCAATTGTTAATACTTTCTTCAATCGTTGTACTAACAGCCAAACTAATGACTAGACTCAGCCCAGCCAGTTCGCTCACATCTTTTTGGAAAGGATATTTAACTGAGCAATAGATATTTTTCCCAAACGGAGAATGCCATTGACGATTAAACCTACCCTTACCCTGCTCTTGCATTTCAGCTAAACAAACACTAATTTGTTTGAAATCGTTAATTTGCGTTTTCAAGTACTCGTTGGTTGATGTTATTTTTTCAAAAGACGAAACTGAAATTGATGCATCACTTAAGCAATCTTTGATTTTTTTTTGCTTTAGACAAGTTCTTTGGTTGTTTTAATAGTTAA
>Ga0100378_1003372_pt1 | contig 15308 bp, 18 predicted proteins | sample CryGeymeta201502_FD_81535 | JGI IMG/M metagenome (GOLD analysis project Ga0100378, IMG submission 81535) | Groundwater microbial communities from Crystal Geyser aquifers in Utah, USA - Crystal Geyser metaG 2015-02 | ecosystem: Environmental > Aquatic > Deep subsurface > Groundwater | place: USA...
CCCCAACCCCACCCCCCCCCCCAACCCCACCCCCAACCCCACCCCCACCCCCACCCCCAACCCCACCCCCACCCCCAACCCCTGTTAATTATGTTGTGAATCAATATAATAAAAATTATCAATGAAAGCACAGTAAGAAGAGGCTCCTTCCGAATAACTATAAATCGACAGTATTTTGAAGGCCGAGCCTGAAAAGGAAGCAGAACCATCAAACGAGCAAAAGTAGCCTGTTATGATCAGATAATTAACTTGCATGGAGGTACACTATCCCATATTCAGAGAGCAACTTTGCTTGTAGATGGTACAGGAGATGCAATTTATCTCGATATCCTGAATGGTCGTCAGATCATGCACAAAAGGAAGCCAGTGCCAGGCCCAAACTAACATGAAGTAGACCACAAGAAGAAATCTATATTGGCCGAAAAGCCAGTCGATATCGACCAGCACAAAAAAATGATACGCAGGTTCATGCGAATGAACAAAAAGATGCAAAAAGTGAGACAATAAAGGTCCCTGAGCACACTCGAGCATCAAAGAAGGGAAGATGAAGATGAGTAAAAACGGCGGACCGAAGAAAGAAACAAGACCTTAGAGGTTCGAAGAGAGAGTATCAGCGAGAGGCTCAAGCAGAAGGAGTAATTAATGAAATAAATCAAAAGGTCAGCAATTTAGACCAGTCGCGTCTTTAATACGGTCAAGAATACAAAGTTTTTATACCAATAAAAGTAAGAGTATTTCAATAAGAATGTTCTTCTGCCTAAGCTTGAGGAATAGAAGATGGTCCTCCAAAAAATAAAGGAATAAAGACAGCCTTTAGACATTTCGATGATACGATAGCATGAAAAGAGGTATTAATAAAAACTCAGGAGCGATAAGGTAAATAGAAGCTTAACTTCCAGAGTCCTCCAGATTGAAACTCACTATGACCCGCCTAAGTTCGTCTCAAAAGCATTTCAAATCATGGAGGCTTAAAACTCCATAAAGAAGGAGGAATAAAAAATGAAGCTCCAGGAAAAGGAAGTCAACGATTACAGGAAAAAGTAGTTTCTCAGGGTGATAGAATAGAGACAAAAGCATGAAAGTGAAAAGATGAAAGATAGGAACCTCTAAAAAAGCCTATAAAAAAGTCAGAGCGGACGCAGTCTTAGTGTGGTTGGAACCATTCCAGGAAAGTAAAAGTACAAAGTTAAAAAAGTAACTAGATAAGAAAGAAAAAAGCAAGGAGATTCATACTTACAGGATATTATTGAGCTCAACAAAGCAAAACGGAAAAAATCTCCCAGACGCCTCCAGGTAAGAACTCAAATGGAAATCTCTTCGAACAAGGTCATTCCTGAAAAGCCGAAACCCAAGACTCAGTATGAGATCGAGATTATGGAAGAGAAAAGGGTACAAAGGTTTCAGAGGCTAAGAGTAAAGGTAGTTGACGATATTGTGAAGGACCAGCACATAGACAAGCATTACAAGCTGGAGAAGCTGAACCACGAGAACAGCAAGATCGACCGACTTCTGTCAGACCATAACTAGCTCCAAAAAAATTCAAAAGACGAGGCTGCAGCTCTTTATCTAAGTAGCATCCACACTAAGTTGGCTATTTTGGAGGTCTCTTCTCCCCATTCTCAGGTTCAAATTTAGGACTAGGAGGAGGAAAACTTCTGAGTTGATATATATTTATGCTTGTTTTCGGTCTATAAATTAATGAGATTTTTTAAATACTATAATTTTTGGTGTTCTTATAATTCTCAACTATTAACATGTCGAGCGCGGAACAATTACTTCATGAATTCACTCAAATCTGTTCAGGACCCTCCACCTAAGCAATCCAAAACGCATAGAAGCAACTGCTTCAACTAGAGAAGGAGAACAACTTCCTCCCCAACTGTATGGCCATCTTGACGGAACAGCAAGTTCAATGTACCCTTGCTCCTACCCAGATAATATCAAAAAGTTAGTGGCCGTCTACTTCAACAAATACGTCAAGAGAGTTGCTAAGATGAGCAACCCTTCAAAGTCTGTCGAGACAGTCCAATTTTTGTTGAGTCTTCTTCAAAATAGTGGCATCATTCATGACCTCAAGCCTGAAATCAGACTAGCTCTGGAGGTTTTTGTCAACCTCTAGTCGAATCGGGCCCTCAAGCTCGAGCTAGGCACAAAAATAGTTTCAGAATTGCACGAAAGCATTCAACAGACTGACGAGAAAATAAACTTCGAGTACCTCATATTTGTGGGACAGGCCATCATCGGCTCCTTTAGTTACAGTGATGAGACAAGCAATTTTATCAAGTCCACCTTCAAGGAGTACATTATGCTAACTCAAAAACTTGTCAATAGATCTCAAATATACAACATTGAGTCACAAGCATCCAAATAAAACTTATTTTTTATGTACTTCTGTCTCTATGCAGCTGTAAGCTTCTCAAGGAGTACTCGCTGCTCTTGAAGAACTACTTCAAAAGAATCGGTGTTCTTGATATCGATGGAACTAAACTTCTTTACCTTGCAGAACTTGAGCAGTTGATAACATCGTCTATTGCTCTGAACCTCGGAGGAAATGCCTTTTCGAACTCTGTATTTATTCTTCTTCCGAATTAAATCGAAATATCGAGGGAAGTGAACGCCTTTAAATGCAACATTTTGTCAGTGATGAACACTTTTAATAATATGCTGAAACTATTTGTCAAACATGCCAACCTGCTGAACAGTAATCCTCTTTTTGTCAAAATACCCCAAATGTTAGAGTACTTCTTCAAGTCGGCTGCCTCCATTCTTTAGGTTTCTCCATACTACAACCTTCCCCTCAAGTCGGGACTTATTGAGTCAATAGACGGTCTATTTGTCTATCTCATCGGCTGTCTTCGGATGAACGACTTCTATCCAGTCTTCAATCAGTTCAAGAACTAACTCATCGATCAGGTCATTCTTCCTTGCTTGGCCCTCACTCCTAAATAAGCCTCCTGTTTCTACTAAGACCCTGAATAGTTCATTTTATTCTCTCTTCAGGTAGTTGAGAGAGACTTGAAGTCATCTGCGAAGCGCATGGCCCATGAAAATGAGAATGAAGATGAAGAGATAAAGCAATTCGAGACATTGAAGACCTACGCTGCTGATTTTTTGAGCTCCCTGTGCCAGTTTCAGGACGGGACTCTGACTCACATATTTGAGCATGCGATGGGGGTGATATAGAACACTGTCAAGAGCATATACTCCAAGAGCACGATGCTGATGATAGTTGCCTGTCTGAAGATTCATCTGAGGGAAAGGAAGGACCTGAAGATGAAGCTAGCAAAACTCTTCAAGATACTTATCGAGAAGCTTCCCTTGCCGGTCGTTGATGACAATAACAAGAAAGAAGAAGACATTGAGTATGCATATATTTTGCTTGTCATGTCAAAGCTGGTGCTTCTCCTGAAGTAAACCTCGGCCGACATTGTCGAAGTTGCCTTCAAGGTAGGATTCGCTGTCCTCCAGTCCAACACCACCAACGAAGTTCACAAAAGTTTTGCCCTCGATCTTTTCACTTAACTCATGAAGATTGACGAAGGAGAAAAACATGTTTTCCACATCGTTGAAATATATAACCACCTACTGGCCAACTCTCATCTTTCCTTTCACCTCCTCGACGCATACTTCGAACTGATCAAGTACAACGCTGACATTCTCAAAAAACAGCCAAACAGTCTTTTGGATGGACTGAAGCTGGTCTCACGCCATATCGAAGTTTAGGTCCAAAAATCTGATCCCGTCCAACTGTTCATAAACAAATGTTGGAACATAATCAGAGAAGTTGGCTAAGACAGGTAATTCCTGCCAGACTTGATTCCTCAGCTTGAGGAGATTGTCCTCCCCCTGGTACAATACATCGACGGAATAAGAAACCTTGATTTTGAAGAGGACATATTGCTTCTCATCACGTACTTCCCCCTTGATATAGGTCATTTGTCGATAAGGGAAAGAAAGTTACCCTGAATCAACAGAAAATGTTTGAAATAGTCCCCAAAATATTTTATGGACAGTATTACTGCCGATTCGGACAGGCCTTCCATACAATTCAGCTCTTCATCTACTACGGAAGTAATGTCCTCAGAGACTCATTCAATGCAGTGGATGCCATAGTACGGATGTGCCTGACCTCCATCTCTCACACTGAATACAAGAAAAAACCGATTGGAGAGTGTGAGAACTGCGAAGGAGCCCTTATTCTGCAAAGTTTGGTTGTCAAGTGTGGAGACATTTTTCCGAAGTAAATGTGGCAAGAGATATTCAAGGTTCTTCTCAACAGAAGCTAAAACATTCAGTATTCCTTCTTGTCAGCCAAGTAATCATCTTCCTATGAAGTATTTACGCTCTTATCGCTCTTTCGTTGGCCTACGCCCATCGATACATGCCTGACGAATAAAACTAAATCCTCATCACAAGAGTCCTCTCGAAAGTGAATGTCTTCGCATCGGTTGATTATGCTCCAAAAGTGCTCATCACTGCCTTGACCGAGATGCTGTTACAGTATGATGTTCCCTTCATCAACAGAAGGTTCACCCAACTGCTTGATCTGACTGTCAGCATACTGGAGCTGACTTCTAAAAGAAAGTCGGGTTACTTTGCAAAGGAAGAGGAGGACGACGAAGTTGAGTACGGCAATTCTATTATTTTACTAAAGAACGACATGAAGTCGATGGATGAGTTCAGCTTTTTCAAGCAAAAGATAGAGGTGCTCAAGCAGAGAAATCGGGATCTTCTGGTCAATAGTATTTCACAGTTTCCTGACCCCAAGAAGGAATTCTTCACTAATATTTTGACCATCGAGAAGGTGGCCAACGTTCCGAGAAAGATCTTCAAAATCAAGCGGTGATTGATGATTGTATAATGTTGAATATTCCAGCATAGTTCATAAAAAATAATCACTTTGCCCTTCCTCTGGGGTACTCCATGCCATACGCTGCCATGTCCTACATAATGTCTGCGTCCAAATTCTGCAGGAAAGTTTTTCCGTTGATGCTACCATGACTGGTCGAGCAAATGTTCTATTCTTCCCACTTTTCACTGATCGCTGAGTTTTTGTCATAAGAGGGATGGCTCTTCTTCTTGAATGCATTTGTAGTGGAAAGAGAGCTACCCTGGTTGCTCTGATTCATAACTTCAGATGTTTTTGGGTTTTGCTTGAAGAAGTTGAGACTGGATTATTTTTTTGTGGTCGACTTATACTTCTTATCAAAGTGGAACTTGTAGGAGGGATCTTATACTTCCTCCTTGACCGAGTCTGCCTTCCTCATACTATCATTAATTTTTTCCATTCTTTTTGAGTAGGTGCTCTCGCTACCGACTTCTTTTTTATATTTTGCGGTAGTCGACTTGATCATGTCCAAAAATGACGGATCGGTTTGCAAAAAATCATAGTTAAATTTAGTGAGATATTCATTGTCCTTATCTTTCTTGAACTTTGAAGATTTTTTAAGCTCAGAATGATCCTTTTTTTCAAATGTTTTTGGGCTCATGTCATTGATAATGTCGTTTCGGAAAGCAGAGGTCACGCTGTCCCGACCAGAGTTTGAGTTCTTTTCCCATTTTATATTCGACAGAGCATGAGATTGATTATTTAAAAACTCATTTGTCATGATTTTGTTTGAGGCAAAGGAGTCGAGCATAAATATTTTTGACTCTAGCTCTGGCAGCATATCAGCCTTGGAGTCATTAACCTTCTGAGTCTTGGATGGGGCCACATTGAAGGTCTTCTCCTGAGTCTTTGATGAAGTCGAATGTGTGCTTTCGGTGTAATGAACTTCCTTTCTATCAACAGATACCATCATCTCAGGACTTTTGTACCTTCTATTTTCAGCATTGTAGTTCAGGCTCTCAATTTTTTGAAAAGGGGCATAGGGATCATGCCTTTGAGGCTGGCTGTAAGTTCTTACTTGAGTCGACTGAGGCTCAATGTGGTAGTTCTGCCTTGGCTCACTTTAATTTACCTTGGCAGGCTCATATTTTGACTATGTTATCTTCTTATCGAGGTTAGGGTAAAAGGTCTAATTGCGAGTGATTTGTTGAGGTTGCTGATGAGGATGAGGTTGTTGAATAGGAAAATGTGAAGGGTAGTGAGGGGCTTAGAGGTTTTGAGGCTGAGAAAATTGAATGATCCTAGAGTTTTTCTTAATATTAGAAGGTGTAGAAGTGGTGAATACAATTTTTGGAGTATGAGGCCCCCTGACCACATTTTGCTGATACCCTTGAGGAACATGATAGTACTGTGAGACAACTGTCGGGATGGGCTTAGGCTGGCTGTAAACCACTCTTTCTGGCTGCCTTTGCGGGAAGGTATTCTCTGATCTGGATCTAGCGAGATCTTTGTGAGGGTAATGCTGGACGGGACTGTTTTGTCTCCCTGAAGCAGGCCTTATGCTTATGGATGGCTGCTGAGGGATCGGCTCAGCTTTGTAATGCCCTGATTGGCTAAGCATGATGCCTGACTTCTGTGATCCTGATTTTTTCATGGGTCGCTCAGGAAAGCCTTCTATTCGATTGACCTAGCTTTCACAGAAATATTTGTCAGTATATCTGGGAACTTACTTTGGCCCTCTTTTCTTCAAAATGCTATCTCTTTAGCCGTGATTCTGGAAGGATGAAAGGTTGGGTGTTTCAACCTTGGGAAGAGCAGTATCGAAAGACACTTTTTTGCTGGGAGAGTTGCTAGCTCTACTCCTCCTGTTTGTGTCCATTGACCCTCTTCTGTTTCTAGTTGAAAACTCAGGAAATCCGTCTTCTTTTTATCTGCCTGCAAGCGTCAGGTTAACTCTGGGTCTGCTTCGTGAAGATGCTCTTGAATTGTCCATGCTGTGAGCTCTTTCTGGTGGGAATATACGGAACGTTTTTTTTACGGGTGTTGAGGTTCGCTTGTCGTTGGAAGGGCAGGTGCTGATGGGAGTATTAAGGCTTTTGTTGCTGTACTTATTGGGATTAAAGGTCAGCCCAGTGTCGTAGGCTGTTGCCATCTTTTTACCTTCCTGAGGAATGTAGATGTCGAGCAAGGATTATACCTGAGCTGCATTTTGAAGAGATTAAAGGTACTCTGAAACAACAAGCCTCCTTTATCGGCAAATATTTTTGAATGCAATGATGGCGTTGGCAAAAGTGAGTCTATTTTAACGCATAAGTGCCCCCTTGACGTCGAAGTACTGTGTCGACTTGTCTGTGTTGCTATCGATTATGTTGATGATTTTCATGACCATGTCCTCCTCTCTTCCCTCTCCAAGCACATACTGTTCTGGAACATTTTTGTATATGTTCTGATTGCACCATATTTTCAGCTTCCCCTTCTGACAAATGTGAAACATGCTTTCGAATATTTAAAAGTATCCATAGCTCTTGTACAGCAGCTCAAAGCCCTTGAGTGCCACCAGGTAACAGTTTAAGGAATCCTTGAAGGGGATATCGTTGACCTTAGACAGGTTAGTGACTGCTCTCTCATAGTACACTTTCAGGTAATACACTCCTTCCGAACAGTTCTTCTCTCCTTCTACATGAATATACTGAGTGGCTACCAGGTAGGGGTGCTGGTATCGTGCATAGAATGTTTGGAGCTTCCTGTTGACATTGTTTTAGTTATACACCTTTTCCCTGAACTCCATCATCTCCTCCCCGGTTTTGTTGTGACGGTGGACGGAGAGAGGGGTGCCTGAATATATGAGGCTGTAGCTACTGAGAGGAGGCAGGTAGGCTGCCAGCTCTTCCTCCTTGTAGGTGGTGTTGCCCATTTTTAAATTTAACTATCTTATAATTATTTAAGTGCCTGTCTAGTGATGTATGTGTCCAGCAGCAAGAAGAGCAAGAAGAGCAAAAGAAAGTACCTGCAGCCTTGCAAGTACAGCGATATGGCCAACATTGATGTGGAAAAAATAAGAATGGAGCGTTACTTCATGCCTGTGGCTCTAGATGTGGAGGGAGCAGCTGGCAAGGGGAAGCTGGATAAGAAGGTAGTTGATGTAGAGGAGGATCTAAGCTAGTTTTATCTTAACAGCCGAGCCAACTGGAAGTAGCCTCGGCCCTAGGACACCTCCAGCTACTCCGATATATACTTCAAGTACGATTACCACGCTGCTTACGAGGAGAGGGAAAAGTAGGATGAGGAATATGAGATTTGAATGAGGTTGATTAAAATGGCTTTATTTCTGATCATTATAAAGTTATAGTAGCAGCATGCAGAACAGAGTCAAGTCATAACTTCAGATCCAGGTCCTGAGGCTCTACAGATAGATCTGGAAGTTTGCCTCGACCTGCCCTGATCCCCTTAAAAGCAACCTGAGGACACACGTCAGAGATCGATTTGAGCAGAATCGCAACATTCCCAGGATAAAGTTCCACCAGATAGAATACCAGATGAGGCTGGGCAGAAACCAATTCCAGATGGCAAAAACGACAGGTGTTGACAACATCTCCTTCAAATGAGACAACCAACCTGCCCTACTCATCATCAAGACCCTTCATAATCTCAGCACTTTCCCAACACAGACCGCCCAAACATATCATATATTGATGGCGTATCAATCTCTGTCACTGCTGTCACTCCTGTCAGCTTATTTGTTACTTTAGTTTGATGATGGTGAGGAAGAGAAGTTCTTGATAGTAAGGAGGGTAGTGCCAATTAATATAAAAATCAGTTCATTTCAAAGGTCCAGATGCGATCCCTTGGTCTTTTTCTAATAGGCGTCCAACAGGGACTGATTGAGGGACTTATTTGATTTTCCATGGTAATTGGGAAGGATCTAAAGATTGAGTTTAGGTATTTTGACCTTGGGAGCGACCTTGCTATTGAAGGCTGATGGGTTGATGCTGTTGCTCAAGGAGTAGGATCTAGCCTTCGGTTGCTCCTTGCCTACATCCTGAGTATTGCTGGTGTTGTTAAGCTTGTTGGAAATGTCTCTCAGGTAAGCATCCTTTTCGTGTCCTCTGGGCTCAGGAATGTGGTACTTCTCTAGCTTTGAGCTGGAGGAGGTATGTGTGAGGTCCTTGCCCTCCTTCTGCCTTAGTCTAGTTTTTAGATACTAGCTAACAATAAATGTACCTGGTTTTCCTCCTCTGCATTTGCCAGCTGCTCCTTAAGTTGCTTGATTTTGAGGTTGAGGGCCGAGAGTTACTAGTTTCTAGCCTGGTGGTGAAGAAGGGACTGTGAGCTGTTTTTGTGGAGTTGAGTCGAGTGGTTGAGGACTGGCTTAATCTGAATGTTATCGTCTGGGTTAAAATATGCTTACGGTTGAGGGACTAAAAGATCTCCTCTTTGAGCGTTTTCACTGACTTGATTATGCTGTCTTTCGGCCGGTGAATACAGTCCTGGGTCTTGAGGACACATCCTGCCTTCTTGTCTTGGGAGCTGCCTGGGAGGGTTTTTAATTTTTATGAAGGTGGCTGTTAAAGATTGGGAATATTGAATATTTGGCTGTACTTCTTCAGGCAGTCTTTTATGCCCGTGTGACTCTTTTAGTTCTCCAACAATTTATCTAGGAAGTTCTCGACTGCCGAGGCGAAAGCCTGATTGTAGTTTTTGCCATATCCATTGACGGTGGTCTGTCTGTACTGGAAGGTGGCCTCGTAGCAGTTAAAGGATATCTTCTTGACGTTCTTGCTGAGATCTGGAAGGTGGTAGTCGCTGTAAATCTAGAAAAATTGGATGAGCTCCTTCTCCTTGAGGGATGAGATGATGAGCTTGATCTTTTTTTATTGATTCATCTAACGAATATAATAGCTATCCTCCAAAGCAAAAGAAGGTCAACCCTTTTCGGAGGAGAGAGATAAGAGGGGTGGGGCAGAGTGCAGCTGGGAAGAAAGACTCGAAGAGGGTATTTGAAATAGGCCAAGTGTTTATCTATAATTGATATAAAGATGTCAAAAAGTATCAAGGAGGTGTCCCCCATCACTGAAGAAAGCAAATTCAAGGGAGTCAACCACGTGAGCGTCGACAAGACAGTCGAGCTCATAAAGAAGGAGCTGGCCGATAATGAGTAAGTAGAGCTGGTATCCCGGCAGAGCGAGATTAGCAGAGTGGGCATGATCATGAAGCGGGTGGAGGAGGACTGCAAGGCCAAGATCGTCAGCATGAAGACAGACTACACCACCATCAGCGAAAAGGAGCGATAGTTCAACGTCCTCTACTTCAAAGTCATCTTCGCCAGAGCACAATGATCCATTTGAAATCTTTATCATAAGGACAACCCTTATCATTATCCTGTCCACCACTCCTATCCTATCATCGATCCTCATCCATACACTCCATATATCGCTCAACATCATGTACTCCAAAAATAGAGACAATCCTTTTCAAATTACATTTAGCTCCCGTTGATTTGTCAGCAGAATTAGTCTGTGCTCCTTAGTAAAAGAATGGGGATAATTTGATTTATATCAACAAGTGATGGCATAGGAATAAGAGGTGGCATTCGATAACTGGGAGGAAGAAGCTGAAGAGGTAGTAGTCTAGTAGGCTCCAACAACTACTGAAGAGAAAGGAACCTCTGAAAAAGAGAAGCTTGAGCAGCAGGAGACCGTTTCTGAGAAAAAGGAGGAACCAGTTGACCCCAGGAAGCTATTCCAGGATAGACTAGACCACTACAAAGGCTTGAACGAGAACAAGTTCGAGGAATACTTCGAGAGTACATCCTTATGTATGCAGACGCCCGGCTTGCCAGGAACAATCAACTGATGAAGGCAAATACCCAGGTCCTCAAAAACGATAAAGACTTTGCTCTCTTCGCTAAAAAGGTAGCAAAGGTCCTCAATGACAAATGCGAGGAGGAGGACCTCGACAATTTGGAGGATGAAGAGGTAGTCAACTTCTTCGAGGAAACGGTGTTGCTCATATACAATCAACTCCCCTGGAAGCACATGGCTGGCGTTCACGACAAGCTGAAGATCGTCAAGAAGGAGAAGAAATAGTAATAGGCCAAGGCCAAAAAAAAGGTCAAGAAAGAAAAGATTAGGCAGCAACAGGGAACATAGATCAAGTAAACTACAAATTACGAGGACAAAAAGGTCGAGGACGATATTTTCGAAGGAGCTGGGCTGATCACTTCCAAGCAGGTCGAGGATTAGCTCAAGAACAAGCCTGTGGAAAAAGTTTAGGCTCCCAAGGTAGAAGATGAGGGCGACGACGACGATTTCATGTGATCCCACAACAAGTATAATCAATCCTTATCCAAGTATATTAGGATCTTAATGCAAATATATTGGGGCAATCATGGTCAGAGAAACTTATGGTGAATGCTGGACATCGCGATGGCGACTGCCTGCATGATTGAGAAGGGGGCCTTGACCCTCATAAGATAGTTCTCCTTATCCTTTCTACCAAATATCAGGGCATCTGGGCATGTGGGGTTCTAAAGGATGAAATTTTTAATGGAAGGAATTCCATTAATTCCTCTAAAGTCCAGCTTGTAATTTTGTTCCTATCGGTCGAAGGTTGGTTCCTTGCTGACCATTTTACAAATGTTCCTCTTGCTGTTGTTCTCGTACTTGCTCTGCAGAAGGTTGCCGTTTTTGTCCTTTATTGTGAACTATGTGGACTTGTTATCACAGGTTGTGAAAAGAGTCTCTATTGTGCGGAGAGGACCATCCTGCCTGTACTGGATGAACGCCAGCTGTTTTTTATAGTTTTCCATCATTTTGGTCTTTGTATGGTCCTACCCTGCATCGTACATTATAAACTCTGTTCCAAAAAAGTTGCTTTCCATTTTTCCCATGTAGCTGATATGGTCCTCCGTTATGTGAATATCGCTTGTGGAAAAGACGTACTTAGAAAAACCTTGTTTTTAGCAGGAAAGAATGAATTTTTTGTTTTCCTGAAAGTATATCTTGTATGTGTTGTTTATCAGTCCACTGTCCGTCTTCTTGATGAGCAGGTAAATACAGTAACTCGGGTTGAGCTGGGTGTATAGAAATTCTCTAAAATTTGATACTTTTATCGAACTTTTGTCTTTAATTTCCTCAATTTTCAACTCGTTTTTCCTTTCCACCAGGGCTCCATTGAAATTTTGCTTTAAGCCTTGAGTAGATAGATTTGGTTCGATCTCGTCACTAAGGGACTCTTCTATTCTCTAAATGTTCTCCTTTGCTGGGTGCTGAACTCTCATGAAGTTGTTTCTCATTTTGTCAGGGTTGAAATTGACCTTCACATTCACTGACTTCGGCTCAAACGTTATTTCTTCAATGTTTCTGGATTTTCTCCTCTGGTAGGCAAGCTCATTGCTAGCTCTCCGCTCCTTAGCCTCCTTGAAAAATGTTTTCTCTTCTTTGGCAGCTTTCATTCCTCCAAAGTTGGAGAGGTTGCTCAAAATGATTCGATCCTGAATCCTGCTGCATCTTTTTTTGAACTATTAATTGGTCATACCATACTACTCTCTTTACACTTCACCCTCTGTATTTTCGACCTTTGACTCTTGCAGCTATTCACCATCTTCATCGTCAAACAAATAGATTTCCTGCTTCTCCGGCTAGCAGTTCTCCAGCTCTAATTCCTAAATATCTTAGGCATCATCATCAAAAATGACTAGGTGTGGCTCCTAATGTTACTCCTTGATCATTATTGTTCTCTCAATAGAAATTATATATTCCAATACATCATCATAAGCTGGCAGCCTCCTCTAAAGTCACCAAATATGGTTTTAACCTTCTCACCCACTTCATGTCGCCCTCTTAAAACTTCTGAATATCCCCGGCGCTCCACTTTTTGACAAAGGCCAAGCCCTTTCCAGCTAGCAACTCCTGTCCTTTTAGTATTTTTTTGTACTCCTTTCGGAATATGATGGACACTCTTTCTTCGTACTTCATGTTTCCCTCTTCTAGCTCCTCATCTTCCTCGAGGCTGGTGCTGTACTCTTTCAGAAGGCATTTAATAATATCCTGGTACAGTTACAGTGTCTTTGTTTATATTTATCGGTCAAAAGGTATGGTCAGTTTACAGTTGTTCCACTCCTTCTTGGTCCATAGAATGACATAGCTCCTGCAGATGTTGATCAGCTCCCCATTGATCATATACTTTTTCAACTTCAGTTCCTGGCTGCGAACAGCATTCTCTTCTTTCTTGGAAAACAGTAACAGCTTCGATGAAGGTACCCTCGTAGTAATTTTTTCATCCAATTTGATAGACAGGGGATAGGAGTCGTAAATGTTGTCCTTGAGGACAAAGTTGTAGTTGGACAATAAAAATTTATTTGATCGTCTTCCATAAAAATTGTAAATTTGTTCATTCTATCTGACTATGTTCTTGGTGCTCATCACAAAATAAGTCTTCTTGTGGTTGGACTCACCTAACCAGCCCCATTCACAATCGTCCTCGTCCTCAGAATCATCATAGGACACCTCGCTCGATTGATTGTCTTTCATCAACTTTTGTTTGATTTACTACTTTAGTTTTTCCTTGTTCTCTGCTGTGGTTCCTTTGGCAGGAGGGACCGGCGACTATTATTATTCCTCCTCTTCCTCTGACTCTTCTGTCTGGTACAGCCTCCACATTTTTCTGATTTATTTCTTTTTGGTATTTTCAGTGACTGCCCTCTAGCGATCATACAGGCTGAACTTTTCTCTTGCGAGCTCCTTGTGGAATAGCTCATCTTAGTCAGTATCGTTATCCTCTTCACAGGAGGACTAATAGAAGTGCAAGTTAGCTATTTTATGAATTCCAGCTTTGTACTGCTGGTAAAGAATATGATTCTGCTTGTTTCTCACCTAAACCCTGCTTTTTGAATTGATTAAAGCCTCCCCTTTGCCCATCAGTTTTTGGCTTTGAATGAGAATATCTTGATGCTTCTAGACAAATTTTTAAGCCTTGCTTTTCTTCTCCTTCCTGAGCAATGCTAGTTCCTCCTCAGTCAAACTCAACTACTGGTCCTTTAAAATTGCTAGGTTGACTTCCCTCTTATACTGTCTGTACCCCTTTCCAGAGACAAGATCCTCTGAGGCCTTGGATTTTTCCTGGTCAGTGTTGACTACAAAGTGGTTGACGTAGCGAATGTTGCTGTGATTGAGAGAATCTGCCATCGGGATGAGTGATATCGATGGCAGTGACCATCCAAATGCTCGAGTCATGATGAATACGTAAGCTTTCTCAAAAATGTCTTTGTACTAACTGTTGCTAATCTTTTGAGGAAACACGTTATCATACCTTCGATAGATCCTCAAAAAATGCATGAATTAAAGCTCTATGCTTTATTTTTGCTAGCTGATGGCCTTCATCAGTCCCCTATTTTCAATCATTTGAAGGCATTTGCTGTCCCATCCCTTCAGGTAGTCTTCACTTGATATGCTGAAATAGGGGTGGTAGATTGACTTTTCTCCCTTTATGAGCTCCGAAGAAATGTAGAGAACCAACAGTCTCATGGCTGCATCGTCGTCTCCTTTGAAGTAGTTGACATTTTCCTTGACAATCTCGAACAGATCCAAATCTTCCTTGACCTTGTCAACAGTAATAAGTAGCTAGTAGGGAACGGCAATGATGGCTCTTCTCTTCTCGATGGCCTTACTGACGCTCACTCCCACCACTCCTTTTCCACTTTCACCAAAGTAACTGGGGTACCTCAGCCTGGGATCGATAAGGACACCATGCTCCTTCAGCCACTGTTTGTATCGCTTGTACAGCAGGCTATTATCAACTTTGGCAGTTTACTCTGGGTTGAAGGGTAGTTATCTGCATTTGATGCTCTACTCATATTGATCTTCGTAGCAAGATTCTGCTTTCATTCAATTATTTAATGTTTAAACTGTAAGAAAAGTTAAAATTGATCATCAGAAGGTCGACCTCATGTTTTATATAAGAGAATGCTCCTCCAGCTCCTCCACAATGTGAGAAACGGCTTCTTCATTCCACATCCATCCGTGGGTCGAGTCTTTCGCCTCCTTTATGCTAGGTTGTTGCTCTACCGTCCATCTGAGATAAAGTTGCACACCCGTATTGACGATCAGCAGCAGTGAAGCAATACCAACCGATACCCAAAATATCTAATCTTTCGTATTGACCCTGAAAATATCATCTCGGCCGTTGTAAATATTTCTGGTTGCCTCGACCAGAAGCAGGAAGTTGATGACAATGATCCCGAATATAGTGATCTGAAAGAGGTTTAGAGTGGAGTTATCGTATTTGCTTCTCCTGAAGTTTGAAAGCAACTCGATCAAGGTAATTGACAGCATTATAACATTGCCATAGACGTCAGTGTCGTGAAAGTAGTTTACAAGTGATAGGAAGCACAGGACCAGCTGAGGAACCAGGTTTCTCATCATGAAGGGAACGTTGAAGGAGTAAAGCTAAAAGTTGAACTAGAGACACTAGGTGACTTCCA
>Ga0100378_1003382_pt1 | contig 15276 bp, 8 predicted proteins | sample CryGeymeta201502_FD_81535 | JGI IMG/M metagenome (GOLD analysis project Ga0100378, IMG submission 81535) | Groundwater microbial communities from Crystal Geyser aquifers in Utah, USA - Crystal Geyser metaG 2015-02 | ecosystem: Environmental > Aquatic > Deep subsurface > Groundwater | place: USA...
CATTGAGCCTCGGCTCCTGATAAATGATCAGCAGAATTGATTATTCCCAATTTCAGTTTTAAATCTTCTTCATATCTGACTATCTGATTTTGAACCTACTCAAGTTTGTATTCCAACTGTTGGTAAGCGATAGCTTGCTCTGACCTCTCTTTTTAAAGGGCGACTATTTTAATACTTTTTTCAGTTATTTCGGCAGATAAGTTGAATATTGTTCTTTTGAGCTGAGAGTTTGTGTTTGCTGTCTCCGTTTTCAACTTTTCTGCCTAGATTACTGAATTTTGGCCTTATTGCATCTGACTATGGAATTCGATAACTTTCTTCTACCTGAACTATATTTCCTCTTTCAAGCTTGCAATTTTGGCTTTAAATACTTATCTCTCATTGTCGAGTTTGGATTTCACTTCAGCTAGCTCAACATCTCTGTTTTCCAAAAGCATTTTCATTCCTGTCATTTCTTACTGGAAACGTTCTCTGATTGAAATCACCTCGTTAATTTCTGCTTAGAGTTTACGCTTCTATGAGGTGAGATTGTTCAATAATATCCCAGACTTGCTGTTGATGCTTTGGAGCTCAGTCAATAGCTTGTTGTTTTTCTCAATGCTGTTTGTCTTGATTACTATTTATCCTTTGGCTATTTCTAGTTATTTTTATAATTTTGCAATAGATATTTTTTGATCTTAGAGTATAATCTTAAAATGGGCCAGCTCTTCCTCGGCCTTGGCACACTTTTCTGAAATAACTCCTATCTTCAATTTATTCTATATTTTATTTTTTTCAAGATCAGCTATCAGCTGTGTTTGCTCTTGAAGCTGGCTATAGAGTCTCTCCTCAGTCTATCTGCAAAACGATAACTGATCTTATTGCTCCCTGATCCTCTTGTTCAATTCTTTCTCTAATATGTCCTTTGTCTCTAATTCAGTTCGAAGTTCATCTGAGCTTTGTCGATAATTGTGCATCTTGTTTATGATTTTTCTGACCTCTTCCTCATTATGATCCTTTTCTTCACTCAGTATTTTCTTTTCCTCAATCAATTCAAATATTTATTGCCGTTTGACCAGGAGCTATTTTTCCCTCTATTCGATGGCTTATTTTGCTCTTTTAGTCTGCTTCCTAAATTATTAAACCTGAATCTCCATATGCAAGGCTTCTTGTTGTAACTTCGCTTTTTATCTCTAGCTCTACTTGAGCTGATACTCCTTTGATCGGAATTATTCAAGAAGGTTGGTGTACTTGCTTCTCAGCTCTTCATAGGATCCGAACATTTCATTGACTTTTTACTCGAATTTCAGACGAGTGTTGACTTAATCATTGAAAGCTTAATCAGTGAGATAAAGAGTGGCCTCACTGATATTGTAGTCAGTCGTCAGCTTCCCGATGATCGAGCTTTGATCATTTATCTTTTTCATCAGCTTAATGATTTCCGAATCTAGCCCTTTCTTCTGGTCAAGCCATTATTGTTCTCTTAGACAAAATGAATGACGGAGTTCAGCAATGGTTTTAAGGTGGCTTTCTTCAACCACCTGAAAAGTAGTACGGAAAGATGTACAGCCCTCCAGCAATTTAATGAAAGCTTTCCAGAAGTGATCGATGACTTTCTTGTCTAGATGTTCGTTGGCTCGAGTAAGGGCCATTATTTCTCCAAAAGTGTTATTGATACCATGAGTGTAGATGTACAAGCTATTGTATATTTTTTCGATTGACTAGATGCTTAGGTTCAGGCTCTTCAGGAACTTTTTGTCAATGTTGAACTTCTGAACAGTCTTCAAAGGACCTGTTTTATCAACATCTATTCTCAGCTGAGGATTCTGAAGTTCCTTTTATTTTTACTGCGGATCTAATGCCTCATCCAACCACATCTACAGCATACTACTCCTTTTCTGAGTACTTCTCTTTGACTGTATTTAGGGCAAGTTTGTATCTAGTAAACTTTTATTGCTTCCTAACTGTGCCTCTGAATCATGAGAATATTTATCGTGAGGAGAGATGAAAGATGAAAAATTATGGTGCATTTTTTTCGGGGTTGGGGTTTTGAGCCTTTGAGGATGAGGGAGCTGGTATGTGCTTCTGAATCCGGGAAGCCGAGACTTGACTGTAGTTCTGGGTTCAATAGTCGACATCTAATTAAAATTATCTGACCTTTGTAAGGCAAATTATTTCATTGCGTTACTTTGATTAAGCGATAACGATAAATAAATCAATTGCTCTCGTGATGCTTAGATGAGATATGCTCATATATAAATTTGAGTTAGATGGAGGAAAATTCCCTGGAAGGACAGAAGCTTGAACAATAAAGTAAAATCACTTAGCAACCTCCTTTGACTGAACATCCACAGGAATAGTAGTGGTTCGGCATTAACAAGTCACTTTATCGCAATAGTAGCAGAGGTGACGTTCCTGTCCGCACGTACCTTTCATCATATTCAAAGAGGGCTTGACTATCAACTGTTACCTGGAAATCCTTAGTTCTTAAAACCTGAGAACGAAGAATCTCAGCCTGTGTACGAACCCAAGGCCTACATTTTGGAAGAGGCCATCAAGAAAGACATTCAAATAATAATATTCATGAACACCCTTTTAAACAAGGTGGTCTATGATCAGCAGGAGCCAGCCCCAACACGCACCCTCAGTCCTAAAAACTATGATGTGGACCTCCTACCATACTATCTTCCCAGCTCAGCAAACGATACTACTCTGATATTTGAGGCCCGCTTTGAGACTGGTAATTTACGTCGAGCAATCCAAATATTGGAATTTGAGTATCAAATAATACTTCAGGCTGACTGGAACACAACTTCACATACTCAATGGTTTTACTTTTCAGTGGCAAATACCCGGAAAGATGTGGAATACAAGTTCATGATAATAAACCTAATGAAGCCAGACAGCCTCTATAACTCGGGCATGAAGCCCCTCTTTTACTCCTAAAAGCAAGCCAAACAAAAGAGTACATCTATCAATATTGAGATATCGGCTGGTACAGAGACGGACACGATATTTGTTATTACCAAAACAACCTTAAAAGAAAGAACGGAGACTTCTTCTACACTCTGACTTTCTCTGTTAAATTTCAGCGTATCAATGCCTTCATTAAGATGACAACGACACCGTCTATATCGCTCACTGCTATCCATACACTTACTCCAGACTCCAGGGCTATCTTCACTCTCTTGAAGTTGATCCCAAAAGAAAGCATCTTGTCCAAAAGAAGACTCTTTGCCAGACAGTTGCAGGAAATAACTGTGACCATCTCATCATCAGTGACTTCAACAACGGAAAATAAAAAAAAGGAGTGTTCCTGACATCTAGAGTTCACCCAGGCTAAACTATGGCATCTTTTATCATCTAATATATCATTGACTATCTCTTGAGCAACTCTGCAATCGCGAAGGTCTTGAGAGAAAACTTCATCTTCAAAGTTGTCCCTATGCTCAATCCTGATGGAGTTATTGTGGGAAATTATAGATGCAACTTGAGCCAAGTGGATTTGAACCGTCAATGGATTGACCCCTCAAAAAAAGCACATCCTACGATTTTTCATGCTAAACAATTGGTAAAGCGAATGAAAGAGGAAAGAGATTTAATTCTTTACTGCGATTTTCATGGGCATTCACGCAAGAAAAACTGCTTCATGTATGGGTGCAACAAAGACAACTCAAAGAAAGAGCAAATTTTTCCTGCTTTGATGAAAATGAACCTCAACACTTTCTCTTTCAAGGATAGTTGTTTTTTGATCCAGAAAGATCGAGAGGGTGCTTCCAGAGTAAGTTTAGCCTTATATAGATTGCCCTTTGGAAGGAGCTAAACATCAACAACTGTTTCACCTTTGAAGTATCCTTCTGCGGCCCGGATTCTGGAAAATATGAGTTCAAGCATTTCAATCACAACAACTATAAGTAAATGGCTTAGAAATTTTGTGAGTCTCTTTACGATCTGGTTGACCCATAATCTTCAAAGGTGAGTCAAGCCATAAGCGATCTTTAACAAAATATTTTGCGCAATGATAAGAACGATGACGATAGTGGGGGCGATGATTCTGACTACGAAGCTATGGAAGGCATGAACCGTGCTGATAATAAGAAAGAATAGGGGAAACCTGGTTCAGGCAATCACATCCTTATCAAAAAGAAGAACACCCCTGTTAACTTGTCCCTAAAGAAAAAGAAATGATGTTGTATTCCTCAACCTTTCATAACCACTCCTGGCTCAGCTATATAAGAACATTATTTGAAATTTAAGAAGTAATGACAAACATAAACTCAGTTAAGAGCCAATACGCATTCAGCCAACCCTTAACTCCAACTTCTCGAGAAAATGGTCAACCTCCTGCTGTTTACAAACCCTACAAAGATGTTTCTCAAACCTTATATCAAACTAATGAGAATTCCTTTGCACATCTTCGAAGTTAAATAAACAACTTGAGGTCCTAGTTTTCTAGGCTTATCAACAACGATGAATTTAATATGCTTCGTCGATCCCAAAATGAAAAAGAGATGTCTAAAATGATAGAACATGCATCCTTGTCCTATTCCAGAAAGATTGACAACGCAAATTCAATTCATTCAAGCAATATCAATTCTAACAATGGTTGGCCCCAAGTATCTCCAATTATGGGAAACGAACATGAGACAAAATAATAGAAAGGACCTCATCAGTAAGAAATCAATGAAACTACATAATACAAATTTACATTTTCTGGATCGGGGTTCAACAAACATACAAAACAGCAACGCCATGATAGCCAGATTCATGCGAAGCAGGAGTTAATCACATTGGAGCTCGAAGTTAAAAATTTAAGAATAAAAATTACAAATTCCGAACTGTAAAATCAAAAGTTAGCAAAGTAACTGTCTTAATAAAGGCAAAGATATGAATAATTTGTAGTCCATTCCAACAGCTAACTCTAAAGATGGAGAGAAAGCTGTTAAAAATGTAAAATGTCTTTGAGCATGAAAAATGAACTTGTCGATCAGCTTTAAGCATGCCTCAAAAGAAAAACAGAATAAAAACTGGCTTTAGTCGAATAAATTTAAACTCTCTACTCATAAAATTCTTCTCTGAAGGAAGAAAATAGATCACTTCAAGACCTACTCAGAAAATAAGTCTAAACCAAAAATCATTCAACAGATTCGACTAAATATTTCACATAAAAGATTCAAGGTGAATCTGAACTAGTAGATCTCAGAAAAAGAGTATAGTCATATAAAAAATCGATTGAGCAGCTTAACTCAACTCACAATTCAACAAGATAGAAGTTGGCTGAGGCTCGGTAGGAAAATAAAAAACTGAAGGTTTAAAATGGCAGTCTTCAGAAGAGAATAAAAGAGCTTGTGGAAGAAGGGAACATTAAATAAGCCCTGATCAACAGTCTCTATCAAGACATAAACTTACTTGATGCCTAAATGAAGCAGATCCCCGCTATGAGGTAAGCAGTTACAGTTGGCCATGCCTCGATCGATAAACTGAACTAGATTATATTATAACTGCAATGCGAGGTGAGCAACAAAAAATACCAAACTATTATGGAAGTTGAGTGAAATGGGTTGCCAGAGCTGGAATGATTTTTGAGGTATGAGCTGGATTTATTGTGATGTATGATTTTTTCGTGATATTATAAACTTAGAAGATGGCTGACTTCAATATTATAAATGCTGAGTCCAATAGCAATATCCAGAGATCACAGCCTCAAATGAGAGCACTCGCAAGGGATGTAAAAGACTATTCTTCCTTGATTGAACCGCTTAAATAACTGCAGTCGCATTCATCTAAAATACTCAAGCAATACCATGAATTTCTTAAAGAAAACAATAAAAAAACAATGGGGCTGCCTTACAATATGATCAAAAAATTTTAACAACTCAAAAAAGCACTAGCCTAAGTTTCCTTGCTCTTAAGAACTCAAGGTCGGTTTTTTAGCACTTAAGTGGAAAATAGGTAATTCTAAAAAGCGAATGAGCAGCATTTTTTCAAGAAGACTCTTCTGTCTTATGACCAAAAAAGACTTTGGCTCAAAGACTACATTTTAAAAAACGAGACAAAGATGCAGGGCGTTTAAGAAGAGGTCAAGAAAAATATAGAGTATGAAACTCATAGATATACGCAGTATTTGAGCACGATAGATATCTAACGATTATAGCATAGCTACAGCAGCAAACTAGATTAATCAAGGAGGGTAATAAATCAGCTTGTGAGAAATGTGTAGGTGAAAGCAAGGCTAAAAAAGAAGCTTGAATAATGTAAAAATCACAATAATATTATCCCTGAAAATAATAAGAAAGTAGAAGATAGTAAGGAGACCAGCAATATCAAAGCTGGAACCTACAGCTTGATGTCATTTTTGTTTCATTAACTCACAAAATCAGCAATCCTCAACGATTTTGCAATGCAGAACCTTAAAAAATTAAGAAATACAAAAATATAAATGAGTTCGAACAATATGAAGCTTAAGATAGCCATCGATTTACTCAATCAATCCATTGAGCAACGAGAACGATAAGATAACATGACTACCACTGTTTCAATCCATTTTCAAAATGATATCTAAGAAAAAAAAGTCTCCAGGACCGATTTTCTAATATACCTAAAAGAATTACATCGAGATGCTTTTCTTATAATGAAGCAGCATGGCTTGTATTTTCAGTATGTTTTAAATAATAAGACAAGCTTTCCCTATTCTGGAAAGAGCAAGAGCGTTAATAAAGTACGATAAATTCCCCAGCAAAGTCAAATGTCAAAATTTTATGAAAAGGAACAAATGTTATTATCGCTTCATCAAATAAACTAAATAAGCAAATCAAATCATAGGAAAATAAATGGAAAATATATTTATGAAGAAAACGTCATATAAATTCAGGAATATCAAGCAAATATTTCGGCCAATAGCAAAGAAGAGTAAGAAAAAGAGGAATATGAAGAAAAATAAAAATAAGAAGATGAAAAGGAGAACATTAAACAAAAAATGGAGCTAGATAATAGATAGTAAAGGAAGCACAAAGATGAAATGATATAGTGATTGCTGATTCAGTTTTTCTTCAAAAAATAGGGACTCTTTATTGTTGTTAATGTAGGCTGAATCTGTATTGATGGCTCAACTTGTTGCCGCGGTGAGTTTATCTCTCGAACTAAATGCCCTGAGTTTTCTTCCTTATTTCGAAATGTAGGGATAAATTTATTTTATACCTCTGTGGAAAGGGTATGCTTAATAAGTAGCTAAGAAGCCTTTCTTGTTTTTGGTTGAACAGACTGCATTGATCCGATAACCTGGGAGGTGCTTGTTGGAGTTACAGGGTGACTTTGGCTGTTTATGGTGAGATGCATTTATTTCTCAGTCTGAAGTTGTTTGATTCTCTTTTTCATACATTCCAGCTATTGAGCTGTTTATGAAACAAGTGATAAGCCGTTGGGATTCAGATACTTTTTTTTCTCCTCAATGAGCTTATAATTCTATTATTTGAGCCTTTAAATCGAAATCTCGTATTTTTAAATTTCCTTTTTGAGGGCATCGATATTACTGAGAAACAAATAGTTGTTATTCAATTTTTGCTTCTTCGAGTTTATGACCAAGAATGTTCCATCTCCGTGGTTGCTCTTTACTTTTTTTAAAGCCTGCTGTGATTATTTGAAAGGGAATTCCCCAAGTCCAATTTTTTTATGAGATTTAGTGTGACTTCTTGATTGTTCAGAAGATGACATCTCTGATGAGTGATAGAAAGAATCGAACGGATTGCTCTAGTTTTAATTTTTATTACTGCTTACGTCTGACTGCTCAGGCTTTTTTTTGTTTGTTGAGTATCGTTCACCATCGGGGCTTTCTATGAATGGAATTTCGATAAACTTTGAAGTGGCCGCCTCACTATGAAACTGACTGCGATGCATTTGGATTTATTTTTACCTTAATTTTGAAGCGCGTACATGAGATAGCGTGTGGTCGGAGTCCCTGGAAACTGAGAGTTAGAGTTAGAAGAAATAATATGGGAGTGTTTTTTGAAGAAGACTGGAGATGTCCCAAACTCATCTGAAGTTTTCATATTACTTCCCTGTATATTATTATCGCCAAAAGGAGTATTAAGTGAATGGATTTTATTTTTTATGGCCAGATCATTTGTTTGCGTAGCTTTTGATGATTGACTGAATTCTCTCGTTTATCTTTTCATTCAAACTGGCTATCTTCCTAATCGTATTGTCCTCAAGATAAATGTTAGATTGTTTCTCCTCTTTATTGACCTATTTCTCTGACCTTTCGGGTTCATTCACTCTGGATTTTTCAAATATAGAAGGTTCTACTGACTGGTCTCTCCTTGTGTAGCTCCTGATATTTTTCTGGTAGTTTGGTTCAAAAATTCTATACTTGCTTGTTCTTTATCTACTGTAGTACGACGGTGTTTTATTTTCATTACTTTTTGGTCTTTTCATTTCCTATTCGTTTTTGGGGGGACAATAATTTTCACCATTGATCTTCGACAGCTTTTATTTCAATAGTTGAGATTTCTAAATCAAAGAATTCTTTCTTTCAGCAGAACCTGGAGCAAAGACTAACTACCCATCTTTCTTTTGAGGAGTCACATGTCTTTCACCTTAATCTGAATATTTGTTTCGAACATGAGTGGACTAAAAATTGTTCATACTCAGTCTATGTTGATAGTCAAAATGAATGCGGCTTGATGAGCCGTCATTTTTCACATCATTTTAATCTCTATAGGTCCTTTGGAGATTCATATTTCTGTCAGCCATAACAAATGATCGTTCACGTTGATATTTTCCGCAATAATCCTCATACAACTTAATTTTAGCACAGTCATTCTCAACATCTATCGGTCTGTTGAAATTATGAAATTAAGACCGACTTGATAGTCTTCCCTTGATCTGCTCATTTCTCTTCTGATGTAAAATGTTATGATTTCTTTGTTCCTGATTCTTGAAAGAACCTTTCTCCCTCGCCCTATAGCTTGAAGGATTGAGAGAATCTGCTTGATGAAGTTATATAGCCCGATGATCTTTTATTGCCTGATCTCCACGATATCGAGAATATTATTTTGAAAGTTGTGAAGGCAATCCTTATTTTCTTGAAAAGTCAGGAGAAGCAAAAGCACTGTCAAAGGAGGAAAATGTTTCTCTTTGTGATGGCCGAAAATGTTCACTGGAAGGAACATCGCGAAGGTATGTCCGAGCATAATTGGAGCTCAGCTCAAGCATTGATAAATCGTTATTATCGTTAAGAATAACATAATTTAGATTAAGCAATACTCTCGATTGATATTATTAAAAGATACAAATGTTGCTGAAAGCATTTCCGGTAGTTTCAATTTGGAGGGCAATTAATATGGTAAATGAGAGTTGAAATAACAGACAATGATATAAGAATAATGTAAGATTCTATTCAAAAGCTAATCACAAAGTTCAAGGAGCATGATCCTTTTCAATACAAAAACAAGTAAAAGCAGAGCCGGCAACCCCTCAACGCCAAAATTCAAAATATCAGCAAAGGTATTTCGGCATACATCTAGAGGAGTAATTCAAAAAGCGAACTGCTTCTTTAGAAGCGACAATTGATAGCTTGGTAACAGACGCCAACATAATTATCAAATTTTATCAAGAGTCTATTCAGGATATGGAATAACAACAAGAGCAACTCAGATAATAATTCGCAGCATACAAGCTTTTCGTACTTCAGGACAAAAAGTAAGACGAAGTAAACTACTGTTGATTCAGATGCAACTTCAGGAGCAGGCAGAACAACTCCGTAAGCTAAGTTAATAGATCAATATCAGGTCCATAGAAAACCATGAGCTTCTTATGAAATATGAATAATATGCGTAAAAAGCACAAGAATCGATGATTCAGGAGGAGACCACTTTTCAGGATATGAAGGAAGCTATCAAAAATGAACAGTAGGAGATGTCAAACAAAATATTAGAATTCTAGCAAGAAGCATTCAATTATAAAAAGATTCTTATTTAACAGCATACAACTATTGAAAATATTCGACTTGAAAACCAATAGCTCAGTAAAATAAACGAGTAACTATACTCAACCATTTAATACCTCAAAAATATCAAACACTCTTCTACTGAAAGCAATTCAAAACTTCAAGAAGATCACTCCGACAAAGGTTCTTTGTATTCATGTTAGTTGGTTGAATACAGAAGCGAAGAGGATTGGAACACTATTGAATGCTTTAGAAGAAATGAATCTGAAGAACTTAATTTCAATGGAGAGAGATAAGTACTCGATATATCAGAGCATTACATTAAGTTCAACAGAACAGAGTAATTTAGGTCGAAGGAAAAAGAAGGTGGAACCCTTTCTATAATAAATTCTAATGAAACCAAGCCCATCAAATTTCATGATCAGATGGAGCAAAGCTTCACCAGAAAAAAACTGCAGAAGTACTAGCCTCAAAATAATAGTGCTATCGTGAGGATATCAACAGTTGAGTCAAGAGATGAGCCAAACTGCCATTAAAAGGAAGTAGTGAGGATCAACTAGATTCAATAGTTCCAGATGACGGATGATCGGGAGGAGCAGCCTCAAGTTGACCCCTACAGGGCATTTTTTATTTTGGTAATTAATTTCCTATTCAGTTAGTCCAGTGTGAAAGGCTTAATAATTCCTCAATGTGTACAAATGGCTATGACCAAAAGTTGACAATTAGCTATGAATGGTTGGTGGCGAACAAGATTCCCTACAATAAATGGCAAGAAGAAATCAGAAAAAATATGAAGCTCAGCCGTAAATGACATGAATACCTTATGATTTTTCTATTCTATTTATCTTAGTTTCAAAACTCATGTAGTTCGGTTATGAAAAGCTGTAAAATTTAGGATTTTATTTATTTTATTATCTATACGGGAATCACCTTAAAAAGATGTTGAGCTGAATACCTGTATTTAGCATAAAGGCTGATCTAAAAGCGTAAGTTATTCAAAAATTGTCAAAGGAAAGCTACGATGAGAGGATGTAGAAATAATTTGGCAGATTAAGTCTGGACAAATATGTTAGGAGGGGCGACATGAATGAACTTCTTTTATTTATATAATTTAATTTTTCCTTGATTATATCATGTTGGGCGATGAACTGAACAGTCCGAAAAAAGGCAATCAATCAAAATCCTCCATCTTAATGGAATCTATAGATGAAAAAAGTATGATTTGTCCTAACTAAAGAGCTGACCAACCTGATCGAAGATAAGGACCGCACTATTAGAAAGCTCACCAAGAGGATCTAGAAGCTAGAAGAAACTCTCAAGCGAACTCTGAAGGAAAAAGGGTCGAAGGACCGGAAAACAGAGGCTGAAGAGGGAGGAAATGTGCATCTGCAACTCCTCAAAGCATAAATCTAAAAAACATAAAAGCTCTAAAACATTATTGAAGACATCAGTGACAGGATTCACTTGATCCTCGAAGACCTTTCTCATGATAACACAATCACAGATAACACTTAAGAAATTCGGATGGTACTAAATGAGCTGGGAAACTCTAAGCTATAGAGCTAATCCTTCGATTATTTTGAATACGAGCAGCAGAGGTCCCTGAACATTTCGGCAGAGTGGGCAAAAAAAATAGATCTGCTTGAGGGGGCCTTTAAATCATTCAAGAATAGGTTGACCTCGTTAAAACAGACCAACAACCAACTGATTGTGGACAATTAAAATATGAAGGGGCAGCTCATTGCTGTGAAGGGAAAAAATAAAAATGACTAATAATTGAAGCAGCTCGTCTAAGAACTGAAGGAATAAAAGAAGCAGAAGTAGAAATTTAAAAAACTATTGGAGAAAGTGGAGTTTTAGAAGAACTAGCTCATCAATAAAATAAATTTGATGGGGAAGGAAACTGATGTAAAAGCCAAAACTAAATAATAGTTGCTCCAGTACTCCAAGGAGCTTCACTATAGAGTGAAGGACCTTGAAAAAGAAAAGGAAGCTATCATCAAGGAGTCCACCAAGGACAAGCAGGAAGACTTGAAGAAATATCAATAATTCCTTAAAAAATTAAAAGTCATCAAAGAAAAAAGTTTAATGGGGAAAAGCTGCCAATGATATATCTCACTGTTTTGATGTGCAAATAATCACCCTTCTCTACTCTACATCAATATTAGACACATCAGGTTATTAAGTTGTGCTTTGGCTCATAGAAACGGTGGCCGCTTCTACGCACATAAAATGTATACTACATAGGATTAGGCTCCAACTTCTTCTCCCTTCCTTCAGCCACCGCATCGGGCTTTTTTCTGACGCCTTCGACACCTACTTCAATATTCTTCAAAACAACTTTCGGTCTCTGGACCTGTTTGTCACTAAATTTTAGTCTATTGCTCCTACCCAGATCCTCAACATTTTACAAATCTACTTGAGGTTACTTAGATCCATGTTTATTTTTATTGGAACCTTCATAGCGACTATCGAAAGAAGAAGCTCGATGGTTTCCATAATAATTGGGAATATGGGGAAGTCTGTTTCTATTTGTTCTAGGATAAACTTATTGATTATATGCGTCAAACTTCAGATGTGTAAAATGCTCATTTGTACTCTGGACAACATTGAAATTGGCCCCTATATCTTTTGATTCTTTTTTCTTACTCGGCTCATGAATCCTATAGCGATTTGGCCCTTTCTTTTAATTGATGCATGAGTCATCACAAGACTAAAACTCCCAACTGCTCAAGTTTTTATACACAGAATTGCTTCTTGGCTCCTCGCGTATGGCAATTATCGGCTGACGTATTAAGACCTGAGCTATCTTTTGACTTTATTTTTCCATCATTTCCTTGAAAATTTTGATTTTTTCATGAAAAGACTCTTATTTTGCCTGGAAAGCCGCTATTTGTTCCCTGTTGAACTTATTCCTGCTCAATATTTAATTGAAGAGCTGTTTAGATTTTTACTTAGCATTTCCATTCATGTCTTCGATAAGTTGAGTCCTTGAAAGATCCATTGTACTGTAAAGCTGGATAGTCATCTTAGTGGCAAATTTCTGCTTTTGCTTCCTGACTCTCTATTGTTCTCTGATTTATTCTCTAATATGACTTGATGTTTCCTTTGATACAGAGCGCTTTTTCAGTTTGTCGAGTGATTTTTCTTGTTTTTTTTCAATAATCACAACTGTTCTGGCAGGTTTTGGGGTATATATCTATTGGAGCCGTTCATATTATCCATTCTCAAGACCTTCGATCAATTTACTCAGCTTATTCAGCTATGACTGAAGCTTGTCTTGTGAGTATACCACTATCAGCTTTTGTATTGCTTGAATAGGCATTTTTTATTTAGGATTTATGAGCTTGATCAGTTCCCCTTTCATGATCTGATACTTTTCCATGAGATCACTATCATAGAACTTTTCTTTTTAAAGAAAAGACTCCACTATTTACAGTACTCGAGCCCCTACTCTTCCCATCAATTTGCTAATCTAATCTTCTGAAGAATCACAGTCCTCATACTTCTAAATAAGCTCTTGCTCTTCTTTATTCATGCTTTCCATAATGTCCACAATTTTTGAATGCTACAGCTGATGCTGAATAATTGAGTCCTTTACAAAGAACTCATGATCCTCATCCCGTTGCTTGGTGATGATGTTTTTATTGTACTGAAGGAGCTCGATGTGGCTCTATTATCGTTTTTTGAGGTTACGGAGAAAGACTGCCCAGTCGTTGTTGAGGTGGGCCTACAGACAGGCAGCATCTTAGAAGTACATTCTAATAAATATATTATCAGTGAAGAAGGACCAAAATACAAGTTTGTCAATCACAGCAAACTGATCATACTTTTGATTGTATCTTGAATAACTTTCTCTTTTAGACAATTCAAATAAATCAAATATGAAACAGAATCGATAATTGAGATATAACTCTTATCCAAAGCATTGTAAACTTTCATTGCTGCAAATCTCAACAATACTATTTATCAATAAAAATATAAATAAACGGATGATCTAACAATAGTCCTCCTAGCCTGAAAGCATAATATGCGCTGATTTTGATCTTCTCTTTAGATTAATCAAAACTCAGGAATAGTGCTACCTTTCTCTCAACGAAGTTGTCTCATCTGTTCTCCATGGCCGTTCCTAGATAGAGGAAAACATCTTTGTCCACGACCTCATCCACAAATACAGGCAGCTCATCTAATCCCACACATCCAAATCAGAACAGCATCAATAAGAACAACGAACACTCCTGCAAAAACACCCTCAAAAGGTCATGGCCAGTGATAAAATAAATACCTTTCTCAAAAGAGCTTGCTTTAGGGTTCTGGAAGTCATTTTTACAACTATTAACCAAGTCGGCCACAAAGCATCTACCTTGTATCAAAAATTTTTGAGATTCAAAGGTATTTGTCAGAAAATCATATTTGAAAATAGTGAGGACAAATCATTCCAACTCATCAAGCAAATATCTGAATTCAGCCAACACAAATATAGTGCCTTGATAAAGTGCCTCAAAAACATTACAGATAGCCTGTAAAACGGGAAAATTCAAGAGATTGACAAACTCAGAGAAAATTGGCCTGATAGTATCCCAGCCAATTACACAAATGCTAGCAAATAGAATCACTTCAAATCACTGTTCAAAGGAAGGGTAAAATTGCTTGAGAAAAGATAGCAGGCCAAAGAAGAAGCAAAGGCACTTGATCGGGTGACTAACCATAAAAAAGCTAAAAAAGTCATGGATTGTTATAAAGATGTTATGGACTTTAACCGTCAAGATTTTCTGGAAGATTTTATAGGCTGTTGCCATTAAAGCAAAGAAAAGGCGATCAAGTAGCTCCTGAATAGAAACAACAAGAACAAAAAGACAATAAATGAGTTCATAGAGAAAAAGCCTCACAAAAGAAGAAGAAAATTATCAGAAGCCCCTGCAGCCGATGAATAAAAATGCCGTCTCTTCGAAGATAGATCCAATCTCATTAAAAATCGAAATACCAGTTCCGAGAATAATAAACAGAGTTTGCTTCTGAAGTTCAAGGAGAACTAATACAGATAAAGAACATTAACATCTTAATTTTACAAGAAGGTCAGCAAGGGAGAGTTTCGGTCTAGAAACGAGAAGAGAATGGCCACCAACACTCAGTATAGTGATAGATATCAGCAAGGTGCTATCATAAAAGCTATCGAGGACATTATTTGTGAGAACGAGGAGTTGTAGGTCAAAGTGAATGAAGCCAAAACTGAGGAAAGGCTACCTCTTTTGAACAAAAGAGCCATTTCAGTAGATAAGCAATACCGAGGGATATAAAATGAGCTGAGTAGAATTAGTGTTTCCAAAAATATTTCTCGTTCAGTCAAGCAGGGA
>Ga0100378_1003389_pt1 | contig 15260 bp, 16 predicted proteins | sample CryGeymeta201502_FD_81535 | JGI IMG/M metagenome (GOLD analysis project Ga0100378, IMG submission 81535) | Groundwater microbial communities from Crystal Geyser aquifers in Utah, USA - Crystal Geyser metaG 2015-02 | ecosystem: Environmental > Aquatic > Deep subsurface > Groundwater | place: USA...
TTAACTAAAAACATATAATTTTTATTATTTAATTATTAAATTATTATTCTTATTCTTGGGGATTGGGGATTGGGGATTGCAATCCCCAATCCCCAATCCCCAATCCCCAATCCCCATTTTTATTAAATTTTAATTATAATAACTTATATATCATAAAAACTTAAACTATATATTTTAAGTTATATTCTTGAAGAATAAGAATAAGAATAATAATTTAATAATTCAATAATAAAAATTATATGTTTTTAGTTAAACTAAATATTAATTATATTAATTTTTATAAGTTTTGATAATGTTTTAGAAATGGTTTATATAAAAGACTATTAATAAGTTATACAACAAAATAAATATAAGTAGTATATAATTTACACTAAAACCTCCTTAATTAAATTTTAAACTATCAAAAGTTATTAATACTTTATTAATTACTAGTAAAATTACAACTAATTATTCTATATTCAATATTCTCTTTTTTATTATAAATTACTAAACTAATTATATAACTCAGTATTATTAATAATTTTATATAAAAAATGAAAGAAAACGAAGACTTAAATATAATATATGTATTAGGCGACACCGCAGTAGGAAAATCAAACTTAATCAAACTGTAATTATATTAAAATAACCTAACTAACAAACATATAACATATAACCTAACATATTAACACCTTACATAACATCTTAACCTTTTATTATTAGCTTTAATTTTGAAAACTTTCAAGTAAGCCATGTCCAAGTAAAGGGAATATCAAGCAAAACCATCCAATGCAAAACTACATTTAATTACCAAGAAGTCGATACAAAAATAACTTTTAAAGAGTTATCAGATACAGAAGAATGGAAATATGCTAAGATCTTTGAAAGAGAATTAGATCTAATAAAAGGAATAATAGTAATGTTTGATATTACAAACTATAAATCATACACAACTGCAAAGGATTGGATTAATTTTGTAGCCGAAAAACGTTTCGACAAAAATTATTCTGTATTACTATGTGGTAATAAATCTGATTTAGATACAAAAAGAGCTATTTCTGTTGATGAAATATTAGATTATTCTAAAAGTATTAACGCAACATATTATGAAACGTCATTAGTTACTCTGAATAATGTAAGTGAAATGAAAAATTATATACTTAATCAGTTTTCTTTGGAGAGAAAGATGAAACAAGAAAAAAATAAAACTACTTCGTGCAATATATTTTAATATGTTGAATAAATGATAATAGTAATATTAATAATATAAAATGTAATTAAGTTTAATATAAAGTAAGTTGATTATATATGTGATTTATGAAGTATTATTTTGTTTAAAATTTGTTTTAATAATTGTTAATTGTTTATAATTTGATTATTAAATATCTAAGTAAAATTACTATTTATTACTATTTTGTTTAGTATCCTTATTTTTTAACATTCTTTAATGTTCCATATACTCTTAATAGTTTTTAAGAAGTTAGTTTGGTTTTCTTTTGGTTGTACCCAATACATATGTTTTACTAATTCTATAAAATCGTTTTCGTCTAAGTAGCCCTTATTATTACTAAAATTAAATTGTTATAAGTAATTGCCATAAGTAATTGATATTAGAATTAATAATAAAGCTGACAATTGTTTGTTAATTGTTAAGTATATTCTATATATTTACCTGAAAAATCCTAGAGTAAAATCAAAGTTTTCTGCTATTTCTTCTTTTCTCCTTATCATCATTCTAACTGACGGATAATTCTACAATTAATATATTTATAACGTATTATCTTCTTACTTCAATATGTAATTTTGCTTTCATATCTTCTACAGTTATCTTTCCAGCTCCATTACTTATAATACGAAATACTTTAACACCTGTTGTAATAACTATTTCTGGAATATCACACTATATAAAGTAAAGATAAGATTATATTATTATATAATAAAGCTAACTGTTATATTAAATTAATATTAATCTAATTAGAAACCTTTAATAGATTCATAAATGCTTCAAAAGAAACTCTTCCTTCGTTTTCGTTTGTATAAAGGTATTTGTGAATTTCAGATAATTCTTGAGTTTTTAAAAAGATTCCTATTTTTGATAAGAAGTTTTCAAAATTGTTTTTAGTAACATAACCATAGTTTTCAGGATCTACTTGCTGTTAAAGTTAATATGTTAGATGATTGATTTAAATAATATATTTGTAAGTATTTGTATTATTTATATTACTCCCATATAAATAAATATTCTGTCAAGAGAATCAACACCTCTGTCGTGCATTTGAGTTTTCATTTTTTCAGTAATTAAGTTTAGTTTGTTAATCCAATCCATTTATTTTTATAAGTTATTAAAATTATTATTTTAATTTTTAAATAAATTAAAACAACTATACAATAAGAAACCTAATGATTTATATTTAAATATATTCAATAAAATTTTCTATTTAACTAACAACTAATTAATTATTAACACCATCATAATCATCATCATTAAATCATTATAAATCTTAGCCATTATTATATACATATTTCATTTACTTTTTAGCAATGACTCTCCATTACTTTACACTAAACATTACTTCTTCATCATCTTTTCTATTGCCTTAAGCTCATCTATTCTTTCTTTTATTTCTGCTAGTATAACAGTTTCAAAATCTTTTCCTTTACCTAATACTTTCATTTCTTCTATGTGTTTATATCTTTCATCTATTTCTTTCATAATTTTATTGTAAAGGTAACTCAATTCAGATTTTTGATCATTTTTAAATAGTGTTGAATCATATTTATCATCTTGATCAAATTTATTTTCTATTACTGGTTTTTCTGGTTTAATTCCTGGCATTCTTGCCCCTTTTGGTACTACCATACGTTCTTGAAATTGGAAGTTATCTTGAAGTTTTTCTATATCAGCTTTTCTGTTTTTAGGAGGATTTATAGGAAGTTTAAATCGTTTTAAATCAGTTTCCATTTCTTCTCGGATTTGTGATTCAGGTTTACGTTTTACTATCATATCTATTTTATTTAATGTTGGTTGGAATTTTCTTTTTGGTTCCGGATAATTAATTGTTAGTGCACCTTGCATTGGTTTTGGTACCGATTTCCCCCTACTTTGTGTTGTCGGAAGTGCTGAACTTGTTTTTGATTTAGGTTTAACTTGTGGAATATTAACTGTGGGTTTATGTTTAATTCCATATAATTCAAAAAGTAATTTTCCAGCCTCGCTATGTTTACCAAATTCTCTCCATACTGTGTTTATGTTAGCCATTTAAATTTTAATTATTAAGTTTTTTATTAAGAATATATTATGTTAGAATAATTAATTTTAATATTGTTTTTATTTTTTATAATGAATATATTAAATTCTTTAGGTTTTAATTAAATATTAATAATATACACAACTAATCTATAAATTTAAACTTTCTCTTCTTTGATTTATCCATTCTTATTTTTAGATATGAAAATCCTTCTAATAATTCTTTTTCTACATATCTTTTTGCGTTTCTAATTAAATCTTCATCGGAATCGATATCATCATCTCTGTGCTAAATATTCATAATAATTAATAAATTAGATAATAAAGTAATTAAAATTACTTACATTAGCCTTTAATTGTTTCTGAAAATCAGCCTTAATTCCTATATCCTTATCGAAAAACGATCTAAATTGATGTCGTTTTCCTTCATTTCCTTCAATTATAACATTTCCCATAAATTGTTTCTTATCTGAACTTGGTTTAAAATACTTTCCTCTAGGTAGGCGCTGGCTTAGACAAGTAGGAGAATTTATATTACAAGTATATAATGTATTTAAAGTATTTAAAGTATCCAACGAATTCAATGAGTTTGGTGCTATTACCTCACTTATTTCTCCATCTAATATATAAATAAATGTAAATGTTAAAAATAATTATATTATAATATTATATAATAATATCTTACTGTAATTAGATATTTTATACTTTCTTTCCATTTGTACAAATTTACAATAATCTGAATTAGTCGAAGGAACATTTGTTGGAATATACTTCTTTTTAAGCACTATCTTAAACTCTTCACAGTTTTTTTTAAACAAAGGTATATCTTCATGTAATATATTTTTATAACCTCTATGAACTTTAAAGTTTTTTGATGTATCACTTTCGTTTTCACTTTCGATTGAATATGAGTCTTGACTATAATTACTACATGTAATTTTGTTTTTATTTTGTTTATTATGTTCTTTTATTTTTTGAAGTATTTCAATTATATTCATATTAGGTTTAATGATCTTTTTAATATTTTCCAAAGTAATTTTTGGTTTTTTCAAATTAGTAATATTATTGCTAATATTATTTACTTGTTTAAACTTTATTGTAGGAGATTGCGAAAAATAATCCTCGTCCTTAATTGTATTCGTAAAATAACTTTCAGAGGCCATATTGTCTATATTTGAATTAGGCGTTAAAGAGTTATCATTTTTATCTTCTTTATCTTGTTGCTTTAAAGATTTTCTTGAAGAATTAAAGCACCTATAAAATAGATCTCTAATTGTTGAGTTGTCTTTACTTATTTCAAGTTTGTTCAATTCTTCGTTGTTATCTGTATCGCGGCAGGAGTTTTCAATTTTTGATATGTTATCTTGGTTATTGGATGCTGAAAATGATGATGCTGATACTAATACTTCTGATGTTGTTAAAGTTGTTGTTAGTGGTGTTGGGTTGTCTACTGAATTTATTGATTTAATTTCATAATCGTGAGAGCTTAAGGATTTGCAGAAGTTTATTGATGTCGTTGATTTTTCATTTGTAATATCTAGTTCGTCTCCATCATTATGATTTGTAGTATCATCAAAATACTTATTATAATAAGAAATTTTTTCATTTTGAACAATATTACTCATTTCTCTGTTATGTTTTCCCTCAATACTTTCTTCATTTGTAATCAAAAGGTTTAAATTTGAATTTAAATTACTAATATTAGTAATATTTCCTATTCTTGATAGAATAGCTTTATTGCCATTTCTAAATTTATTAAATTTGGTTAAATTTAAATTTACTTTTTAGGAACTCTAGGAACTTCAGGAATACCTTTAAAATATTCAGATTCGTCTGTTAATATTATATTAGGAGTTTTGTATAAATATTCATTTTCATTCAATTTGCTGAACTGCTTTATTGACTCGTTAGAATTATTCATATTTTCTTTAAGATTTTTGTGATTGTTATAAGCATATTTATTAATATTATTGATGTTGTTGTTTGACTTATTTAAATCAAAGAAGATGTTTTCTTTGTTTTCTTTTTTAACAAAACTGTTATCTTTATTTTTATCTTCTCGATCAGGTAAAGAAGGCAAAGTATTTTGAAAGTAGTTACTATTGGTATTAGTCATAAATAATAAATTTAATATGGCTCACTTAAATATTCAAATGATTCAAATTAATTCAAATTATTCATATTAATTTAAACTAATTATATATTAATTAACTCAAATACAATTAAAAATTAAATTAAATTACTTATTTACATTAAATTATCACATTAAACATTTTATTATATCTAGTAATTATTTAATTATTTTATTGTAAATGTTTAAAGTTTTAAGGTCTGTTACAAATAAAACGAACAAAACTAAAAATTCTAAACCTAGTTTAAGAACTCTTTTATGTTTAACAAGCCAAAATCCTTTTTCTACAATCTCTTCTGAGAATATTAAAAACTTTTCTGAATTTGCATGGATGGCTAGCGAAGAAAAGATGAAAGAGCATTTAAACATTTTAGACTGGAATAAGTATAATCCAGAGAAGATAAGAGATAATATAATAAATGAACAAAAGAAGAATTATAATTCAATAAAGAAAAATTATAATGATCAAACTATATATGCTGATTTTCAAAAACTTAAAAATGAAATGGTGTTAGAGAAACAAAAAGAAAAAGTTAAGAATTTGGAAGAATCAAAAATTTCCAATACGAAGTCAAAGAATAGAAAGAATAAGCTTCATACGTTTGATAATAATTCTAATATATGCTCTTCAGATGTAATATTTTAATTTATATTTATTTTTATATTTATTTTATATTTATTTTTATATTTATTTGTTTCAGTTTGATTATTTGAGAAATAAACCTAAAAACTATTTACTAGTTGGTGGTTTAGCAAATGAAGGCGAAGAAATCGACGAAGTTATCTCCTTAATTAAATCACAAGGACAGGTCATAGAGCACAACATAGTTTTAGACTTGAATGGTAATAAATAATAAAGACTTAATAACATAATAACATATTAACCCAATAATACAATAACATAATCATCTATCATTTTACTATAGGCAACCCAAGTTTAATCGAAGTCTACTACTACACCGATCAAGAGGCACTATCCGCAAAAGAAAAACTAAATAACTACCATATCAACAATGAAAAACACAACACAATTCTCTCAGCTTATAACATAAACGACTATATGGACGAAAACTCTGATAACAAAACCTTAATTATATCCGAGTTAAATCCAGCAATAAAGCAATCCGACTTAGCAGATTTATTTGGTAAATACGGTCACGTTTTAAATATCGAACTCCCAATTGAAATAAAAAGTGAAAAAATAAAAGATTACTATAATACTAAAATCAATAGTGAAAACTATAATTTAGACCAGATTTATAAGTTATCTAATGAGTATGTATCTGAATTAGAAGTTAGTAATAATGAAAATCCAATTAAAAATCTTGGACGAAATTTTAGAGTTGCACAACAACTTATTAAAAACTTCCAAATCAGTTGTAAGAATGAAAATACAACTGAAAAGGAAAAAAATGATATGTTAGTTAAAGCTAAGTACTTTTTGCAAGAAGTCTTTCCGAAGAATATTGTTAATATGATAATAAATGATGAAATTGCAAAGACAGCGGAAACACAGAATAATCCTATTTCTGATATTATACAATTATCAAAAGAAAAAGTATCTAATGCATACGAGAAAATTGCTAATAATCTCAATAAGCTTATTGAATCTCATAAAGACAAAATAGAAAAAATGACCTCTCCTCTAGAACCAAACCAAATTCCTCTTAATCTATTCGGAAATAAAATACAAAATTCTAGCGAAGGTAAGTAATATTATATTCACAATAACAATTATATATTTATATAAGATTAAAATTAATAATTAACATTATTTAGATATCGACATTGACATCATAAAAAAATCCGCACCAGAAAGCAAACAAGAAAAAGTAAACATTATAAACGATTTTCGAGATATGAACTTTATCGCAACTTTCAATCCACTTGATGAACAAATTTCCAAACTAAAATTTTATCGATCATTATCAGAACAAGAGAAAGAAGTAATGAAAGAAAAATATGATATAAACCTTAATTTTAACGCACCTAGTTTTATTGATTTCTTCCTCAAATTCTCAAACTCAATTGGTGTAAGTATATTTGAAAAACACTTAGAGCTAAGCAACTTATTCCTTTCTATGAGTAAGTTAGAACAAGACTATATCGGTAGGAAAATAGCAAAGAAAATCTCACAGAATAGATTTAATAACCCTTACAATAACTTAGAAAAGTCTAGTATTGCAAGCTATCTAAACTTACATAAATTAAAGGAGTTAAAGCCAGTTATTTCACATATTAGATCTAGGGATATGTTACGAAGGAAATACGCTGAGGATGATAAAAATATGATTTTTAAACATTTATTTGCTTTAAAGAGAAAGTTTATATTAGTTAAGAAGTTTTTGTCTAATCCTTTTTCAGTTTCGCAGAAGTTGAATTATTTAAGAGAGAATACAAAGCATGTACATAAAAGAAAGTATAATACTATTGAAATATGTAATCAGGAGTTGCAAGATATAAAAGGGGAAACCTTAATGCTTGTCGACAGCATTAATAAAGTTCAAGACTTTAAAATAAGAGAAGATTTCTTCAAAAAATTAGATGATATATTAACACCAATAGAAAGAAAGAATCTGGTAATCAAAAAGAACATAAAAGTAAACCCAGAAGGAAAAGAAGACAATCAATTACTTCATTTTAAAATTTCTGAAAAAATTGCTGATTTAAATATTAGAAAAAATAAAACTATTATAACAATAAAAAAACTAAGGAATAACTATGACTTAAAAAATCAAAAGTATAAAAAGATGTTGAATAAAGTAAAAGACGAAATGAGAGAAATGGTTAGAACTAACTTTAAAGATGACCCTGAACTCTTAACAAAAAATATGAATAAGTTAGAAGACAACTTTAGTAAACTAAGATACAACACGAATAATTTAGGAGAAAAAGAAGCTTTATTCGAAGAATTAGTAGAGGATATAGTTCAAAGAGAGTTATTTTATCTTCAAAAAATTAAAAATGTTAAAGAATACTTCGAGTGCATAGAAGAAAAGTTTGTAAGTTTAATAATAAATATTATATTATAGAATTTATATAACTATTACATATTATAAAATACTTTAACTAAACTTTTTACTTACTTTATACTTTATTAGATGGAAAAGATAGACAAAAATAATATCGTTAAAATTCTTTCAGTATACGACCTAATTCAAAAAGATAAAATTAACTTTCCTCCAGAATTTATTGACGAAGAAAGAGTCAAATATGATTCACCTTTTCAAGTATACTTTAGACAAGTACAAGACATGTTTAAAGCCGAATTAAGTAAAGTCGAAGAGGCAAAGAAGAAAGAATTAGAAAATAAAGACAAATTAACAATTGATGAAACTTTTAATAAGCGTAAGGAACTTATTGAAGACTATGTAAATAAAAGAGCCGAAGTTGAAAAGATTTTAAAAGATGAAGAGACTCTGATAGAAGGTTTAGATAGACAGACGAAACAACAGTTAGAGAAATATATGTTACTAAAGGCTGACAAACACATTTTTTCCACCAATGCTAATTATTCTGATGACGAATCAGAAATTTTATTCAAAAGAGAAATACTTAAAAAGCAATTTGAAATCAAAGAAAATATCAAAACTTACGGCGACAATTACTCGACCAATATTGATTCATACGAAGGATTCAAAGAGCATTTTAATAAGCTTAAACAAAATATAAAAAATGAACAAGGCGAGAATGACGACGGCAACAACGGATGGAGAAAACTTAAAAAAATGATGAATGATAACTATACTAAAAATAAAGGATGGGCTTTTATCACCTATTCAACTGCAGATGAAGCAAAAAAAGTCTTTCTTTCTAGGGACTTCATATTTTTAAAGAAAATGCCTGTTGTTCTAAGTCCTAAATTTGAGTTAACACATGAACATTTAGATTTTGATTATATAATGAAAAGAGCAGAGAATGACGTGAATATCAAAGATAAACTTAAAGACATGAAAGAGGCCGAATCAAATTTGAATGAGTTTGAAGGAAAATTTAAAGCTGATATGGATAAAAATCATAAGGATTATCAAGATATTTTGACTAGTTATAGAGATATGTATTCTGATCCTTTTAAACGTCATGATGAGAAAAATAATCCTTTCGATAGTGATGAAGAACAAGAAATCAAACACAATTTAAAACAACAAGAAAACACTAATGGTATCGACAATTTATGGCTTTACGAAGATAAAAACTTAGAAAAACTCAGAAGAACACAAGACACAAAGATTTCCAAAAAATACTTAGACTGGGAACTACTTAAACGTGGGATAGTACCAGAAAAATATAAAACAAAGCCAGAATCCTTAGAAGACAATAGATACGATCAAGTTTATGTTAATAATTTAATTAGTAAGGACAACAAAGATGTTGGATTTCTTCAAGATAATACTAAATATAGTCATGGTAGAAACGTCAACGTTAATTATGGAACCAAAAATTTTATAGAAGATTATTTAGGAAAAGATAATCTTGATGTAAAACCTTTTAAAAAGACTGATAAAGAAAGTGTATTTTATAAAGAAATTCTAGAGCTTAAGGATAGATTTCCAAAAGAAAAGTTCCTTGATAAAACTCCTGAAGAGTATCAAAAGTTAATAAAGGAAACAAATCTTAATTACATTCAAAAATTAAAGAAGGGAGTAAACACAGAGACAAGTATTGAAGATCAAGTTGTAGAAAAGTTATCACTTACAAATCCTATTAATCAAGTAATAAATACAATAGAAGAAGAACGCACAAATTATATCGACTACGAAAATAACAAAGACCTTCTAACTCTACAAAAGTTCTACGACCAAGGAATAAACTCTAATAAAATCAAAACAGTACATAATAACCTTTTAGAATATGATCATTTCCAAAAATCAAAAATATTAAAAGAAGAAGAAAGAGCACATGCACTAAAGATGAGGGAAGCCCAACAAGAGAAACCAGAAACAAGTCAAAATGATAAAGAAGAGACTTATAGTGAGTATTTGGCAAGAAGAAAAGAGTTTAAAAATAATTTAAAGGAAAAAGATGAAAAACTAAAGGCTGCTTCGAGTGAAACACCAACCGATATTAAGGGTAAGTCACAGTTTGATCCTTCTAATTTAACTATTGAGCATATAAAATCAATTACATGTAAAATTATTTGTTTAACTTTATAAGCTAAAAACAAGAACGATATTAGTCCTAGTAAAAATTTAGAAAGTGAGAGTGATGTGATTAAGTCAATAAGAAGAAAGTTTGAGACTGTAGTAAATGAAAATGTAATAATATCATATTATTTTAATATTGTTTAATATTATTTATATTTAATTAATATAATATATTTAGGGTAATAAGTATAGTTTTGAAGATTTTATAAGTAAGAAAACTTTGAAATTTACTGATAAATATACTAACGATCTTACCAAAAGACTTTTTAATTCCAACAGCAATACCACAAACAAAATAAGCAACAACAATATCTATAATTCAATCTCATCAAATAATACTCAATATACTACTTCCAGAAATGATACAAGTAAAACAAGTTACCTTTCAGAACAAGACAAAAAAAATATAGAACTAGAAAGAGCTAAAGCTGAATATCTAAAAGAATTCTCAGAAACCTTTGAAGAAGACTATGATACCTTCCCTGAATTCAAAGAATATTTCGACAGTAATAATAAAATTACTAATAATGCCATGTCTAACAGAATCGAACAAGATTATTCACAAAATGAGACTTCTAATCTAACAGAAAATTCTAAAATAACAGAGGAAGAAAAAAAGTCACTTCAACATAGAGAAGCACTAAGTTTACTTAGCAGAGGAAAAATTTCTCCATCTAAATTTAAGGAATTATTTGATAACAAAGATAGTTTAAACAATAGATATAACGAACAGTTTAAAAAATGGATAAATGATGATTATCTTAATAGAACTACTGAAAGAGAATTTAAATTACGTGGGAAAAATACAGAAGAGGAAAGGCAGGAGCTATTAGAATCAATAAAATTACAATCTCCTTACTTGTTTGATAAAAAAGCATTTGAGAAATATAAGGAAGACTTAGAACATAATCAATTATTATTAAGTATGGGCTTGGACACTGAGGACTTAGTTGATGAAGAATATTACTTCGATGAAGATGGGTTACTTAGTTTAGAAGAACATATATTACATTTAACAAGACAGTTTCCTAATACGAAAATATCAGTGAAAAAAGATTCAAATGGAAAATATATAATAAAAAGAGAATTTAAAAGTCTTTATAAATATAACCTAGACGACATAATCAACTTCAACCAAGAAGACGAATTCAAAAAAACAATGCAAGAATTAGACAATATGAATTTAACAGATAATATTTTATACAATGCAGAATTCTTAACACGACTTCATTCCAAACTAGATAAAATCGAATCTGAAAATACAAACAAAAAATTAAGCGAAATTGACTATAAACAGTTCATCGAAACCTTAGAGCATAACTTTAAAGTAATCTTTACAACTAGTGACAATTCTTCTACAACTCCTTTAACTTTCTTAGATTTTGTTAACTTTTCACATGAAATCTTCAACATGAACGACAAACAATTCAAAACATTAATCAACTACTCAATAAGTTTATTAACTCATAATTATGTTGAAAACAGTTTAGAAGTACCAGACTTAGATGGAAATAGCTTATCAAACTCAGGTTATAAAATATTATACTCTCTACTTAAAAGTGATAACGATATTAAAAGCTTAGAGATATTAGAAACAAATACAGATAAGTTTGACGCTGTTCAAAAGTTTAATTATATTCAAAATAGATTACTTAAATCGGTCATATCACAACTTAGTCAGAACTTAAACGAGGTAGAAAATGTATTACTACATGCCTTTTTAAATTTATTACCTAGTGATACTGAGGTCAACCCAGAGCAATTACAAAAAATAAGAAAGATAACATGGAAATATTGTAAAGAGGCCATTCTTAAAAATGAGACAGATAGCTTAGTAGCAAAAGCAAGTTTAGAAGATAAAACACAAGAATTTGTTAATTCAGTTGAAAGATTAAGACAAAACTTAAAGGAGGCTTCAGCTGATAATAAAGATGAGGTTACGCAAGAAATTGAAGAGTATTCAAAACAAATGAAGAACTTTTATAAAGATATGTTAACAATAAGTAAATACTTAATATATCTAACATATCCAATATAAATTTTAGATCCTACTGATTTAAATATCGAACATTATATTTCCGACTTAGAACTATTTAACGAAGAAATCTCAGAGCAAATGATGAAAAAAATGAGAAAAAGCAAATATATGAAGAAACTTTCTAAGAAAGATTTAGTTAAGCGTAAGTTTAAAAATATAATATTTATATAAATGATTTGATAATAAGTAATATCATAAGTTATTTGTTTCATTTACTTACTATTTATTTTTATAGCAAGACTAAATGAAGAGACTCTATTATCAAAACAGATTAGTTTTATGGATAAATTCAATCATGAGCTTAAAACTACAATGGAAAATGAAAATGTTAAGAAAAATAAAGATTTAGTTAGTGATATCTCAAGAGTTATTAAAGCAAACCAAGAAAGAAAGAAAAAGTTATTAAGAGAAGGAACACCAAACTTAGACCAGTCATATCCAAGACTACTATAAGAATGATTTGGACTGAATTGAATTCAAATAAATTATAAAAACAAATTTAACTTATTTAACAGTAAATATTAATTATTGATAATTTATATTTTTTATATGATTTTATATATTATTATATGCTTTTATATGATTTTATATATTTTTATTTACTTTTATAAGCTTTTAAATACTTTAATATATTTTTTATGCTATTAAATGTTTTTATATATTTTTTATTTGATTTTAAATGTTTTTATATTTTTTACTATTTGGAATTTTAATTTAAATACTTTTATATTCAATTAAATATATAATGCTTTTGTAATTCTTTGCTCTAACTCTTTTGATTCAAAATGTAAAGGATAAATCTCTAACGATCTCTTAACATATTTTAAAGAATCTTCATAATCTCCTTGTTTAAATCTCATCGCAGAATAATTATAAAACGGTTCGAAAGAAAATTCAGAATGCTTACAAGCAAATACAAAATTTGATTTGGCCTGTTCGAAATTTTTATTTATTTTTATTTCTAATACAGCTAAGTTATTAAATGCTTCGAAATGATTAGAACTATACGAAACAGTTATTTTTAAAGCTTGATAAGCAAGATTAATATCACCTAATCCAATAGCTACCTATGTTGAATGAATAATAAGTTGTAAGCAAATAAGTATTTATAAATTAAATTACGTGTGAGATATTGAACCAAATCTCTCCAGATAAATCATCATCAGCTAATAATAAAGCTCTCTCAAAGCAACTAATTATTAATGTTATTTATTTGATTATTTGATTATAAACATATAGTATTAAGTATATAACTACAGCAATATCTATAACTACTATTACCTTAAACAAAAATCATATTGTCCTGCATAAAACGCACATAATCCTAAATTATTCCATATTTCTGCAGTGTTTATTCCAAGTTCATATAGTCTTTTATAAAACTTTAATGCGATCTCTGGTTGATCACTATAAAAATGCTCAGAACCAATACAGGCAATCGCTTCAAAATTACAATTATCCATGTTTAAAATATTTTTATATAGTAATATTGATTGTCCTGATTCATTTAACATTTCCTGTATTCTTGCTTGGTATGTGAGGTAATAGGTTTCTGCTGGATTTTCTGCAGCTGCCTTTGAAAGTATTTCTAAAGATTTAAGGGGTTGATCAAGTTTAACATAAAGTCTATATTGATTATATTGATTATATTGTTATGATGATGTTTATTATTACTGGCTTAATTGCAATAATGAGTTAACATTAAAATTGTCCTTTGACGAACTTAGTAACTGTTTTTCAGAATCAGCAAGTAAACCTAGTTTATAATACACTTTTCCTAATTTGTATTTCCACCACCAATCTTTAAAACCTACATAAGTTGTTCCTTCGCTACATATTTCTAATACTTTTTTATAATTCTTTTCAACGTAAAATAAATAGTCTACAACAGCCTTTATTATAAATATTAAGTTTATGGATTAATTTAATACTTTTGCTAATGATTGTTTCTTAACTATTTCTTTTGAATTAATATCATTTACATTTAAACTTAATGAGGAATTTAGACTTTGTAAAGAAGCAGTTGCTATTCTCATATATCTTCCGCCTGATGTAGTTGCCCTAGTTGTACCCAATCTTTGTCCTTTTGATGCTGTTTGTAATCTACTTTGGTTACTTTGATTTCCAACACCTCTGCTAGCTGGTCTGACAACCCCGGTTACTGGGCGACCTGAGCTAGAAACTGGTCTGACTAAAGCTGAATTACCCCCTTTTGAGGATGTTCCTGGCTTTAATAAACTAGTTCCAGGTCTACATGCGCTTGATATTTTATTTTCATCTAGCAGCATATCTCCGATACCTTCTTCGTCAACTTCGAGATCATCAATATAATGCTTTTTACGAATAGCATGGGTTTTTAAAAGTTGTGCTGACTAATTGAGTTAATTAGTAAATATTGTTAATATTATGTTTATAATTAATTATATTAAGAAAACTAATAATTATTAACAAATGTGTTTGAAATTACCTGATCTTTTTCATTGTCTTTTAATATTTCATCACATAAAGTAATACATTCATCTAATTTATTTCTTTTAAAACGACTTATTGCTATTGCAAATTTATCCATACTTGGAATTTATAATTTAATAAATTTATAAAAAATTAACATTAATAATATAAATTAATAAATACTAAATAATAAGTAAGAATAAACAAACTTAATTTATAAATAAAGTTATGTTATATTGACTACTTAATTTACACATCATTTGCTCATAA
>Ga0100378_1003391_pt1 | contig 15258 bp, 19 predicted proteins | sample CryGeymeta201502_FD_81535 | JGI IMG/M metagenome (GOLD analysis project Ga0100378, IMG submission 81535) | Groundwater microbial communities from Crystal Geyser aquifers in Utah, USA - Crystal Geyser metaG 2015-02 | ecosystem: Environmental > Aquatic > Deep subsurface > Groundwater | place: USA...
ATTGTTGGTGCTTCCCCTCTTCTTTTTTGTCTTTATTACTAGCAATTATGCTGGCAGGATCATCTCCTGCTTCTAGTGCTTTATTTTTAAATAGCATTCCTTCTTAATTTTCTTCAAAATTCATGATTTATAAATCAGCAAAATATTGACAAATCATTTTTAGTCTACAAACTCAAGATGATTGTTCTAGCCAAGCTCTTCTGAATCATGGTCATCTCTGATCTCTTAGGGGACTTCACTGTCTCCTGCCTGCACCCAATCATATAACTTGGGCAAAGATACGACGATAATGATTTGGATGCCTTCTCCTATCAAAGCCCACAGTTTCCATCCATATTTTCCAGATAAATATGTCTGGACAGATGTCTGCATTCCCAAGTTAGAGAAACTGGCCATGAATGTAATAAACATCCCTGTGAGGGCATGGACTGAAAAATCGTTGATCATATATGAAGCAAGATAAAATCTCCAAGTGCTTAGAATAGAAGTTACGAAGGAAGTTACTGCGACTACCCATACGTCAATAGGAAAAACAATTATCAGGTAGCCATGCACGATCACATCGATCAGAAGAACAAAAATGAAAGCATTTTTTCTACCCTTTAAGTAGTTGGTCCAAGTTCCATAGAAAAAGTTCATAACAATGATCGGAAAGACAATTAGATTTCCGATTGTGTTGAGGGTGTTTCTTGAAAAGCCAGCCTTTACCAGTTCATAGCTATAAAGGGCAGTGAAAAAGTTTAGGCCTTGAATGTAAAGTAATTGGAAGATGCAAGTTCTGAAGTACCGAGATGACCACCTGAGACAAACCTTGTAGTAGCAGATGATTTATCCGAAGTTGAATCTACTCCCTTTTTTTTAGCTTTCAAGAATAGTCTAGTGGAAAAAAAAGTGAATGAATATTGCAGGAAGAAAAATACACATTCCAAGAGCAAGAAGAACTGCTTGGGGAGTTGTAATTGGGTTCACAAGTCCTATCGAGTGGGCAAAAGATGAATTTGTAAGTTTAAGAAGAATGAGTCCTCCAATGAGAGCTCCAGCTAGTTGCGAATACCCCATGATGATGCTGGTATGCGACTTATTTTTGAGCTATTTGAGCATGATAGCGTGTGCGGCAATATCGAGGATGGCCATGAATGTCTGAGAAACTATGAACAAGACTGCGAGCAAGTTACTATATCCTAAATTGGTGTAAAAGCTACACACAATAACGAGGATTCCGCCCATACCTGTTGATATCACGATCCAAAATTTTCTCTTGCCATAGGATATCACTGTGAATTTTTAAACGAGAGGAGCTATGAATAGCTAGAGGGAAAAAGGAAGCTGGCTAGCATTGAATAATGCCATGGTGTTGGTGCTGGGAAGTTGAGGGTATACGAAGGGCATTGTTCCTACTATCCCCGAGACGATTCCCTGTAGGAGGTAGAGGTAGGAGAAGAGAGTGAAGTACTTCCAGTTTTGGATAGGTTTATGATCACTCAGATCAGTGTTCCTTTTCTCTGGAGTTTCAGGATTAAGCTGTTTATGATCTGAATCTTAAATTGATTTCTTTTCTTTCATGATTCAACTGTAGTGATACTTACTGAATAAATGTCGAATACGGATATGTGAATATGAAATAGGACTGCTGGGATACGTCACTGACTACGAATCATATCGGCTGCATCTTTTTGTTTCCTTCCTGGTACTAAACTTCATATTCGTTTTCGTCGTCGTCTTCATCCGTTCTCGACTTAGTGAGATAGCAGCGAATAGTGTTGATGACGAAGAAGAGCAATCCCAGCCCCAGGAGGGCCATAATGACTATGATAATGATGCTGGTGGTGGCTGAGTCTAGTACTAAATACTTGCCATGGTGAAGATTATCAAATAAATATATTGACCATCAGTGAATACTGTAAAAGGATTCATCAATGTTGCAGAACGATTTTTAGTTGTTGGCGAACTTATTGGTGGTCTTCAACTTCACCAGTTTGTCCTTAACATTTGGTTTAGAGGCCAAATAAGATATTTATTCAGTCTGAGTTCGCTTGTGCATGTCTGCCATGAAAGAATTAGCTAAATCCTGCTCATCCCTGTTGTTCTGCGATTTATCGGAAAAATGCTCAGTCTTTATTGGTCTGTACCTTTGTTTCTTTAAAATCTTTTAGAAGATATAGGTCATCTGAATGTTCCAGGAAATACCTTGTTGAGATTGGGGTTGTTATTGCGTACATTTTACTCATTCACCCATTTGCGATATACATCTTTGCCATTCGCGATTTGTTGAGCTTCTTCAATGTTGTTCAGCTTTAGATTTATCTTTGACCTATATTTCTTCTATAGACTAAAGTTTTTAGGAATTCTTGGAATAATTTTTTTGAGATCGATGTGTGTCTTGTTTAGATTTACCTTTTAAGCATCCAAAAAATGTTCGACTGATCTATGTCCAAATAGGAGTACTTCCCCAAAACATTGGGATTCATACTTGATTGCAGTTTCCTTCTTAACTCCGAAGCTTTGTGTGTTATGAGAAGCTATTGCTCATATCGGTGCCTTTCCTGCTATTGTTCTGAATATCGTTGACATATTTTTTCCATTATCTTGTGAGCCCCTTTCCTTTACAGAAGATTCTCAAAAGTGTTCGTCCTAACGTATTTCCTCATTTTAGGCTTTAGAACGTCAGGTTCATAGGCATCAAACACTATTTATCCTCCATGATCGATTCCCTAAATGAAATGGGACATATAGAAAATATTAATCGATTCTTCCTTTAAAATGAAGGAAGTCAAATTCTCGAAACAGAAACAAATTTATATTCAAACAAATTGGGGACTTGGTTAATATGAATGATTCAGTCAGAACTACTTTTGCTTGTAGCAGTCATTTTTGATTAAGGCTTAAATTACTAGGCAGCAAAGGATCATATTTTGGGAGATATGTGAGCCATGACCTGAGCAAACTCGTCCTCAGTTATGACTCCATCGTTGTTGAGATCAGTTCTTTCAACCATCAACTGTACTTCATCTTCAGTAATTTTCAAATCTAACTCTTGGAATACCCTCCGGATATTTTTTTCGTTAAAGCATCCTACTTTTTCGTCATCGAATAGCTTAAATATTTTGCTGTAATTGGGTTTGGTTCCTCCATAAAGAAAGGCTGTGAAAGCAGTCAGAAAATTAGGAAAGTCCACTGGTTTTTTTGAGGCCGTAATCTCCTCTACTGCCAGCTATAGTGATCTGTTTTTGCCATCAGCATTGTAAGCCTTAATAAGATTGGCAAGTTCTACGTAAGCATATTTATACAGCTAGGTTCAATTTTCCCAGTGCCGTTGGGGTCTAGAAGGTCAAAGGCATCTTTAAGTTATAGAACATCCTGCCTGGTGATGCCATTAGTAGCATAGGATGCTGCATCGAAGGCATGATAAACGTTTTTGCCTCCGATGTTACTCTTCTTCATGGACATTTTGAATAATATATCTTAGATATGCTATCGAAATATGCCGATAAGATAATCAAGTTCATTCCATAAACTGGATCTTATAAACCTCCCACTCCTTAGTCGTGAACCTTCCCTTCATGTTGCCCGTAAAGGCCTGACTCGACTAAGGATTTCGTGCGTACTTGAAGTTGTTGTAACTAATTGGAAACTCCGCATTTGATTTTTCAATGTTGGAGTTATCCACCAGACAGATGTCACAACACCCAAAGATCGGCCCCTTCTCAGGATTGCAGGCTATAGCAAACTGGGCCAGATTTAAATTGAATCTTTCTCTCAGGTCAAGAGAAAATATAAATGATGTCATAGATTTATCGGCTGCCCAGTGTTTTTTGCTGGAATTCCATGCCAGAGGAGTATACCCTCCAATAATCTTTCCATACTCCGTCTCCACAATCGTGATGGTTCCCTCAATGTTGTCACATTTTTTGTGGAATTCAAGAGCTGAGAAATTGTGTTAGCTGGCTCGATAAAGAAGGTTAAAATTTTTGATGTTCTGTTTGGGGAAGAGGGACCGAATATATCCATGGTCTTGAGTGATTTTACTGTTGAAACCGGCGATGTCGTTGGTTCCAAAGGAGCCTAAAGTAGCATTAGTTGAAAATGACATAGTTTCTTTCTTACAGTCCAGCATATAGAGTTCCTTGATCCTGTCTAAAGAGTGCTCAATAACTTTGTAGGCCTTCTGACACTCTTCGGCGTTGAAGTTGGTTTACAGAACCTTATCCTCATTCATGAAGAGGTTGGACAGGACTTGATTCATATAGACTCCACTGATGTTGTTGTACTTGTTGTCGTTGACCATGTTGATAAAGTTCATCGTTTACTGGTTGAACCCGAAGAGACTCAACCATTTCTTGAAGTTCATATGCTAATCTTTCACCTTTTTTATTAGGTTTGAAAACAGCAACTACATCTCTTATTGAAGAGTAAACAGTTCGGGGATCTTTGTGTTCGGGTTCTAGCATATTATATTATCCAATTAACTCCACGCCATTTTTTAACATTTCTCGTGGAAGAGGGAGCACTCTGTCTTGCTATTCAGCCCATGCTCGCACATGAAGGCTGGCTTTCTGCAATTGGCATTGATGCATATCATCGTGCAAGGGTTTCCATAGACACACTCCGGACAGGTTTTGATTGGTCTGCTCATCTCTAAAAAATATTATATGTTTAGTTAACTTCTGAAATTTCCGCAGATAAAAAGCCTCAAAATAGAAAATGACACTATTGTGGTAGAACTGAGGGAATACTTTGGGTAATTTTATTTGGCAATATGGGAGCTATAAATTATTATTTAATTGATTTTTCAATAATCAATCACATCTCATTGATTTTCTTGATCCTTTCGTCTCGAGCTTGCTCCAATTCTTTCATGTCTTCGAGGGAAGAGTTCATCTGCATAAAAATAATCTTACTCCAACAACCAAAGTCCTGAACTATGATTGAAGCCACATTATGTTGTTCTGGTAATTATCAATGTCTTTCAGAGTCTCAGAGCAAAACTCTTCTTTGAGCTGAACGTCCTTTCCGGCTCTCTTTTCCTTGTCTGCCAAAATTTTGTGATATTCATGCTCAGTTTGCTTTTTCTCCTTATTTACTTTATGCCCCTCGCAAACGTAGTCAACCCAGTCGGCGAGATCGACAATATGAACAGCATAAGAGGAATTTTCACAAGCATCCTTGAATTGTTCATCATTTTTCAACTTGAGAAGTTCGTCATAGTTGCTTTCAGAAAGGTCCTTGAAGTTGATGTTAGCCAGACGGGTAAGGAAGTCTTCACCTTTGTAGTGGAGGAGAGCTTTTTCCTTGAAAACCTTCCAGTCGTACTTGGATGCAGGCTATTGATATAGCACAACGAATAGTTTGATGAACAAATCTTTGAGAATGGGTTCCTTCTAGTAATTTAAATGAGCAAGATTTTCGGGCTTAACTTTAGCGACAGACTCCTTGAGGCCTGTGCTAATTGAGGTAAGGACCTTATTTTTGGAGGAGAGCTACTACTCTTTGGCCTTGAGGAAACTAAGCTATCAGAGATGATACTTGACACTGCCCTGAATGAATTTGTCGTCTTTCTTGAGCTTATGCTTCAACTACGAAAGTGTTCTTTCATAAAGCTCGTATTCTTCTCTCAACTTGTCGAGCACCTTATCGTTCTCTCGATTGATCTTTTCGAAATCTTAACAGATGGCTCGTACCTTGAATTTCGCTGGTCAGAAATTCGTTGATGTGAGAGTGGATTTATTGGCTCTTAGGAAGGAGGACTTCTCCAACTCCCTTATAGATGCTTTCAAGTTTTCCTTTCTCTTGCATTTTTAAAAAAATTATAAAACAGTGTCAGGAAGTTAAATAACTCTGTAAGATTTATGGTTCTACATCATCAGCTCATTTGTAGAAGTTGAAGTCTTTCTGAGTTCTCCTGACCACGGTCTTGTAGGCCTTGTCGAAGTCTTGCTGAGTAATCACGTATCTATTCTTTCGAACTGCTTTCATACCTGCCTCCTGACAAATACTAGCAATGTCAGCAGCACTGATCTGGTCAGGTCTGCTCACATATTGCTCCAAATCCACATCCTCTGAAAGGTTCATTCGGGAAGTAACTGTCTGGAAAATAAGTCTCTTCTGTCTTCTGTCGGGGAGAGGAAACTCAATTTTTCTATCCAACCTACCCGGGCGAAGCAGTGCAGGATCTAGTGTATCGTGCCTGTTGGTTGACATAATGACCTTCACATTCACATTTTGCTAGAAACCATCCATTTGATTCAATAATTAAATGAGGACTCTTTGGACCTATCTGTCAGCTCCTGTCTGAGCATCAAAACGTCTGAGTGACATAATTATTACTTTGTGGCGATTGAATCAACCTCATCTATGAAGACGATTGATGGAGAGTTTTCCTTTGCAAGTTTGAATACATCTCTGACCATTCTGGGTCCTTCTCCCAAATATTTTTGCACGAATTACGAGCCAACAACTCTGATAAATGTAGCAACTGTGCAGTTAGCAACGGCTTTAGCCATCATAGTCTTTCCTGTACCAGGAGGACCGTACATTAAGACACCTTTGGGAGGGTCAATACCAATCTGACTGTACAGCTCAGGATAAGTCAAAGGCAGTTCAACGGCTTCTCTCATTTCTTGCTTTTGAGTGTCAAGACCACCAATGTCTGCGAAGGTCACATCAGGCTTTTCCTGAACCTGCATCATTTGAATAGCAGCATCTGATTCTGAGGGAAGAATGTCGACAACTGAGTAGCTGTGGCGATGCATAGCAATACTGGTGGATGTTTTGAGTTTTTCTCGGTCGATGGTTGATAGAACTCTGACATAGTAATTGGTTCCTCCTGTTGAAGTCACCAGTCCATGGTTTTCGTCGATCATCTAGACGAAGTGGCCGACGACCAGGGGAACAGCCTGGATGCGCTTGAGTTATTCTTTGGACCTGACCTATTATCTTTTGAGCTTGATTTGATCTTCCTTGATGTAGTCTTCCTGAATGCTGAGGAATTCAAGATATTTGTTGAGCTATTGCAGCTTGTTGTAGAGGTTTTCTTCCTCTGATTTGTTTCCGTCAGTCTTTGGGACGATTTATGGCATTTCGATATCCATCATCGGTCTAATTCAAATAATTTTTAAATGTTATTAATTTCACATTTGATTATCTTAGCAGGACTCTTATAAGCATATGGGCAAGGAGGAACCAGAAGATAATATAAACAAATAAGAGGAGAAAAAGTAACCAAAAAAGATCATCAAAAAGGTACCTTTCAAGATGCCCTTCAAAAATAGCAAAAAAGATGATGATTAGGACCTGAAGAACTGGAAGCCCATGAAAATATCATAAACAGTAGAGCAGCAAAGACAATAGATTAGAAAATAAAAAGTCAACTTAGCAAGCAACTTTCTGATGGCCTTACCTAAACCAAAGAACTAAGAATCCAAGGAGGTCAAATTGTCTTTTGATGAAAAGGCTCTTTTCAGAACTAAGGAAAAAATGAACAAAAAACAGTAACTAACATAGTAGCAGATAAAGTGGGATGTTGAGGACCAAACCTTCATCAAGAAAGAATTTGAGAAGTAAAGCAAAGACAAAATCGAGCATGAGTTAGTGGAAGAGGATTAAGGCGAAGTGGTAGTTGATAAAATTCAATGGCTGAATGAGGAGAGGCCGAAAATAAAAGAAATCGACCTAACGAAAGCAGTTGATCGGAGCTGGCATCAGGAAAAATCAAAGAAAAATGAGATGCAGCAATAGATATGGGATTCCAGCTTACTCAAAGGCAAAGGGCAGATAAGCGAGTTTGTGAGAGATGCGATCAAACGCTTCGATGACGATGAGGTGGATTTGAACAAACAGCATCTCAACAAGAAGCAAATGAGGAGTCGGTATGGCTGGTGATTTTTTGTAATTGATACAAATAAGTCAACATTGATCATGAAGCTGGCTGTAAATCAGCTCAAATTTATTCTTTTCTAGCAAACGTTCAGAGCAGGTGAGGAGGTCATTCAAAGACCATTCTTCTATTTTGGGGGATTTGAATACGGGATCAACTGCTATTTTGACCACATTTTATATCATTGTTGGGATGATATCGTTGAGGATATCACAGTCAGTCTCGAGACAAGGGTTGGTATTGATTTAGATCAGCCAAGGCTGCATCTCTTCATCTATCATGAAGTCATATCCTAAAATTTAGAATGTGTGTTCTTTACAGCTTTAATCAAAATTATTGGCTGATTTTATAGACAACCTGACCAACTACTTTAAAGCTGGAAGAATTTCAGTAAAAAAGTTAACGTTTTTGTCAGCATGAAAGAGATCCAAATATTTTTGAAATTCTTCAAACCGAACTTTATTCCCCATTTCATATTTACTGTATTAACTGGCTTTCTTCTGAACAGCATCATTTGTCAGGTGAATGTACTTGTTTGAGCAGTTCTTCATTGAAAATTAAAAGCTTGATGTTCTGATATACCCAGTTGGGTAAAAGTAAGCCGTGATACTGGGAGTGGCTGTTACCAGAGCGAAACAGCGGATATCAAACTTTCTTCGATGAAAGAGAAAAGGGTTGATATATTTCTGTACAATGAAAGTCTTTTCAGGATGTTTTTGATGCTCTTTTTCAATGTACTTTTTAATATTTTCAATCTTTTTGCTGACCCAAATTCCACAGCCTCTGTTCGAATTTTCTCCAGGTTTGATAATCCACATTAATTTTTCTTTCTCTTTGCGGTTTAATATTCCTTCTTCGTGTTGAATCAGTTAGATTATGTCTTCTTCGGATTTGAGATGGAAAGTGAGAGGAACATAGCTAAAGACGTTTTCATCTCTGTCCTCACAAAAATGTTTCAAGTTGTAATACAATTCCTTTTTGTTTGTGAGAATCCGATGATTCTCGATGTGGTTGTGAGTCACCTTCACACTTTTTCTTTTCTATGCTTTTACTTTCCTCAAGTAAACTTTAAGGTCTTCCATAAAGTTTTCCCTTTTGCACTCTTGCTTTATCATAAATTTGTCCTTGTCTGTCAGGATTCCCTCCATGTCCTCATCAAAAAATATTCTCTTGTTGTCTCTTTTCTTCACCTTAATTTTGGCTTTCCGATTTATTACAATCTGGTCTTCTTCTCCTTACAATTTTTTATTGACCTTATCAAAGTTCCCCAGGTTGTTGAATATTTTCTTTTTAGATTTCTGAGTCCAAATAAGGTTAGCCTAAGTCTCATCATGAGTGAGGGACCACCAAAATCTATTAGCAAAAGTGGATTTTATGACCTTGGAATTATTTCCTTTACCAACGAATATTTTGTATTTTTTGACTTACTGACTTTAATAGGAAAGTCTCAGACTGTAGTTGACCAGAGACAAGAAGATAAAATACTTCTGGAGCTTCTTTTTTAATTTTGAGTCAACAAATGTTTTGCTGAATCCATGCTTTTTGGATTACTTCAGGTCAGCAACATGGTTTTTCAAAGGATGAAGCCCTATTTCAGGTTGCCGAGATTATTTTCTTAAATTTTTGGCAGCTGAAAACTCTTTTTTTTTAATGCTGTTACAACGCTCAACCGAGCCACCCAAAGGAATGTTTTAGTTGGAGTGATTCCGAAACTATGCAGTTCTAAGGAGCTTTCTTTCATTTTTAATGAGTGGAGGTTTGCGGTGGATGCGTGCTGGGTCATGGTTTTATTGGGTTTCTTTGCTTTTGGATTTAACTTTGATCATGCTACTAAGAAAACAGTTACAGCGATATAAACATCAGCGAAGAATATTATTGGATTTAAATTGGAAGTCATCGTATTTCGTAGTCTTCCAACTGTCATATGAGTTATCGATCAAATCTTCAACAAATTATCTGACCTAGGTTAATAATCAGCTTACCTTCGATAGCTTTTTTGGTAGTTTTTTTGTGAAATGTTCAAGCTTGAAATCCTTGAAGCATAATATCTCCTTGTGCCTTGCTTCAAAAACCTTCAATTTCCATATCAGCTCATCTTTACACTCCAAAAGCTTTGTAAAATGCTGAATCATCAGGGTCTCGTACTTCTTAAAGGAATCCGATTAAAAACCTCCGAACATTTTAACCATCTATTTGGTCATTTTGAATGGAGCAGACTCAAACTTCATGCCTCCAGGCCCAGAGCCGAAGATAAAGGCCAGATCAATATGAAAAATGGTCCCATCTCTTTTCATCATGATATTGCAGTTGTTTCTATCCTTGATGTCGAGCATATGCTGAATGAGGCAAAAACCTGAGTAACTTTATGCAAATTTATTCATAACTTCCCCACCCGGTTGTTATTTACAGAGCTATTCAAGGTATTAAACCATTCCTTTTCCTTCATGAAGGGCTTTTATCTGGTGGATAGTTGTAGCGTCGACAAACTCATATAGTGCCCCTGTCTTGAAGGGTATTATTTCGTATGGAAGAATGTACTATTTTCCTAATATAGTGTTGAAGTATTTGATAAACTCCATTGCGATGATTTCGTGGGCTAGTTGATCATCTACCTTATATAAGAATCGTCCAAATTCAAAATCAAGAACAAGAGGACACCTATTTCTGGTCTGGATAAAGAAACTGTTTTTGATGCTTATATTAACAACCTTCCTCAGCTCAAAGCCAAAGCAGAAGATAAAGCCTTTAAGAATTTGAGCTTTATAATCTTATTCATCTTATGTTTGTGATTTTTGATGAAGAATTTTATTGATGTGGTCAATTTGCTCTTCAAAATAGGCTCTTTTTTCAAAGCTGTCCTCAATCTTAAACAAATTTTGAGAAATTTAATCCAAGAGACGAATGATAGTTTCCTAGTCACTGACAAACTTCAGCTTTCTTTCTTTGGAAATGGGCATATGTAGTATGGCTTTTTCGGAATACTAGATGTCCTTGGGACCGTTGATGAAGCTCTCATCGAATTTGGCAAGAGCAATATCCAGTTGCTTTTTTGTTTATTCTGAAAGCTTTCCGTTGAAGACATTTTCCAAAACATATCGATACTGAGTAAAGAGACAGCTACTTTGAGATAAAATTAATTCCGATGCATTTCTTTCAACAACCAGTTCATTATGTTCTCGTTTCTGAGTGCAAGCATTCTACATAAGGAGAGGTGAACTTAATTTCAACAATGTTGATTTCAATTTGACGCTAATTCATGGAGTGGATGGACTTCTCCATGTCTGCAAAGGGGATGGTCTTGGTGGCTTTCCAACTGTTACTCTCCATAAAAGTGTAGAAACGATTAGTTATAAGGCGATTAAAAATCTAAGCCTATTTATCCGGCTTGATTGAAGCTATAAATAAAATTAATAGAGATGAACCCTGAAAACAGAGGAGAACACATCCAGCTCAGACACTCTCATCTCTGGAGAAAACCTCTCAGCTATGAAAAGCCTGTGCCCAATGCTGCATCCTGTCACCGGCAGCTCAACGAACGTACATCTTTCACCATTCAGTCGGTACCAGCGGACAAAGCTGGAGAACCAGAAACAACTCCATTCTCTCCTACTCTAATGGATTCAGAAACAGATCTTGTCTCACCAACAGAAACACTTCCGATCAACTCGAGGAACTCTTGACCGAAAAAGACAAACAGCCTAATCTACAGAGAAGTTTGGTAAGGTCTTTGAGGGAAGATGCTGACTCAATTGATCGCTGCAACGCATTGCTCAAAGGAATGAGCGATCTCAAGCAGCTAGACTTGCTGAGAGGCAAAGAGATGAACCACACAAAGTTTCCAGGAAATATCAAGTACTCCCACATTTACAACGACTACCATTAGAGAGTATCAAATCCCGGCTACAGCAGAAACCAGTTGGGAAAGCATTACTTCAAATGATACCCAACCATAATGATTTGCAAACATCAATATAAATGATTTCATCATATACGGCGCACTCCCGATTATTTTATCTGTTTTTTTGCCAGGATTTGCTGAAGCTTCCCCCTGACTGCTAAAATCTACTCTTCTAAAGCTTCTAACTTTATCCCTAATACAAGTTTTTATTCTTATGATTCCTCCATCTATTATTTAGTCTTCAAATCCCCAGCCTATCTTTAAATCAAGTTGAGGAGGGTGTCCTGATTATCGCAGCTAGTCTCAATTTATTATACTTTGATTTTGTGATTGACTTGGGACAGAATTAAAGCTGCTTGATCAGCTGACAACTCGCTTTTTTTGGCCTTCCTGACGAGTTGCTCAATAATGTGCTGATTGCAGTTAAATTCGTATTCTGCATCGTCATATTTGCTCAGGATTTGTCTATTTTTGGTCATTTAGAACAACTGAAGCTCTTTTCCTTTCAATTTCTGAGCATAATTTTCTGCTCTTTTGATTCTTGCATCAAGCTAATCCTTGATTCTATCGTACTTCACTGACAGCTTCATGTGCTCTTGCTTTTCGATATTGATTCTTTCTTCGTAGTACTAGAGCTTTTCAAGAAGTAGACCTTTCCCTTCATCAGAATTTCTAAGCATGTCGATCTCAAGTTTTAAGGATTCAGAACTTTATCTTTGAGACATCTTCAAGGCAATTTTCTAATTTATCCTCTCATTTAGTTCAATCTCATTCTTCAGCTATTCCTCATCCTTTTCAAGTCCTGAAAATATTTTTTCTAAGGTTTATTCTTCAGTTTTTACGCCCTTAAAGTTATCATACAACATCTGAGATTGCTTCTCGAGTTGCTTCATGTTATTGTCCATTCTCAGTTGATCCTTTGCTGCTTCTTCGCTGTAAAGAACTCGGCTCACAAGAGGATTGAATTATTCATAATTTTGAACTGCCTCAGCATGACTCGTCTTCAAGGAAGTAAGCTCTTTCTTTTCTCTAAATTTCAGTGTACACTGAAAATGGCCAACTTCCTTTTTCTTGTTTAAAATCAGAATCAGTTTTGACTATCCTTCTTCAGAAAGCTCCCTGAGCCTACTAAGGCTAAGACTAATCGATCCCAACCCAACAACTGTGGCATGATTCTGAATATTAAATGCTTTACAATGTTGTCTTCGCTTCCTCCAGGACAGGCCATTAATCCAAATTTAAGAGTCTGATGTTCTATCAATTTATCGAAGGAGAAGAGATTTCTTTTGAATTTTGGGCGATGGGTAAGTTGAGCGAGGTCCGTTCTCATCTTGATGGGAGGAGTGTGATTATCCTTTAACTCAAGCTGAACTGCAATAAAGTAGTGCTGAGGTGTTTCAGCAGCCACATTGTCAATTTATATTTCTAATTTCATTCCTTTATTAATACATTGAAGAGGTCTAATTATTAAAATGAGAGTGTGTCACTTTCCATCGACTTTGTTGGAGCGGTATCTAAGATAATTTGATACCCTTTTGTTCCGAAACGTAGGGCTAGTGCTACGTAAAAAATCTGGTGAAATGTTCTCGACTCGATCAGCCTAATTGTAAAAACACCTGTATTTATTAGGCGAAATTTGTCCCTCGTAAGTTCTCCTCAGCTAGCAGCTCATATTGATTCTTCTACCATCTCTTTCCTTGGGGGAAGACAGCCTTCTTGGGCTTCTTTTGGCAAAAGTTGGACTATTGGCTTACTCATGGCGGTTGTTAAACTGCTCTTTGAGGTGAGCTACGTTTCTTTTGCGTATAAACGCGACGATACTCTTGGGTGGCTTTGTTCTGAAAAAGTTCTTTTCGTCATCAGGCTAGAATCTTCTCGGACTTTAGGCTGAGGTCAATTAATTATTTTCCAGAACTAAAAAGCTGCCTGCATAATTTTCAATAGTACTGAGGTTTACGACTCTTTCTTTCTTCATCACGCAGACTTCCTCCCCAGCTATGCATTTGTTGTCTGGCTTTCTAAAAATCAAGGAAGTCTTCGACATAGGGTCATTGGAGAGTACTTTGCTATCAGCCATTCTAAGTTGATTGACTGACTTGATGTTGCGTTCAACAAACGATGATTTTGTTTTTTCGGGTTTAGATGCCTCTTGATAGTACTTCCTTAGAGCACAAATACTTCCAGAGGATCGAAGCTATAATCCTCGTCAGATATTTGGAGCAGGTTGGTAGTTGCAAGCTCTTCAGGGTTGGTGTCTTTTCCGTTGCTTGAAGGAAAGAGGGATATTCTTTCGGAGGGAACTAGATTTCCTGAAGTCTCACTCTACATAAAATAATTAGCATCAGTACCGTAAACGGAGATACAAACAATCAACTTTGGAATTTATCATCTGGCGTCAAACTCAGATCGTTGTCTTGCTCTCCTTCTTGAAGTTATTTTAATTGTAGGCTCAGCTACCAACGATTGATATTGCTGAAGATATCTCCACTTACTCTTGAGCTGCTTCAGAATTATCTAAAATCTACTCTAATAAAACATCAGAGTTTTGTCAGCTATTCCTGGAGTACTGTTAGCGATGTCGACACATCGAGAATACTAAGCTCTGAAATCACTTATTTAGCTTTCTATTTTTTTGACATGATAAAATACCTAGGAACTATCTTTTTGTTTACTTTGGCTCAATAGTTGATTGGTATTAGCTCCTTCAACCTAAGAGTTAAAAGTTTCAATGTCCAACAGAAGCATATTTAAATACCTGTCCAGTCGGCTAATAGATTGAATCATACGCTGCTTATTCGCTACGCCTCTGAATGAAAGTTATTCCTCAAGTGCATCTACTTAAGGTAAGCTGAAAGGAGTCACATAGTTATGTTGTTCATCTTAGGCTTACTCCTGATCTCTCCACAAGGACCTCACAATATCTGTGTTGGATCATAAGTACCCACTGTTGAAGATATTTCTGTTTTTGCTGTATCTTTATATGACTTCCTTGTCTATCTTTGTTCAGGTGAATGCTTATAAAGTTTGTTATTTTATTTGTTATTCAAAGTATCGTGGACGAACATCGTGGAAGTGTGAGAGCTGTGTTTATTGAAATGAGAGAAGAACAACCACTACTGACCTTTTGCATTCTTTTTCTGGAGTTATTGCTCGGAAGGTTCTGTTTTTATGGCTTTCCTTCTGAATATTTTCATGCAGTTAGGTTTAAATTTTCCAGCTATTATCAAAAACAGACTTGTTTATTAAGATCATTGATGTGGATAAGTTTGTGGCTCAAATCTTGATAGACGATACTTCCTGATGACTTGAGTTTATAATTAAACACATCTGATTTTTCAAGCTTCCCTCTCTTGATTCTCGAAGATCCCTGCTTGACTGAACGAGAAATATTTTTGGAAACACTAATTCTACTCAGCTCATTTTATATCCCTCGGTATTGCTTATCTACTGAAATGGCTCTTTTGTTCAAAAGAGGTAGCCTTTCCTC
>Ga0100378_1003395_pt1 | contig 15253 bp, 16 predicted proteins | sample CryGeymeta201502_FD_81535 | JGI IMG/M metagenome (GOLD analysis project Ga0100378, IMG submission 81535) | Groundwater microbial communities from Crystal Geyser aquifers in Utah, USA - Crystal Geyser metaG 2015-02 | ecosystem: Environmental > Aquatic > Deep subsurface > Groundwater | place: USA...
CATGTAGACCCTCCAATAAGGCCATATGCTTAAATTTGTAGCCAAAGGAAAGACCTTCAATCCTCACATTGGTGTAAGAACATTTCCGAGGCAAACATACGGAGTTAGCGAGGAATCACCCGAATAATTTAAACTAAAACATACACTAGTCGGATAAAACTCCTACATCTATCAACACGAAGGAAAGCCTTAATTTGAATATCACAGTCAACAGCACTTCTTCAATGTTCATACAAGCACTCATCTTGGAGATTCTAGTTAGTTTTCATCGAGTCAGGCCAAAAATAAAATGGCTTTTCACAGGAAAAAGGGTAGACTTACATAATTCATGGACAAAAATGGTTGGATGTCAAAGGTTACACCCATCATGGGCTACGAACGAGGACCCATTGCTCGATCTTTGTGTAATCGTGACCGGCAAAAGCGTATCAACTCTCTCACTCCTCGCATTAAATACGAAAATCCAGTGGCCTAGAAGTACAAAGTTGATCCTACTAATTACAGCAAGACGATAACAGTCCTGATGGGAGAAAAACTGAGGATCAAGAAGGACAGACAGGAACTCAATTAACTACAAGGACCAGCTATAGCTAGGGCAATTGAAAGAGAACCTGACCCTTTTTTAGCAGGAAATGTTGAAGATAAAGTGATCAAGACAAATATGGACTTTTATTCCACAAATACAACTTTCCATCAGAGAGGAGCTACCGCTCAAACTCCCAAAAGAGATTTATTCCGATCCTCAAGGCTGAATAAAAGAGCTGATAAGTCTCAGAAAGCTTAAAGAAAATTCAGAGAATCAGCCTCCCCTTGTGCAATAAATTTATCGGGAGTTCAGGACAATACATTACCATATCGAGGACAGAGCTATAAAAAACCTACATCTTTTGAAAATGAGGACCTCTAACTTGAAGATTGGTTTCGAAACACTTGCTACAACAAATGGCATTATCGCCCGAAGAAGCTCGACACCGAGTAGAGAGACGAAGAAAGGCAAAAGTTGATGTTGAGCACTAACTTCTGATTATTAACATTTAATTGAGATTGATCATTGTAAATTAATCTACTCCATGCACTGATTTATGAAATTAACCAACTGGAAAGTTCTCTCAGCAGAAAGCACTTTCTCCATCAAACACTGAACCATCGATATTCTAACAGGTTGAGCAATCGGATGCGAAAGAATTTTATTGACAATTTTTTCATTCAAAGCAAGAGTAGGGTATTTCTTATTCTTAGTTGAGTAGTATTTCCAAAATTTCATTATCTTTTTAATGCCAATTTTAATAAGTCTATCTATAGTGCTCTTTACCTCCTGAACACTCCAGTTATTTTAGGCATACTTTTTGCTTATCACCAGATGAACCGATTTTTAGTTTTTGAAGGAAACGTATAATTCAGCTATTTACTTTTCAATGGCAGGATTTCCGGCTAGTGATGTGTTATTGAATTGAACCATTGAGCTAGGCTGAACCTTGACTCCAACTGCGCTATTGCCATTGGGAGTCATTTGTGAAATGTTGCTATACCTGGATGCAGCCAATTTAGCATTTACCTCACTCTTTGAAGCTACCAAGCTTTTACTGTGTTTGCTACCCGCAATACTTTGATTTTCATTATCGTCACTTCTTTTTTATAGTTGCTTTCTCATTTTTTGGTAAAGACCCATCACCTCATTTTCGTATATGGTAGATTCTTTTAAGCCGTAAACAACCTCAATGATCTTGTAAAATGCGTTTAGTTCTTTGGGGGGCAACCACTTTTTGCAGTTAGCCATAGGAGATCTCAGCAATCTTTCTTCAAAATGATCGAATGGTTTTATGTCTTTTTTCATCACCTTTGTAAGAATATCACAGACTCGGCGAATAGATGAACGAATTATCGAGGTCAAAAGGCTGTTGTATGTATTTGGCGTTATTTAGTACTTCAGAACACTTCGAGCGATATGGAGGCCATAGCCAAATTTAATATAAATTCGAGCAACTTCTATCTCTCTCTTTTGCCTGACCTACATAGCTTGATGCCGAATTTTTACTACTTTCTTAGCTTACCTGATATCTTACTCCTCTTCTGGCTATCTCTCATCTGGAATGGATATAAAAGGCTCTTTTCTTTATCGAGGGCTCACATTGTATTTTATAGCACTACTAGATTCTTGCCAATTAACTTAGTTAGCATAATTCGGCCTGGACTTTTCAGCTCCATTTTATTGAGACAAATCGAGGTGACTTTTAAGAACTATCAAATCATTGCTTAACTTGCAGATACTGTTTTCCATCGAGTACTAAGGTAATGATTATTTGACAAGTTGAGCAATCGTCAAAATGTCCTTGAGGTATTTTTTCTGCTGATCGTTTTGCGAATTTTCATTTTACTATCTTTTCACTTAGTGCAAAGGTCTTTCATGGTATTATTCCTATTCACAACCATTGAGTTAATCAATTTACTCTTCATACTCGAATGATTGTCTATTTTCCTATTCCTACTCGAATTAGAAATTTTATGGATGAACCGATCCTTATGACTCCCAAAGCCCTTAAGGATCATATTATTGATTTTACTTTTGAGATTGACTTGAGGTTTTTGATTTGACAAGCTCACATATTTTGTCTGAAATGGCACTTAAGTTTTCTTACTTCTTGAGAGCTCTCTCGAGAGATTCATCCTCTAGGTAAGGGTTTCCATCTTCTATCTGAAAACTTGACGTCAGACTATTGTACGCCTGTTTTTGTGAAATCATCATCTAAAGTTTTTTTATCATAGTTCATCTTAAAAAGCTTATTTTTCATGATCAGAATGAGCATTTTTAAATCAATAGTCAAAAAATAAGATTTGTGAATAAAATAAATACTTTTTTCTCATTTTATAAAATAGTATTTTTTCATTTCTTTAAAATTTGCAATTGAGTCCAAAAGCTTTATTTTTTCACTGTCTATTTTTTGATTTGATTAATAATGTTTAAATGTTTGAAACATTTTAAAATAAATCAAATTAGCAGTTCTTCAATTTATTTCTGACTCATCTTCTTCCTCGTCTGGAGCACTCTTTCACCCAAGCGATCCCCACAGCCCAGACAAAATATATACTCACCTTCTTGGTTGTAGAGACTACTATTGTATACGTTAAGATATCTAAAATTCTTTCTACAGTTAAGTCCAAAGCTGGTAGTTTTAAGAAAGGTGAACATTTCCTCTAGAGGAACACTTCTTTTTCTCCGATGCTCAAACTGATATGAAAGAAATGAGTCAATAGTTCGCTGAAGACTCAGCAAGTATTAATGGATAGGCTTTAGTTAAAATGTACCTTCAGGATAAATATTTTCTTATATCCTGGATCTGCCAGGTGGGAGTTGGATTTAGTTGTTTGTTTATTTCTACACACTTATTGTTTATCGCACAACCTATGGTGAAGAACACTCTCTGTAGTTGACTTTCTTACTCTGATGTTTCCTTTCTTCATCTTTGGCAGGTTTATGCTTCTTGATTTCTTTCTTTTTCTTTTTCTTATTTTTCTGTAACAGCTAGTCTTCGAATCTATTTCTTCTTTCCTGACCTGAACTCTTCTAATCTTATATTCGACTAAGATAGTTCTGCTTGATATTTTTAAGATAATCTTTGCGAAGAGAGCTGTAATATTCGATGGCCTTTTGGGTCTGCTGGTGGACCGATATGTTTTTGGAAGGCGGCTTGTTGGGTGTGAGGCGAGTATTCGATTCTGAGTGCTCCTTCGACATATTATATTATTTTGAAGTAGGTTGCCAACAGTCTAAGTATATCATATTATAACCACGGTTAGTTTTCAAATGGAAAAGCTCAGCACATCACCATCCTTCAAATCTTTCAAAAAAATCATTGCTGCTTCAACCATCCAGCATAAATCTGAAAGGGAGCCCACCGTGGAGCTATGTATAGACAGTAGAATTGATGAAGACCAATGCCTGTTAGGTTTAGAAAGTTAGAAGAGTAAGCTATAAGAGCTAGGAGTTAAGAGCTCTATCGACAGCAATAAAAAGCCCAGCTCTAATAACACGAGTGTTCCCCTTTCTGAGTTGATTCTAAGAGATAATGGCTACGATTACATGTTCATCACGGGGGTCGATCGTAAAAAAATGGAAAGAAGACGTCAGCTGAACCTGAGAGAAATAAAAACCCAGACCCAGTAAATGCTTGACATCATTACGTATCAATTAGTAGAAATGGAGATTCAGGAAACAAAGCAAAAAATTGAGGAGCTGAAACAAGAATTGAGTCAGATCAGAGTTTATAGAAAGAGCAAATCACCAGTTCAGACCTATTCTGATTACTACGCCTATACAGGAAACCATAGAAAATAAAGAAAGACAGGGAAATACTTGAGCAAGCCTATGAGAAATAGTCGTAGCAATCTTAAAACTCAATGTGACTCTAAATGTCCAAGTTTGTCCTCAACACCTTTGACTCCCATTCCTCAGAGAAAATATCTTGGACAGCCAGCTCCGCAGAAATCTTTTCAATCGTAATATTTTTCTTTACTCCAATCAAAAAAATAGATAATTGAGTCTTCTATTCAAACAAGCAAATCCTATTACGAAAAAAGACTTCATGAATATCAGCAAGAGCTGAATGTTGTCAATAAATAAATCATTCTGATTGATTCACAATTGATATCAACTCCTATCAGGAGAAATAACTTCAGAATGACAGTGGGACATACTGACCATTCACAAAGGCACAAGAGCAATACAAAAAATAGCAGACAGCTTCTGAGATTCCATTCACCAAGAACGCCTCGATAAAGTAAGAAAAGCCAAATGGGTAGATTGCTCTCAAGAGGGAGGCGTGAGCTTTTGGGAGGAGCCAGGGAAGAGTATTGTATTCGATGCTGATGAATTTATATTTTTTTGTCAATCATAGTTTTGATATGTAGAATGGAGGCAAAAAGGAATAAACTACTCCCGACAAACCCGAACTCGAAGAGGACGAGGAGTACTAATAATCAATCGATGACGAGATTGAAGTTCCTAATCAGAATGAGGTAAGTGAGGCCATCTTCAAAAAATATCAGAAGCAGTTCAATCAAGTGGATTAGGTCATTAAATAGGAAGATGAGGAAGATATCGACGTGACAGAAAAGAATGAACCCGTTAAATTCAAAATAAAAAATCTAGATACTGGGGAATAAATATAGATTGACGATGATGAATAAGACGGAAAAGTCGATAGCAAATGGTCTTAAGGACTTCACAGTATTCATTAGCTAATATAGATATCAATAATGCCAAAGCTAACTGGAACTAATTTTGGATACAAGTTACCAAAAACAATGAAAAACTCAGGCAATACTGCGAGGAAGGACAATATGATGAAGCCAGTGACTTGTTGACTAATGGTTAAAACAACTATCCTGCTCTGATCAATCATCGAGGGCTGGATGACTGGACTCCTCTTCACTACGCCTGTTATGAAGGTCATGATGATATTGTGGAGCTTTTGTGTGAACATCAGGCAGATATACATGCTGTGACTAAATTCAACCGCAATGGCCTTCTTATTGCCACCTTGAGAGGTCATATTGAGGTGGTAAAAGTGCTGCTCAAGTACAAGATCGACATGAATGCTTATGATAACGACGGCAATACAGCTCTTCATTTTGCTGCTGAAAACGGCTACAAAGAAATCATTAATTTTTTACTTGAAAATAAATGCAAAATCCTGAAGAATAAAGAAGGGCAAACACCCATTCATGACTGTTGTGATGAGTCAATGAAGAAAATATTTTATAGCCATGGCTTCAAAGAAGACGGATAATATGAGCAGGCAGGCCACGTGATAAAAGAAAAAGGAGTCATAAACAAGGTCGAAAGGAAGATGATCAATTCAGGTGGAATTGGACCTGAAGAGTTTGTCTATCATCGATTACTAGGCAAAGGATCATTTGGAGAAGTTTTCTTAGTTCACAAGAAAGATGATGAAACAAAAAGGCTCTATGCCATGAAAGTTCTCAGCAAAGATAAAGTAATGACTAAAAATCTCAAAAGATATGCACTGACAGAGAGAAATGTCATGAGCGTCATCAATCATCCTTTCATGGTCAAGCTTAACTTTGCCTTTCAATCTGCTACAAAGCTTTTCCTTGTTATGGACTATTATCCAGGAGGAGACTTGGGAAAACTGATTGGCCGAAAGAGATTAATTCCTGAAGAAGAAGCTAAAAAGTACATATGCGAGTTGATCTTGGCTTTTGAGGCGTTGCATAAGAATATGATCGTCTTTAGAGACTTGAAACCTGACAATGTGGTTCTTGACTATGAAGGGCACTGTAGGTTAACAGACTTTGGTCTTTCCAAGGAAGGCATCTACAACAACACAACTGGTAGTTTCTGTGGGTCAGTGGCATATCTTGCCCCCGAAATATTGACCAAGCAAGGTCATTCGAGAACAGTCGATTGGTACCTCCTTGGACTTCTGTTCTACGAACTGATTGTTGGTATTCCTCCTTACTACAACTCCAAAAAATAAGTGTTGTTCGATAACATCAAAAGGTATCTATGTTGTTATTCAGAGGTCCATTAAAAATTCCTAAGACCATGTCCCCTGCAGCAAAAGATTTGATTAAGAAGTTGTTGTGTCGAGATCCTCGAAAAAGATTGGGAGCGGAGAGAGATAGCGAATAGTTGAAGGAACATGAATTTTTCCAGGATGTCAACTGGCAGGATGTCTTTGCTCGTAAACTGGAGATGCCTCCTATCGATGAACCTAAATGGAATTTGAATGAAACTATCAAGGTATCTTTTGAAAATTCGGATGGAGGGAAAAAGATTGAAGGATGGACCTTTATAGGAGGCCCTCAGTGATCGATTCTATTATTTCAAATAAATGAGCTAAATAAAATTGAATCTTAATAAAGTACAACCAACTATGTATCGTCAAACCAAGATCAGCAATATTTCTGAGCCCACTCAAGCCGAAAGACCAAAGAAGTTTGTCAGACAAAATAGTTTTTGCTCCATTTAGTGTCGGTCTCGATCTGCCAAGAGGCAATCAGCTCAGAGGAATGTTCCGATTGCTACTTAAGAAGGATGCTAATTTACTGTGTAATTGCCCTTAAAAATGCAAACTTAAAGCATGAAGTACAACTCCAAGCTAGAGGCTGAGTTTGAGACAGCTAAAAAACCATGTTCAGGATCCATGAAAACTACCATTAAACGATAATCTAAATACTAGGGCACGACTGTATGCCGAGACGGACAGTTCAATACGCCTGTTTCAGATAGCGATGAGATAGCAGCTCTAAAGAGTCAACTCAAGAAGATGAAGATTTATTTCAACTAGTAAAGATAGCGTCGTAAATCTCTCGAAGCCTAAGCTATTCTAAACAAACAGGAAATCAAAAGACTATAAAAAAGACTTGATAAGTATAAAAGTGAGATTTAGAGGCTCGAAAGATAGAGTATAGGCATGTCTGAGCATATCAAGGAGTTATAGTTGAAGGAAATGTCAGACTAGAAAAGATAGTTACAAAGCTATAGGGTCAAATATCTTGAGGAATAAATTGGAAGAATTAAGGCAGAAATGTAAAAAAGCAAAAGCAGACGGGAAAAAGAACTTCTCATGCAGATAGACAAATTAATTTAGTTGAAGTACACACTTTAAAAATAAGTGAATGCTGCTATTGTGGGAAAAAATGCTATAATCAAGCAACTGGAGGATACAGAACAAGAACTGTCGGAAATTAGAACAACAGTTCATCAGAAAGTCATTCGATCAGCTGAGTATATAGAGCTACGTGAAAGATATCGCTTGCTTTTGGTGGAGACTCGCTGGCTAAAAGAAGAGATTGACCACTTAGAAAAAAATAAACTTCAGGAAGAACATTGCAGCAATGAAGAAAGTAGTCAGGTGGTCCTCGAGACTCTGCTGACAGTCTCAGAGGACAGTCTGTATGTAGAGTGATAATAATCTGAGTTATTATGATGTAGTCGGCACAGATATTTTATTTAGATCAGAGAGCTTTTTGACATATAGGACACTGGTTTTTGATGTAAAGCCAATCCCAAAGGCATTGCTCATGGAAGAAGTGCTTACATCTCAGGATCATGCAGTCATCATGGTGAGTCTCCTGAAAGCATATTCTGCAGCAATCGTTTTCAGTTTTAATTTTTAGCTTCTCAGCTATGAAAATCAGCAACATAGTCGAAAATATTTTGGCCAAAACTTCCTCCACAAGATTGTATCGTCTTAGTAGGGAGTAGGTGATTCCTATTAAAATAAAGTTGAAGACACTGAGGTAAAAGACAAAAGAGTAGAAGAAGATGGACTTATAAGTTCGATCCTTGATCAGCTGGAAAACTGAGAAGCCTGATATTCCGAGGGTGACCAGCAGAATAAGGATTAGGATGGTAGTCTGCTTGTCAAGATCGAAAGTGATGCCTAATGCTGCATCAAAAAGGGAAGATGATATTATACAGAGTGGAGATAGTACCACGTAGAGAGGAATGACAAGCAGATAAGGAGCAGCCCAAAGGAAGGTGCTTCCTGACGTAACGGGCTCCATAGCAACGGAGTTTAAAGTTTGAGAGGTTATTAATTATAGATTTTATAGACTGTTTTATGTTTTACAGTCCAACCTAAGAGTTTAACACTATTTTATCTTTCTGGAATGGCAAACCTTACTTTAAATAAATGTTTTCAAGCAATATGAGTCCTCTATGACCCGTTTAATAAATTATAACACTAAATAATAAATAAAAGCAAAAAATAAGAGCCAATGAAACCAGCTACAGCACATCAGATTGACAGAACTGCTTCTCGTTCACTCAACAAAACAGAAGCCCCAATGGATTAAATCTTTAAACATATGCCTCATACTAATAGTCAGATTGAAGAAGATTGTCGAGGTACCATGAAGCAAGATATTGAATATGATATTGGGTCTGCTGAGCTATGGAAGAGCAAATATGAGTATACAAGAAGAGACAACTAACTTCTTCAGAGTCAGATCGCTTACCTAAACGAGCATATTCATCAACTTGTGAGAGGTAAAAAAGAGTATGAGAGTAGTGTTAAGAAATCAATGGAGGCTATAGCCAAATCTTTCATGAATCAGATTATCAAGAGCCAGAATACAATGTTTGGAGCACTTGAATAAATAGAATAGAAACAGAGTAAAATCGAACAGTTTATTCAATAAGTCAAGAAAAAGCTTGAAAAATAAATTACTCTAAGGAGCCCCTTGGATGACAAACTGACTGAAACTCTTATAAACAAAACTAATACGGATTAATTATTTGAAGTTAAGCTACAAAACAGCAAGCTTTTGAGCAGGATAAAAGTGCTTGAGTAGGAATTGGAGCAATCATAGGATAAATATCTGGCAAGCTATAAGTAAAATCAGCAGTACTTGCCTCCCTTTTAGCGTATGCTTTCAGGCTGGGAAAATGAGAAAAGGATGATTGTATTTTAATGATTAGATGTATCATTCTACTCACTTGCAGCACATTCCTTTTTTGTTTTTCTCTCGAGCCTTGATGTTTTATATTATGACCCTTTCTTCCTTCTATGTCGGACTGACATACTCCTCATGAATGCCTTTGTATTTTTCATTCCCAACCTTGATTCCTGGATGATTTCTGGGCTACACTCTGCCTTCCTCAATTTTGGTGAGAATCGATTCTGTCAGCACTGTGAATATCTATTCTATGTTGCTGCCTGTCTTAGCTGAACTTTCCATGAAAGCAATACCTTGCTCTTTGGCAAAACGAAGACCTTCTTCATAGGTGACTTTTCGGCTGCATAAGTATTTATGTACTCTGCCTGCTTGTCGCTCTTGTTGCCAACAAGGACAAAAGTGAGAGAAGGAGGCCCATTAGCTTTGGCTTCTTAGATCCACTTGGCGATATGAATAAAACTGTCTCTGTTGCAGATATCGAACACAACAATGGCTCCAACTGCATTTCGATAGTATCCTCTGGTGATAGCCTTGAAGCTTTCCTGTCCTGCCTATATGAAAAAAGAGTTACTGTATCCCATATTTGCAGCTTGACATTGTTTTATTTGACTTTCAGCATTTTTGCACCAAACTCAACTCCAATGGTGACTTCGTGTTTCTATCTGTATCTTTTGTCAGTGTATTGAAGGAGCATACAGGATTTGCCGACGCCTTCATAAAAGATGAAGTACCTGAGTCTCCAATTATGATGTATTTCAGGAGGAAGGAGTAGCTCATGATGGTGAGTATATAACTAAATGAAATATCGGAAAGTAAATATGATAGCACATTATAATTCAATCATCCTCATAAAAAATCAATAAATATCAGTCAGATCTGCTTGTAATGCTCGAGCAAAGATATGACCTCCCACAACAAGTCAGATAGTGGAATCATGTCCGGTTCCAGCTTTGACTCTAAGCAAAGATTCAAGATAGGAATAAAAAAGCAAGGAAGCATGAGAAAAAGAAAGAACAAAGGCATCAAGAGAAGATACGATAAGCCAATACAACATCCCCAGCATTGATCTGATGAATTTTCGTTTGCTTTGGATTCATTATTCTTAACAGGCTGCTGACCTTCTGAAGTATGGCCAACCTTTGAACTCAACCCTTTAAGGCAAGAAGTAATAGAGTTACTCCAGATAATCAGTCCTCCAAGCAGAGAGTTCATCAGACATGACATGAATATAGAACAGACAAGACATCCGAATAGAGCAAGAACAAAAAATACTCCAAAAAATACTTTTGCTAAGCAGCAGAAGGCATAGGATAAGCCTTGTCTTTTTATTTTTTTGTGTTAGCAAAGATGATTTTCCTGCCAGTGATAGCCACATTCAAAGCAAAATTGATATCCACAAAGACAAGTCATATGCTTGCAGCCTCTGATTTTTTAAAGAATATTCAAACATCTAGGACACTGTTGGCAGGAAGGAGGAAAATTCCCTTTGATACAAGGCTAGCCATCACTCTAGTGGAATGTCTGTTTGCAATTGTAGCAGAAAAGCTTTTAACATTAACTGCAAACATAACAACTCTTTTCTGAATGAATGGTTTCGACAAGCTTTCCATCTTTGCATTTGGGGCAGTCTGATGGATTGAGCATACGACGATAGTTATCAAGAATGACTTCGATCATTTGCTTGTCTTTCAAGCTGAGTTTATGATAAATGCTCGTTTTAGAGTGATCAATGATGTGGTCACAAGACTCATGAGGACACTTCGGGATCTGAAATTGCTGTATTTGACTCTGAATATGTTGGATCAGGCAGAACAAACAAAAACTATGGTGACAGCCGACAGAAAGTAGCTACTCGACTGAGTTGGTTTAGCATATCTTACACAAAGAAGAGTCGTCATGCTTTTGTGGATAGTTGGAAGTTGACTAATTAAGGCAGATAGTAGAATTTTGGTTGGCCATATTAAAACTTATCTACACCTTATATTGCTGCGGCCATATTTTTAAATTTGATGTATATGCTCAAAACAATCATTGGGATACTACTCGGACTAAATGCTCTTTCCTTTGACATTACGCTCCCGTCTCTAATCAAAAGAAACTATCATGGAGTTTCTCATCGTACTATAAATGTGACAGTTGGCGAACAGTTCAGCCTGCCACTGCCTCTGTTCGACTCATCTTGGACCAACGACAATTTTCATACCTTTGAGCTAAAATAACAGTAATTTCAGCAAAAGAAGGTCAATAACTCATAATTTATTCCAATGGATTACCTACCCTTTAACTGCTCTTTGAGAGAAGGATCCACTGTCATATGGGATAAACTGAAACACATACCTGAGGACTATAGCAGAGTGAGAGTATCAAACTGGGTCGAAAATAGCTATGTATTGATCAACTCTCGTTCTTTATTGTACGTGCTTAACACTGGAGCATCCGAACTATCTGCTTTTATTTTCAACGAGCACTCGATGGAACGAATCACCATCTACAAGCTGAACAAAATTATTGACGAAAGCTCAAGTAATAGCGATGTTAGCATATCATCACCTGTCCTGGCTACTGACGCCAGAGAGGAATTTCTCTATATATTTTCCAGTTTGGGTGTGTGGGTGGTTGATACAAAGACGATTCTCAGCAATGTCAGATCTATGGGAAGCATTTCTGGCTTTAACAGTGCGAAATGGGGAGGAGTTGACAAAGTCCTTCATGGTTAGTCGGGAGCATTCCTGGCTCTAAAGAAAATGGATAGAGTATTCATAATTCCAGAGAAATCTTCAGACCCTCAGATTCAATACAACTACACAGAGATTACATAATTTCAAGGGAACAAGATATTCCCTCAAGATATTGCCATCCTGGGAAGTTTCATTTTTATATTGGACTTCTACAAAGGAGTTTTTGTCTATGAACGAATCAACCATAATCAACTGTAACCACGCATGGTGATCGGTCTGACATCCTTTGGTGGCAACTATCAATTCAAAGTATACGGAGGAAGCATCTTTGTGAATTTTAATGATATTGATGGAAGCAAAGTCGCATAACTCTCTCTTGATCTCGGGTCTTCAACCTTCAACTTGGTCCGTTTCTATAAAAGCACCGATTTTATCAACACCCTCAAAATATTCACTGTCCCAACAAGCTATTTTCTTCAGAACCCTGAATATCGAGACAGCGAATCTTCTCTTGATACATTCATGTTCCTATTGCTCAACAACTAGGACATCGAAATATATCCCTTCAACCTGGACCCTCGAATTATTCGCCATGCTTACAACTCCCTGAAACTGAAAGGCAGCCAGGTAAGGTAGTTTTTCCATATTGCAACAGATCGCTTTATTATTGTGACCCAAGACTCAATCCAATACGTCAGGTTAAGAATCAACAGACCTACAATCACCTGTACAGCCCTAGCAAAAGATGATAGTTAGCCTTAGAATTACTACCTTGTCCAACTAACCACCAACACTTCAACATGCGAGCATCAGGACCACAGCCAGCCAACCAAACGACACAGCTACGAGTATTGCTAACTTCAAATGGATTACTATATCCATATAGGAAATCCTGAGGCTTCTCAACATCGAAAGGCTATGCTATACGGAATAGTTATTCTAGTTGTTTTTGGATTTGTGGTCGGGTTGCTATGCCTGATGCAGTGGAGAAACAACAAGATGGTGATCCTGGGACGACTCAGAAATGAGATCATGAATTTCAGGAACAGACACAAAAGAATGCAACCTTTTGTGGAAGAAAATTACGACCACAAAGAAATCGAAATAGATGTGCCAAAAATTGAAGCCGTCCTTGAATAACCCTAAGAGCCGAAAGATTGATACTTTAACATTTATGACAAATACATCATCGACCTATCATTGTTGCTTTGTTCTTATTCTCTGCAAATGTTTGTAGCCGACCACTATGAGAACCATTGAATGAATGCTCGACACTATTAAGTACCATCGGGCTTGATAGAAGAACCACCAAATCCATGTGGGCATCGTCATCAAGGACAGTCCCCACAATGTAAAGATCAGATTGCCGAGCAAGCCAAATCGCAAGAAAAATTTCATGGATACTTTGAGAGTGGTATAGTAGAGTTTGTTGATGTTAGAGAAGATGGCGTAGATAAACTTATAGATGGAATGGAAGAAAGCTGAAATGGAGTTGTAGAGAAATTCAAAGACTGTCTTGAGAGCTGTGAAAATCTTTCGAAATACAAATGTTAAAAATTTCACAAATCGACGAATATTATCTGCAATTTTGATGTAGAGAGGTTTCAAAATTCGATAGTAAAAGGTCTTTGAAGTTTTGATGGTGAAGTTAGCACATTTCTTGCCCCACTCGCTCACCTTTTTCGCAACCATTTTAAATACACTGGCAATCAGCTGGCCAACCTTTTTAATAAAGTTACTTGTCGGGTCGATCATTTTCTTTTTGATAATCTCTTTGCAAATATATGTAACGAGTCTAATTACATCTTCTTTGAGGTCAAAAGGTATTAGAGAGATCCATGTTGGGTAGAGATGCATATACCTCTGAGTGAAAACAAAAGCCAGGCACCAGACGTATATGATGATTGCTATCCGAACTCCAATGAAGGAATCTTCAAGCCATAAAACAGCAACTATCAGCTTAAAAATTGAATAAAGTAAGGTCGAAAAAGTTGAGACAGCTATTAATAATATAAGCAGTTGCTTTTTTCTACGATTTTGATTGACTCTGAAGAAACGAGTCATGGCTTGAATTACAACCTCAACAGGTTTAAATGCCAACCAATTCATCCAGGCATCATTTTCTTGAAGAATTACTTTTGGCCTTCTCACTTGATTTGTCAATCTTAGAAATTATTAATCTTAATCATCAGCCTGAGGGAGCTGATTCTCAGGTCCATACCCTTCGTCAAGTCTGTAGCTGTAATATCTAAATATTTTCTCATAAATATGAGTCGGAAGACGTTGATGAACAAAATCTGCTAAATCAACATTATCTCTTGATACATTTTGTATAAAATGACGCATGATGATTGTATGATAAGAGACGATTTATCGAGGTTGATTAGAATTTTCCAGAATGAAGGCCTTGTGACAACGAGCTTAGAATTAATCGTCAATAAAATTATGCTTGGATGCATAGAGAGTTTACCACTTGGTGAACCATACTTCTTCTTTTTTGGACATCTGATAGTTAAGCTTATCCACCTTTCTGAGTGCGATGATGTCTGGAACAGAAAGGTAGGAGCAGACTGACAGATAATTGTAGAATCCCATTTTGTTGAGAAGCTGCAGTTATTTTCCACTTTTAACAGTATTTTAGTAAATCTTCATGTTAGCGTTTGCTGACTCTTACTCCTGCTTTAGCTTCTTTCTATGAGCAATAAGCTGATTGATAAGTCTGTCGGCCCTTGTCCATCCGAAAAAAAGAGCAATTAATCCATAAACAATGTCAATATAAATAAGCCCAAGATTTCTCAGTTCTTTCAGGAGTTCATTGAAATAGCTATACTCCAAGAAGCCAATAAAAAAGTTTAGCCGATAGTTCCTTCGAATTAGCAGTAAGGCTTTCCTTGTCTTAAAGCCTGAGAACAGCAAGACAAGATTCATGAATATGCACAGGTAGTCCTTGAAAATATTTCTCAACAATTTGATGAAAGCTTTTCTTTCCCCACTGTCATCACGAGTATCCTTGATAGCTTGGACGATATAGTTGATTCTCCATGGCATTGCAACAAAGAGAATCGCAATCACAAATAAGTATGGTAGATCCTTTAGAGCTTCTTTGAATAGCTCATTGACCTCATTGAGCTATTCAAAGAAGCTCTAAA
>Ga0100378_1003430_pt1 | contig 15165 bp, 19 predicted proteins | sample CryGeymeta201502_FD_81535 | JGI IMG/M metagenome (GOLD analysis project Ga0100378, IMG submission 81535) | Groundwater microbial communities from Crystal Geyser aquifers in Utah, USA - Crystal Geyser metaG 2015-02 | ecosystem: Environmental > Aquatic > Deep subsurface > Groundwater | place: USA...
CAAAAATAATTCTGCTGCATAGGTGTATGTATTGTATTTAAAGATTTTATTGGGCAATATCGGTGTATGGAACTTTGATTTAATATTGTTAATATTGTTCATGTTGTTCATATTGTTCATATCATTTTTTAATTCGTTCTTAATTAAAGGTGATTTTGATCCTTGAAAGGAAAAAATAGAGTTTTTATTAGAGTAATTCTTTTTGAATGAAAAACTATTTTCAACTTTTTCTACATCTTCCATTATTGAAGCCATTAGTGAAGCTACAGAACATTTTTTGGTAATTTTGACTTCAGTTAAAGATTTTGAGTTATTTGTGCTAAGTTGGTTTAGTTGAATAAGTTGGTTTTTTGAATTTATGTTTGAACGGTTTTGATTCATAATGGTAAATTAATATGATTACCTTATATAATTTTATTATAAATTATGACCTTACTTAAATTGAATTTGAATTATTTGAATTCACAATTTGAATAATTTAATCATTCATTAATATAATTTTCAATTAAATTAAAATGATATTTAAGATAATATTAATAGTTTAAAATAAAATATTATATTGTAATAAAATTATATTTATTATTTATATAATATAATTAACTATTAATTTCATCATCTATATTAAATGAATTAACATCATAATGGAAATTAAAGTAATTGTTATCATAAAACTCAATATCCTCATCAGTTTCTTTATTTAAAATACCAATGTTTGTATTTTTATCAAGCTCGATGTCTTGTTTATCTACTTTATTATCTTCTTGTTTATCTTCTTTATTATCTTCTTTATTATCTTCTTGCTTATTTTCTTTTATTTCAGAATTTAAAATTGATTGTGATCTTTTCATCATTTTCCCATTTAAAAAATTATTGCTATTTTTAATAAATTATAAATACTAGCAATTAATCAATGATTGTTTTAGTGATAGTGTTTTCTGAAAATAATTAAATAATAACTAATACCTTCTTTATGTCATTCTCTTCAATAACATATTCTTCTTTTGTATCAATAGGACCTAAACAATCAGAAGAAATCTTAACTAATGCCAATGGATCTGAAGTAGACCTTTTTTGAAATGGACTTTCTAATAATAAATGTTATTAACATTAACATATTTATATTTGTACCATTACCATTTGAATATAATAACATTCCAGATATTATCTTCTTTATTTCAATTGAATAGAAATTTGAATAGTCATTCCATCTTGTATCTTTATTATATATAATAATTTACTTTTTCCTAATAGTTCAACTAGTAATTCATTTTCAGTATTAGCTATAATACTAGAAACTTCAATTATAGATGCAAGTAATGGTGAGTTTATTGTATTTCCTGAACTTAATTTTAATATAATTATTGTAATAATTATAAGTACTTATATGTAAATTCCATATTTTTAGAATGTTCCATTATTAGTTCAGTGAACTTTAAGTCATTTACAAACTTTATTTAATAAGTAAATTATCTATTTACATATTTTATAAGAATATCTGGACTGTTTTTACTGACAAATAGGTTTATTAAGTCTTCAAATAACTTTTGATAACAATTATTCATATAGAATTTAAAATAAATTTCCTATAAGATAAAAATTACATTAAATTATTTACTATAGCTGTTTCCATAAATGATGATTTACAAAAATCAAGGATAATAAATGAGAAATCATCATACTTTATACATTTCAATTCATACAAACCGACTATTATTTCTAAAGTCTGTTTAATATATTCTAGTTGTAAAAGTTTCTTAGTTCCAAGTAATTGGGTTGTTTTAGCATAGCTAGTAGCTATATATTTTAGCTCAGTTTCTTTAGTCACAAAATCAATTGTAATATCATGAAAGAATTCCTTAATCGATATAAAATAATAAGTATTCTTAATATCAAACATCTCCATAGAATAAGTTTTGATTAAATTAGTTTCATCATTATATAGATTGCTCATGTAAAATATACAATTATTCTGAATTAAATGATCCTCTTCTGGAACTTCTTCATTATTTAATGTTGTTGTCTTTTTAGTTACTAGGCCTAAATCTTTGGCAATAAGCTCATTTAATCTTATTAGTACCATTATCATATGTTTGAAGCAAAATTTATTAAATAGGCCTTTAACTAACATAAATAGTTTATTTAAGGTTTCTTGAGAACTATGAATAAGATAATAAACTCTTTTATTCATAATTATTTCCATAAGGAAATCACTAACGTTTGTAGTTCGTTCATAGTCTTCAGGGTCAAAAGTATCTAATACTCTATTAATAATTTCAAGCTTTATATCATTGTCTTTATAATTTTGAATATAACACGTTAGAATTTTGTATAGACAATCCGCTATAGTACGTCTATTTAAATGATAAATTATATTCCATAGAAATTGTCGTTTGACTTCGAATAAGTACTTGATCGTCTAATGAATAAATTATAAAATAAAATTACTAGATCTTGACGATGGGTTACTAAATGAATAAACACTTTGGAAAAATAGCCAGCTAAAACGTAATTTAATTCTTCTTTGGTCTCTAGAAAAGAAAAAAGATAGTTTAATACTTCATAATTTGGTAGTGATAATTCTTTGTTGCTACTACCTTGTTTTCCATTTTTTTTATCTACCTTTTTTTCGATCTTTTCATCTTCAGCTTCTTTCATATCATCATTTCGTAATCCCTCATAATATTTATCTATAAAAAAACCATTTTCTGAAACTAATATCTCGCTTGCATTAAAAGGGTATTTATGACCTATGTTCTGGTCATCAGATAGAGGTTCTTTAATAATATAATCTATAAGCAACTTTATGTTCTTCTGAGAAAAACTAATAAATTACGAAATTTTAATAAGATTTAATTTTAAAATATTACAATTTCATTAATTGTGAATAATTAAAAGCTTTTAGTTCAAGTACTAAATTTTCATCGTTAATTATATCAGTTAGTTGAAGTTCGTTATTAAACATTTTTTTAATTGCACCGGCTACTACTTGAGGACTTGCTTTAGTACTAATTGTAAAAATTAAGTTTTACCGAAAATTATTCATTTATAAGATTAACTAATGTAAATTAAATTAAAATAATAAAAAGATAATTATATAAATATTATTAATATAATATATTACTATATATAAATTATTTATAAAATTATTTTTAGTAATATTATATCATTACTATCTTAATATATTATGTTTATTCTATTTCTTACTTTATTTATATTATGTAAAATTATTCAAAATATTTATTCATCATATTGTATAAGACATCAATATATCATCTAAAAATTTCATTTTATCACTATCAACTCCATCTTTCTTCAATTTAAAAATTAATTTTGTTAGTTCTAATTTTGTAAATATTTCAGAATAGATTAAGCATTTAACTATTTCTTCATTTTTATGATTATCTTCTTTGCTTTCACTAGTTTTTATTAAGAAAATTAGACGTTCGTTTATTAAGTAAATTATTTTCTCTATATTTTTATCAATATTTCTTTTAAACATCTTAAGCTGGAGTATTTTCTCGGTAAGTCTTTCTTCACTTATCTTCATAATGTCAAATAGCTTGTTCTCAAATAAATTGAAGAAGATAATAAATTGAGTAATACCAACTGGTTTATTTACTCCTTGATTTACGTTGCCGAATAATTTATTTAAGCAATAATTAAGTTTACCAACATCAATAATTGAATCAAAGAAATTTACCTTTATGAGATACTCAATAACTTCTTTCTTTTCAAAAACAGCCTTTAATTTATCGTTCAGAAGCTTATCAACAAATATTTTATAAATATTATTAAATTTGATATCAATAAGTATTTTTGAGCAATATAAGTAAATAAAATGAAGGATTATAATCGGCTCTTTATTCGATAAGTTAATAATATTGCTAATTTTTTCAAGAGTTAATTCCCAAAATTGCTCGTTAACATAATCAGCAGCTAAAAATGTCTCAATTATTAAACCACAATAAAATATTGAAGAAGTTGTATTTATCTCATATCTTTTAAAATTATCTTTAGAGTCTTTTATTCTCTTAGGAACTAAATTTAATAATTGTTTTGAAAATTCGCTAAGGAAAAATCCTTTAATTTTATCAGCCGCTAAATCCCAAAATTCAGTATTTTTAAATCCGAAATCCTGAGAGATTATATTTAATATCTTTAGTTCTTGGAATATATTAAAATTGTCTTCAGAAGATAATTTCATATAATAAAAGTTTATAATTGTTTCTATCACAGGATTAGCATTTAAGTAATTTGCTTGATTTTCCTTAATTTTTGAATGTTTATCAAGGATAAAAATCGAATAATAATATATAAAGCTATCAGAAAGTAACTTAAACTTATCAATATAATCAAACTCTAGTAAGTCTATATTATTCAATACAAAATTAATGTATTTATTAAGCTCAGTTACAGAATCTTTTATGAACATAGTTGCATCGTACCCGTATGTTTCAAAATATTTAATATAAAGTGAAGGTATAATAAATACTGACTGAGAGAAGTTTAGGTTTTCGGCATTGTTTGTAATTAGTTTATCTATAGTTATCCAAACTTTATCATTTAATTTTGTAATGTTGACTATATTTGATCGAATTAATTTTGAAAACTATTATTATTATTAAGTTAATATATATTAAATTTAAAATTACTAAAGTTATGTCTTCAAGAGTCTGTGGATGTATCTTTCCTAAATTTAACAAGTTATTATTATCATGCATAAAATAACTATCAATTTCTTTGCTTATTTTATTGTCTTTTATTAAAAGTCGGATCTTATCAAATGAAATTAGGAAGTTATAATATATTTCAAAGCTTAAACTTTCGATTAAACTTATGAAGGTTTTAAAAAGGATGAACCAGTTTTGTTCTACAAAGCCTAATTTTTTATTATTAACAAAAATTGATAGTAACTTAACAGCAATTGACAAAGTTTGATTATCGATGAGGTCTATATTACTTACTACTATATACTCAAACTCTTTAAATATAAAAAAGTCATTAAGTTCAGTTTCTTCTATATAGGTTATAATTTGATTAAACGATTGAAAATCAAAGTTATTCTTAACTTTATTAATAAGATCAATTATTTTATTATATTCTTCAAACTCTTTTATTTTAGCAGTTGACTCTGACTCTGAATCAGAAACATGGTCGGAACTTAAATTTTCCTTTGTTTCTTTTGGAGGTAATAAATTAATATTTGTCTTTTCTGTTAAATTATCAATGCTATAAGTTTTAAAACAAATTTTAAAGATTATTGAAGTGTTATATGAAGTAAAGTTATAATTAGATCCTTTTGGAAGTTTAGTATGGTATATATATTTTAATTTGTTTGCTATATCAATTTTTTTGAGTAACATCATTTATAATAAAATAATAATATAAAATTTTAATTTATACTATTAAATAATTTAATTCATTATTACAGTTTTAATTAAATTTATACTTGATTTATATTCTTCTTAAATCCATTATTATTGTTCTAAATAAATTTATATACTTACTTTCTCCAATTTAATTATTCAATTATAAATGGATAACAAACTCAACTTCAAAGTACTATAATATAACATTTTAAATATATACAAAAACAAATTAAAATATTAATATATTAATAGGTCTCAGTCAAATCATTATCAAAAGCAAGTGACTCTACAAACTTAAAAGATTTAAGTTTAAAAACAACAGAAGAAACATTACAACTAAACGAAAATCAAGTTTTAATTAAAACTCATGCTTGTCCAATTAATCCTTTAGACATTTTAAAACTCAATAATATTTTCCATATATCTAAATTCCCATTAACATTAGGCTCTGAATGCTCAGGAGAAATATTAGAATCATATAATAAAGATTTAATAGGAAAGAAAGTGTCTGCATTAATAACAGGAGGATCCTATAAATCCCACCATGTAGTTGATATTGAAAATATAATAATTCATAACGATGATGCAGATTTAAACTCATTAGCTTGCATGAGTGTCAATCCATTAACTTGTCTTGGTTTAGTTAGTCTAGTTGATTCAAAAGCTAACCAAGGTGTTGTAAATTTAGCCTCTAATTCAGCATTAGGAAAGATGGTTTATAGACTATGCAGAGAAAAAAATATTGAAGTTATTAATGTAGTAAGAACAGAAAAAAAGAAATTAGAATTAGAAAAAGAAGTAACTGGAATTAAAAATATATTAGTAATGGAAGATAATGATTTTTATGAAAAATTATCTAAATTATCATTAGAATTGAATGCTGTTATATGTTTAGATCCGATTGGCTCGATAACATCTGGAAAGATACTTAAAGCTCTTCCGTTTGGATCTAGGTTAATAGTTTATGGATCATTATCTGAAAAACCTATTGAAGGTGTAGATGGATCAGATTTAAGAAATAATGATAAAGGGATTTTAGGATTTGCATTATTGATTTGGATGACAAAAAAATTAAGTAAAGATGAAAGAAAAGCCACTTTTGATTTCTTAATAAACAATCGAAAACTTTTTGAATCAAATATTAAGAATATTTATAATGTTGAAAATTATTCTGAAGCTTTTGAAGAATATGTTAAAGACATGAGTGCAGGGAAAATATTATTAAAATTTAATTAGATTATTATAATTGGATCAATAGGAATAAATAAAATTAACATTAACTATTAAAATTTTATTATAATATATTTAATTATTAAATTAATTTTAATATTTTTGTATATAATTGCAATCAATGACTGATGCATTTATTAAAATGAAATATACTCAAAAAGAAGAAGGATTAATCAATCCTAGCTTAGTTGTCTTCCCTAATAATCACCCTAAAGACGAATATTTATTTAGTAATGATAACTTAGATAACTGGGTTTTATGTGAAAATAAGGACCTAAAAAGAAAAGAAGATAAATTACTTATAGGCCAATATGATAGAATTGAGTTCGATGCAAAATCAAAAAAGAATAACAATAACAAATCAAAGTATACATTAAAATAAAAATATTTAGTTACGTAATAGGAATATTCTCAAAGAAAAAACGAACAATGAATTTTCTTGATATTGAAGACATATTTTGCATGAATCAAAAAATAAGAAAAATTGAAGAGAAAAACAAAGAAGAGAAAAATAAAATGAATTTAAATAATTTAGTAAACCCAAATAAAACTACTCAAGAGAATTATTTCCAAAAGAAGTTTGCTTTAGTCGATTCATTTGGAACAATTAAAGCAAAGAAAATAATGGCCTCAATGAAAACTTTAAACGTAAAAGAAACATACACTGATTCAATTGATACTGTTACAAAAGCTATACAAGAAAGCTCCAAAATCTCTGAAGATGCTATTGCCAATAATAGTGGTATAATTTCTAATTTTTATTTTTTTAAAATAGATGAACAAAACAATTCAAAGTTAGAAAAAATGAAGGAAATCCTTCCTGAATTTGATTTAGATGCAAAGGAAAGCAAAGATATATACAATATTAAATCAAGTAAATTTATATTAATAAATAAAAGTTATTGGTGATGAACATTTATCCTACCTTAACCATAGACAGATTCTTAAACTTCTTAAAGGAAATGAAGAATTACTACTATCTAAAAAGAAAAGGTAAAGCAATCCATTTTAACAATATTGTAGCTATCCTCTAATCATATTTGATTGTTTACTTTCTTTAAGGGGGGCTATCCAAGAAAATATTAATATTTCAGACAGAATAAAATATTGCATGTATTTAGATTACCTAATCAAGTTTTATCATCAACCAGAAGTAATGAAGAAAACTGAAGAAAAGATAAGTAATATGTCTGGCATTGATCCTTATTTTACAAAGATACTTCTAGATAACTACTCACAACCTGCCTTGTACTTGGATGTCGACCTAAAATATATTAAAACCCCCTCACTAATCGTTAAACTTACTTGCCATATTATAATCCTCGCTTTGTACTTATACAACTTCAATATTAATGGAAATTTACTATTATCATCTTTAAATATGCAACCTAAGAATTTACATGATATTTTGAAAGAAGTAGGATGTTCTTTCCCCAATGAAACTTCAGAGCAAGTAGGTCAGAGAAAAATTAAAAATTTAAAAGACTTTATGGTCGAGTTAAAAGCGCCTTTAAGATTAAATTATCTTGAAGGAAATAAGTTTTCAAGAAAATAAATATGGAATAATTAAACACTTAATTAAATTGAATTAATAAAATAATTAATAAAATTTAATTTATTATTGATTGATTATTTATTTTATTAATACAATATTAATGAATGAATCTTTAATAAACTTATTCTTATTATAAAATCAAAAAACAAAATTATCGATTATATCATCTAATATTTCAATTTCATTATTATCAGACAAAAACTCAATATGAAGAACATTTAATTTAATTTTTGGAATAAGACATTTTGATTTATCAGCTGATATATCCCCATTTACGAATATAAAATTTTGTTCTTGGTCTTTCTTAGCTTCTTTTTCATTTAATTTCTTATTATCATTTAATTTCTCAAAGTAGTCACTGTAATTAATATTTTTCTTTTTCTAATTCAAACACGTTAATAAATTAATAAAAATATATTACCATAAAACCAAATGGAATACAATAACAATAAAATTGATGTCTTAACACATCATAAATTGACTTATCAAAATACTTTTGGAAATTATTAGAATTTCCATATTTATCATTATCATACAAAGATATATCATCACCCAAGGCTAGTTTTGCATCATTATGAATTTTCTATATAAAATAATATTATTACAAATACAATAAGTTAAAACTTACTGTTAATGATTTATAATCTAAATCAAATATGTCTATTACATTTTGATCAGAAAAACTAATTAAGGCTTCAAATGTTCCATCATCAACACAACATTTTGAAGTTAATTTTAAATTTTCAAATCCAAACAAAGTAGAACAATTTTCCTCGATTCTTGCTTTTATGTTATAAATTTGTCTTATTTGAACATAGTATTTTTTGATATTGCGAGTGATTACAGGTTGAATTAAATTAATCAAAAAATCTAATTCTTTGTAATTTTCTGACTTTCGAAACTTTTTTATTCCTCGAAAGTCGTCCTCTTTTAATAATCCTATTATTTCTATATTATTTTGACTTGTTAGTTCAATTATAATATCTAGGTTTTTGTTTAACTAAATTATTAATATAATAATTTAGTAAAATATTTTAGTGCTAATTTATCGATATTTACTTTTACTGGACATTCTTCTATTTTTATAATTGAATTTTTTTGGAATAAATCAAATTTAATGGAAGAACTCTTTTTACTATAAAAGTAAACCTTGATTGAGTTTGAATCGACCAAACTTATTATTTCAAAAGTATGGAAATTGTCTTTAAACTCGACCTTCGATATAACTCCGATAATATTGATAATATCAGTAATACCATTAAGAGAAGATATTGAAGTCTAAATATATTTAAATAATTTAAGATAATTTTACTTACAATGCCTATAATTGAATTACTAATTTTTTTCGATAGTATTTGGTTAAAGTTTGTTATGTAATTATCCTGTAATTCTTCAATTAGTATGTTTATTTCGTTTAGACTTAATATTTTTATTGATTTACTTTCGGGTATATTTTCTGACACATTAGTAGTAATAATTGATTTCTAAATTTTTTTAATAAAATAATTTAAATTTACATTTGTTGGCTTTATTTTTTCCTTATTCGATTTGTTCGACTTAAATGATTTAATCTCAATACTTTTCATATTCTCTAAACTTAACCAATCAATTGATTCAATCTCATAAATATTAGACTTTATAAACACTTTTGAACCAATAATACTATAAAAGACTATAGTACTCTCTTCAATTTTAGGTTTCATATTAGTGAAATATACATAGGCTGACTTATCTAAACTACTTAACTTATTGAAAAGTAAATCGTTTTTATTAATTAACTTAATATGATATTCGAAAACTTTAGTTTCATTTTCTTCGTCTTCTTTACTTTCTGCATTTAATATAAAAGTATCAGATAAAGTTAAATTAGTAATATAAAAGTTTTGTTGATTATGTTGTACAGCTGCTTTGTTTAAATTAATTTCGGTTATGTTTCCCTTTATATGAAATAGTTTTTTATCGTTAAATATATTGTTTTCTTGTCTTACATCATCTTCATCATTATTAACATTATTCTCTTCATTGTCATTGTCTTCTCCTTCAAAAATAAAATCTAATTCTTTTTTGCGTTCTATGTCAAGAATTAATAAAGGAAATTCTTCGAAGTTTAATAAATTAAGTATTTCATTTTCTGATAGGCGTTTTTTATTTAAAAATGTAAATTCAGTTTCATTACAATTTTGCGCCATTATTTAGGGCTTAAAGTTTAAAAAAATTAATAAAATTAATAATATAATAATTTAATATAATATTTAATATAATTAATAATTTTTATAATAAAATAATATTATTAATTCAACATCAAAAAATAACAATAAATAAATGAAGTTTTACAATAGTTTTATGATAACTTTCATATATTTTTTGTATTTTCTTACACACATAAATTCATTATCATTAACTCAGAATGTAAAAAGTAAACCACTTACAGCTCCCAAAAATAATACACAAACAATTCCAACACAAGTTAAACAAAATAATACACAAACAATTCCAACACAAGTTAAACAAAATAATACAGAACCTTTAATTTTAATGCCTGGAATTCAAATTTCCTCAAAAGAACATACAATAAAAGGAGAAACTACTTATTCGGATGAAGAAAAATTGATAGAGGTATATAATATAAAATTTGAATAAAATACTTTAAATAAATCAAATATAATAAATACTAAATTTTAATAGTCTGAAAATGAAACAAATATTGGTGAATATTTATCTATTGAATTAAATGGAAATAATTTTAGAATGGTAACTAAAAGATCAAATCTTAAAAAAGATACAATTGCAGAATCAATCCACCACAAAACATTATTTACCAAAGGATGGAATAAATTATCTATTACAACTTACCCTAATGTTAGTCCAGATACACAAGCATACATAGCTGGCTATATTGAAGGTAGACAAACATTTAAGGACATTAATGATTTTTTCTATAACACAAAAAGCAATAACCAAAATGGACCATTCGGACCTTTATTTCTAGAATTACAAAATTTCTTTAAAAATGTAAATCTCTTTATAATTTCTAAAAGATAAATGCAAAATTAGAAAGAAAAGTATTAACAGATAGTCCTTACCCAAACTTATCAGAAGCTCAATGGAAACAAATTATAATAGGCTATAAACAATTACGAGGAATTCACAAAGGATATAATAAACAAGCTGAATTATTAAATAAACCAGAATTAAAATTAGGAATGGAAGACTTTTTAATCATGCAAGCTGATGGAGAGATTCCAGAGTTATTAAGTAATACTCATTAATTACCTATTAAATATTAATTAATTATTAGGATATTTAAATTATTTTGATAATAAAAAGAAAGGAAAAAGAGTTGTAATGGGTGATAAAAACTATTTTAGAAGAGTAATATATTTATTTATATTATAGGCCTTTAGGATTAATACTCAAGACCCAAATTACTTTTGGAAACATTTATTGTATCAGAGCAAATGTTCTGCCTTTATCAAATTAATTAAAGATACTGATGGAAATGTTATGGATTTGTATAGTGGTCATGCTACTTGGTCAGATTTTTCTGAGCTGATAAGAACTTATAAGCAGTATAAGACTTCTTTAATATATTTTTAGTTATAAATTTGCATTTGGAAATGGTATTGAACCGAGTGAAATTACATTTTCGTCTTATCCTGGATGTATTAGTTCTACTGATGATTTTTATCTTACGAATAATAGATTAATGGTTACAGAAACAACATTAGATGTTATTGATGTTTCATTATTTGAAAATGTTAATAGTGCAGATAATTATATTCCAAATTTCTTACGTGTAATGTCATCTTCTATGCTTGCCAAAACAACGGGCGAATGGTCAGACATGATGACTGCTTCAAATTCTGGCACTTATTCTTCACAATGGATGGTAGTAGACTATAACAAATTTAAAGAATATAAAGATACAAAAAATGAAGTAGAAGGTCTATTTTTAGTCCTAGAGCAAGTTCCAGGATCTATTATTTCCCATGATGTTTCAAGTCACATATATAAAGTATTAATTATTTATTAATATTTTAGCATGGTTACTTTGCATCTTTTAATAGAGCATTTTTTTCTGAAACTAAAGAAAGTTTAAATAATGCATTGATAAAAGAACTATATGGAAATTTTGGTTATGTTGTTTCAAAGAGAAAGGTATTATTCCAACATCTTGAGCAATCTGTTGTTGATATGGAATCAATGAAGGATATTATGAGATATAACGGTTATAAAAATCCAAACACTGTATGGAATGACCCCAGTGTAACATCCCCAGCAAATGGAATTGCTGCAAGAGCTGATTTAGAAGACGATAAAAATTTCTCTGGAGCCTTAGATGCAAAAATTACTAACTATCAAATGATATTAAATCTTAATAATTTAGCTATTTCGGGACCAACAACTAACAAAAACAAAAATTTACCAATTTTTCAATGGGATGATAAAAACGACTTAATGAAAGATATTAAACATAGAGGTGTTCCAACCAAATTTAATTTCCCTTGGCTTAATATAACTCCAGAAACAATAAAGAATAATAACATAAATGATAAATTAGCACCTGATACGATACAAGTTTCACGAAATACAGATAGTATTGATATGGATAATACATATAATTTAACTTCTGAGTCTTCATCTAAATAAAGATAATAAAGATAATAAAGATAATAATTAATGGATAAGCTTGAATAAGTATTATACAAATTCTGTACATGCTTTAATTAAATTATATAACTAAAAATAAACTTAATTAATGTTTTAATTAATTAAAAATTATTAGCTTTAAGACTTAATATACAAATTATACAAATTATACTAATTATTAATAAATTTTATAACCTTATAGTATTTTATAATAAATGAACATTCAAGACAATAAAAATATAGATAAAGAAGTTAATATAGAAAATAAAGCATTAAATATCATTAATAAATTTATAGATAGTAAAAAATTGCAAATGAATCTACTTTGGACTAATAAAATAGTTCAAGAAGAATTTTTTACTTTAAAGCCTCTAAAATCTCAATATAATAACAAACTTCTTTTAGATGAAATTTTTAGGTCGATAGCTAATTTTTCTGATAAAATTAATAAAATTCTTGAAAAGATACAGAACAAGACTGATCCTAATGATAATAATGTAAACTCAGATTTAAAATTATTGTTGTTATTATGCAAAAATCTCCAAGTAAAAATAACAAAGTTTTCAGATATAAAACATAAGCAATATAAAGTCGAAAAAGAAAAATTATGTTATTTACTAAAAACTGAATTAATGTTTAATAAAATACTTGAGGTGTTAAACGAATCAGATGAATCATTATCAATATTTTTAAGAGAATTTTTAGTTTCGATAGAAGATTTCAATAAAAATATTCAGTTATATCATGTTTAATATAAATTCAAATAATTAAATATGCTAAAATACTTAATATGAAAATTTTTTATAATACATTCATATAATACATTTTATTGTTAGAGAATTTATTTAATTTTTATTATACTAATTTATATAAATATGACTTCTTTTAACATAACAAAATTTAAAAAGAAGACATTAAACCTCTTATATAATATACTTCCAGAATATCTAAACTACCTTAATCAACTTAAAAATGTAAATCTGTTTAAAAAAGTACTCTCAAATAAATTAAACATCATAATAGACGAAGTAACTTTTAAAGGACTACATACTGAGACTGTTTCATGTATTATAAAATGGTCTGATCATAAAATATTAACTGGAAGTTGGGATAAAACTATAAAATTATTAATCTTACCATCTGAGTCCTGTTTAAAAACATTTATAGGACATTCAAATCATATAAACTGTCTTCTTAAACTTACTGAAAGCAGATTTGTAAGTGGAAGTTCAGATAAATTAATGAAATTATGGGATGTCCCAACTAATACTTGTTTATTTTCAATTCAAGGACATACAAGAAGTGTTATCTGCTTTATTAAGATAGATTATAATTCTATTGCGAGTGGAAGTTCTGATAAATTAATTAAAATATGGGATTCAAGACATGGAATTTTTTCAATTGAAAAATCATTAACTGGGCATACTAATCATATATTATGTCTATTAAGATTATCAAATAAACAAATTGCAAGCGGTAGTATTGACCAATCTATAAAAATATGGAGTGTATTCTCAGGGGAATGTATTAAAACTTTATTAGGGCTATATGAACCGATTTTATCTTTAATAAAGTTTAACAATAATCTAATAATAAGTGCTACATATGTTAATGTTATCAAAATATTCGATGTAAATGAAGGAAGTTGTAAACTTACATTAATTGGTGAATTGAAAAGTTTAAATTGTATAATAAGAATAAATAAAAATCAGATTATCTGTGTAGGAAAATCGAATATATGTATTTGTGATATAATTACTGGAGAATGCAATCAAACAATTAAACATAGTAAAAATAAAATGATAAATAGCATATTAAAGTTGAATGAATATCAAATTGTTTGTGGATATGATGATAGTTCAATTAAAGTGTTTAATATAATATAAAAAGTATAATAAGATTTAATTATAATTATTAGTATTAAAATATTTGCATATATATTTAGTTTTGTTTATTAATAAATTTAATAGAATACCTTATTCTAAGAATTTAATTTTAGTTAATGGTTGTTTTTCTAACTTAATATTATTATTCCAATTAATTCCTCGATCTTTGATATAGTGAATTGGAACTGGGTATTCCTTTAAATTTGGCTTTTTAATCTGATTTATCTTTTTTTGATACAAATCAAATGCCTCTTCAAACATAAAGTTAAATAATTGTTCATCGAATGTGTCTATAGATTTGTCTATAAAAGTTTGAAGAACCTTAAATGATTCAATTTTAAATTTGAAATGGAAAACATGATTATTTACAATAAATGGATCTATTTTTATTTCTAAGTTTCTTAGCAACAAGTCAAAGTATTGGGTTTGAATTTTTGCCGAAATAGCTGCTTTTAATACAGAAGTATCAAATTTA
>Ga0100378_1003434_pt1 | contig 15159 bp, 15 predicted proteins | sample CryGeymeta201502_FD_81535 | JGI IMG/M metagenome (GOLD analysis project Ga0100378, IMG submission 81535) | Groundwater microbial communities from Crystal Geyser aquifers in Utah, USA - Crystal Geyser metaG 2015-02 | ecosystem: Environmental > Aquatic > Deep subsurface > Groundwater | place: USA...
AAATAAAACTTACTACAATTTAATTTGCTAAACAAACAGAATATATTAATATTAATTTAGTAAAAGTTACAAAATTACTTATTAATAATATTTAAATTATTTAATTATAAATATTTAAAATGCTAGTAAATGATGAAAAAAGTAACTATTTTCCTAAATGTTTTTAAATTATAGCAAACAACGATATTATTGTAGAAGATTCAGTTCTAACCACCACAAATACAATAAACACTGAAAATAATTCAGACAACAACAATTATTTTGACGATTACTCCAAAATAACTAACGAAAATGCTGACGACAGCACAGCAATAATTCCTTTATTACAGAATATTCTATCAAGAATGAAAGAAGATCAAAACAAAGATAACTCTCAATTCGACTTAATAATGGAAATTCAAAATAAAATCGAAACACTAAAATGTATTCAAGAAAATGAAGTAAACACACAAAAGTTGTTATCAAATACAAACAATACCATTGAAAGTATAACAGAAAAGTCGGAAGAAAAAAAAGAAGCGTTGAAGCCCATCGAAGGAACTTCGACTTATGCGACTTATAATAGATTTACTGATGAAGGTAAATATTTTTATATTTTATATTAATATTTTTAGAAGAGGAATCAGAATTTCCAAGAATGTCTAAGAAGTTTATTAATAAACTTTTATGTACTGATATTAAAATGTATTATAGAACTCATGAGTTGAATGAGATATTATACCTTCATTTTAAAGGATTTAGAATCCTTGAAAATTTAGACACTTTTGTAAATTTAAAGGCGATATATCTTGAGGGAAATTGCATAAAGAAGATTAGTGGGTTAGATAACTGTAAACAATTGCTCTCGTTGTATTTACATGAAAATTGTATTGAAAAGATTGAAGGGCTTGAGGCGTTACAAGAGCTTGCTAATCTAAATTTAGGCAATAATTGCATTACAAAAGTAGAAAACTTAGGCTGTCTTCCAAAATTACAAAATTGTCTATTAAAAGGAAATAAAATTGGAAACAACGGTATAAGCGACCTTAATGGATTATTAGAGTTAACTCCGGTTTGCAGGTAAATATAAATATAATTAATTTACTAAATTATTATTTTAAAGAGTTATCGACATTGCAAATAACAAAATTGATGAAGATGTAACAGTTATTGATGAAATATTTTCTAAAATCAAAAATCTTAGAGTTTTATACTTAATGAATAATGAATGTGTGAGAAAAATTCCTTATTATCGTAAACATGTTATTGCAAAGCTAAAAGAGTTAACCTACTTAGACGATAAACCAGTATTTGAAGATGAAAGAAGGTATTGTGATGCATTCCAGAGAGGAGGAATTGAAGAAGAAAGAAAAGAACGTACAAAATATAAACAAGAAAAAATTGACGCTGACAATCAACGGCTACAAGATTTTAGAGATTTAGTAGAAACTTGGAAAAAAGATAAACCAGAGAAGACTCCTACAGAGGAAGAAAAAGAAGAAGAAAATAAAAAATTAGAAGAAAAGCAAAAGATGATGGATAAATGCCTAAAATTAAAAAAAGACAAAGATAAATCAAAAAAATTAGTAATACATGAAGAAGATGGAGATGAAAGAGAGGTTGAAATTAATACTAAAGTAAATTGCTCAAAGGCAGATAAAACTCAATCAAACGAAAAAACAATTACTAAAAATCCAGAAGATGAATTCTTCGATAAAAATGCCAATCCAGTTATTAAAGAAATTATCAAAGAAGAAGGAGAAAAAAGTGAAAAAAGACCTTTCGTTAAAGATAATAACATTTTTGATCACGATGAAGTCGATGACTTACATATGCCTGATTTAGAACATGTAAGTAAAGACGGCAAAACTAATACTCCAGTAGATGTGGAGGAGCTAATAAGATCTGTAGAAAGAGAACAGGAACAAGAACCAGAGCAACATCAAGTAAGAACCGAAACAAGTCAAGAAGTTCATTTTACTGAAAAGATTAATTCATTTAGCAGTCATCCTAATCATATTAAAGAAGAAATTGTTAACGAAGAGAAAAAGGAGAAAATGAAAGAAGCAGAACAAAGATCGAAAAGTTTCTTTGATGAGGTTGATTAATAAGTGAAAAGAATATGGATATGAATATGGAATTAATAAATATAAATAAATAAACATAATTAGTTTAATAAATAAAACTTTATTAACTTAACAATGAATATAAATATTTTCATCTTATTTTATGTATTTATTATGATAATATATTCAATTTACTTACTTAATATTTTATTTTTCCATATTCTAGTATTTTTATATTCTAATAACTAATATGGCAAATAATACTGAAAATAAAGCAGTTATAGCAGAAAAAACAATTACAAGAGGAAGAAACCTCTCTTTTGAAGTAAGAAAAAACAATGATGGTAATGAATACTTAAATGTTCAATTTGAGGTTCCTATTCCAGATACTACACCTGGAAAAGATAGAGTAAAAGAGATAAATTACTTAACTAAAATAATAATTGAAAAATTTAATATAATGAGTTCATATACAGAAATCGACGGTGTCAATCAAGCATTAACTATGCATTTTGGTATGGAAAACGCATTAATATACGCTCGAATTGGTATATTTGCATCTATGATTTGGTTTTACAGACGTGGTAAGAAGTATCAAATATCACGTTGGGGACATGCATTAAGATGGTCAATTTTCCTTACAGCTCAGCTATTTTCATATGCTTTTTTAAAATCGTTTACAAATAATATTTATGAAATGTATGTTAATGAACTACTAGGATCAAATGATAATCAAGAGAAGTTAGATTATTTTAGTTATAAAAATACAAAAAATGTTAATTTGACTTTTGTAGAGCCACTTACAGACGTTAAAAAATTATAACTAAGAAATTAATTAAATTATTATTGTAATTTTAAATTTATTATGTTTTAGTTATGAATAAGTTGTATATAATATGTTAATAAGTTGTTATATAGTTTTTTAAATATTTTATTTCTTTTCTTTTACTAACGTATATTATTATCAGATAACAATTAGTATTAATTTCTAATATTAATTTAAATAATAAATAATTAAATATGAATAATCCAACCAGCAGAGTAAATAGTAGTAAATCTACTACATCAGGAACTGGTCAAAGCGAAGAAGGAACACAAAAATTTCAAAAGCTTCCTTTTCGAATTGTCGAAGTATCCAGTCAAGAAGAAGGATATCCTGTAACCGAATTACTAAATCATACTCCTTTTAGTAGAGGATGGCAATCAGCAAGATTTTGTGATTATCCACAGGAAATTCTTTTAGAATTTCAATCTCAATTAAGGGTAAGACAAATCCAGTTTTTATCACATCAATATAAAATATGTTCAAAGATAGAAATATTAATTTCAACTGGTGAGAAGTTTAAAAAGATTGGATTTTTATCATTAGACTCAAATGAAAGGACAAACTTTCAAGCAAGAGAACTAAAATCAGTGCATATTGATTATACGTGTCAGAAAATAAAAATTCTTCTTTATAGATGCTTTACGAATCCACATAATATGTTTACTCAAATTGGTCTTATAGCACTAAATGTATTAGGAGAATATAGTAATAAAACAACTGATATTGAATACGATACTAACAAAGTTAATAATAAGTTTGATAAACTTGAAGACGAAATGATTTATGATAGTACTACATTAAAACGTCTTAAAGTTTTATATAAGGCAAAAGAACGAGCGATTGATAAAGAGGACTTTGACGAAGCAAAAAGAATAAAAGACGCAATTGATAGACTAAAATCAGTTTCTCAACAATTAATACAATTAGAAGAACGTAAATCAATCGCTATTAAGAACGATGACTTTGACTCAGCGAAAATTATAAAATATGAAATAGAACGACTAAGAAGTGCTGTTTCTGGAATTACATTAGGAGATGAAAGAGATAATAACGAAATTATGAATCCTAATCAAAGGTCTAAATTTAATAAAGTATTAGATAATATGAGTGAAGGTAAATACGGAATGGGGAATGACGGAGTAGATCCAAATTACGACTATAATGAACCACAACAAAATTATAACAATAAGAAAAAACAAGGACAAGGAACTAAAATGACAAACGAAAAAAATTCAAACTATCATAAAGTACCATTAACTTCTGATATTGTTATGGATGGAGAAGAAAAAATAAATAAGGCAAAAAAGTTAGACCCAAATCAAGGCTTCAAGAAAATAGACCCTAAGATGATGGATTACGACAATATGAATGCAAAAGGAATGTCAGGTTTAGATTCAAATTTTAATAACTTTGTCAATGATAATCATTCTAAGAAAGTATTTAATAAAAATGAACAACAGCAAAATGATAGAGATTTTGATAACCTTCCTGTTAAACAAAATTATAATTATGGTTCTGATTTTGATCCAAATAATCAAGGTGGAAAAGATCTCCCTGAAGATGAAAATGATGAAATTCCAGCAAACGAATATAAAAAAGCTGAACCCTTAATTCCTGTTTTAACTCATGATATAGTAAGGTTAATCTTTTCAAAGTCTTGGAAGAATAAAGAAAAAGGATTAATATTACTAGAAGAAGAAATTGCTAAATATCCAAAGTCGAAAGTGTTTGGTATTCACAAAGAAGATAAAATTATAACAGCAGTTATGGGGGGAATAGCACATTGTTTATCGACCTCTGTATCACAAGTATTAATGACTGCAATGGAACTAATAAAAATACTTTTTAATAAATTTAAACATAGTAGTAAAGGAGGATTTATGGAAGGAAGTTACTTACAAGGAGAATTTGAAAACTATGTAGATAACTCAATGATACATTTATTAGAAAAGATTGGTGATACTAATATAAAGTTAAAAGAAAGAGCTGAGAATACAGTAATTGAGATGGCAAATAACAAATCTATTGGCCATAAATTGATATTTGAGCATTTAATCGTAGGACAAATTAAAAAAACATTAGTTAATTCAGCAAGACATTTATCCGCAAGAATTAATTTAGTTTCCAGGATGATTGATAATTTCTTGGTAAGAAGATATAATAATAATTTATTAAATTTATATAATAATTTTAGTTAAATACAAATGATGTTCCACTAGATGAATTGATGAAGTTTGCAATTAGTGGATTTAAACATGCTAATAAAGATGTAAGAGATGCTGCCTATAACCTTATCCTCAACATTATAAATATATTGGAGACAATGTTAGAAACTATTTTAAAGATCTTAGACCAGTTCAAATTAATGCTCTTGATGAAGGGTTTGATAAATTAGATGGATTAAACGAAGAATTAAATAATAATCAAAAAGGAAATAAAAATCAAAAAGCTCAGGAAGAATATAACAATAGACAAACTAGTCCAAATAAAGCACAAAAGCAAGGAGGCAGTGGTGGAGGAGGACAAGGAAATAATTCTGACTCTGATGATGGTAATTTTATTAACGATAAATAAAATCAACTTAAATTATTAATATAATAACTTAATTATTACAATTTTAAGGTTCAAAGCAATTCTTAAAGAAAGTTAAGAATAACAACGACCTAGCCTCAACATGTTCTTATTGTGGAATGTTTGATATAGAATTTGATGAAGAAATGATGATGATGCATCAATTTAAAGATTGCGTTTTAGTAATTATATACAATTAACAAATATTTATATCTTTAATTTTTAGTTACACCAATGCTTTAGATGTAAACAAATCCAAGAAATATCAGATTTAAATCATCATTACTTAAATGAATGTGCTTATAAAAATGAGTTTAAATTATGTCAAAGATGTAAAGAAGCCGTTCATAGCCAAGAATATGAACAACATGTAGCAGAGAAAATGTGTGTTCCTGCAAAAAATCCATTAAGCTATATAAGATGTCCACTGTGTCATCTTGATTATATTCCAGGTGGAAAAGTCGGATGGGGTGTTCATTTACAACAGAATGGTTGTCCAAATAATCCAAGAACAAATTATTAGTTATGATGTAGATGTTGTTGAGAAGTTTTTTATTATTAAGTAATAGAAGAAAATAGAATAAATTGAAGTAATAGAAGTAATAGATAGTTGATAAGTATATTTTAATCATTAAGATTAAAAATTAAAATTAATTTCTTGCATTATTGTTATTGTAACTAATAAATAAATAATAATTAAAACTAATTTTATATAAGAAATTCAAATTCAAATTTTAAATAAAAATTAAGTTAAACAAATTAAACAAACTAAATCAATTAAATTTTAACAAGTAATGGACGATCGTAAAAAACCTAAAAACCATAAAATCGAGATTGTTGAACATCCAGAAGACATTAGAAATATTTATAACTTAATGATAGAAGAACTTGACACAGTTAGTCAAGAATTTAATAAAGCTGATATGAAAATAATGTTTAGCAAATATATTACAGATAAAGATGACATTGAAAAGTTTAATACAATAATTGACTCTATTGATGATGATAAGTTAGAAAAATTCAGAGGAATTATGAAATCTTATCTAAAAACAGTTTATAAAACCGTTGAGAAATATAGTAAAAATGATGGAGGAGATAATAAATTACTTGCTCAAAAGACAGAATCAAAACTTATTATAAATCCTCCTGATCCCAAATTAGATATAAAAGCCAAAGAAGAATTAAAAGCTTTGTATGAGTATAGTTATAAACTTACAAAAGCAAATAAAAGCGTTGAAGAAGTATTTAAAGAGAAACTAGATGAATTATTTAATTTTAATAAGTAAGTATTTGATATATATTTGATAAGTTATTAACATTATTATATAGAATAAGTAAAACAGAAGATTATGAAAATGAAATAAAATTATATAGAATTAATAACAGTAATGTTAAAGAGATGTCCAGTTTATCACATATTGTTCCTGGTTTAATTGAAAAACAACAAACAGAGTATAATCAAACTATGAATAAATATATCATGTCAATTAATAACTATTTTCAAGAGGAACGTGATATAAATTCACAAATAAAGTTTTTAGAAGAAAAAGGTCAGGATCAAGATATTCATATTAGAAATTTAGAAATAATAAATCGAAACAAGAATAATGGGTCATGTCTTAAAATGTTTAACTTCGGCTTTTATTAGTTTTTATTGAGTAAAATTGACAATCAAGTTATTAAGTTTACAAGATAATGTTGTTATATAATTTAATACATATAAAGATTTAAAATTGTTTTAATAAAACTAATATAAGAATAATAAAACTATGAAAGATTAACTAAATTAATTATTCGATAATAATTGAATTATTTTATATTTGTTATTTAATTTAAATATGCATATAAAGCATGTATTTAAATTCAAAACCAAGTTCAATAATATAAAAATCCTTCATAATTCTAAAAGAAACTTATTCTTCATAAATACAACAAGTTTTTCCTTCTGTACTACTCCTAATAACTCTAGTATGCGAAATATAACTCCAAATATTGAAGACAAACTAAATAAAAAATTATATTTAAAAGAAAATCATCCAATACATATTATCAAATCGAAAATTACGAGTTTCTTTAGCGAAACAAACAGAAAAAAATGGTCAAAACTAGAAAACTTAACAGAAAATAAATTTGATATTCATGAAAGTCTTCCACAAATTGTTTCTACAAAAGATTGCTTTGACAATTTATTAGTTGATAAAGATAACGAAACAAGATCACCTAAAAATACTTACTATGTAGATGATAACAGTATCCTAAGAACACATATGACTACATTTGATATTCCATTAATAAGGTCTGGGAACAATTCATTTATTTGTATTGGGGATGTCTTTAGACGTGATGCCATTGATAATACACATTATCCTATATTTCATCAAGTTGACGCAGTTCGCCTATTTAACGTTGAGGAGTTGACTAAAAATCCTTATTCAGATAATAATAATGTAGTGCAAATTATACAGCAGGATTTACAATATTGTTTAGAAAATTTAATTAAGTAATTTATCTACTTAACTACTTAATTACTTATTTACTTATTTATTTACTTACTTATTTGCTTAATTACTTATTAATTTTCCAGGTTTATTTTTGGTGACGACATTAAAATGAGATGGAATAAAGACTATTTCCCATTCACAGATCCTTCTTTAGAGGTTGAAATATTTTATAATAATGCTTGGTTAGAAATATTAGGATGCGGGGTGTTAAGAGATGGTGTAATAACTAATGGTGGAAGAGGTGATAACACTTATAATATAATTATACAATATTTATGATATTTATAATATTCATTTAGATTCAAGCAAAATAAAAGGTTGGGCATTCGGGCTAGGATTAGAGAGACTAGCAATGAAATTATTTGATATTAATGATATACGTTTATTTTGGACTGAAGATCCAAGGTTCCATAATCAATTTAAAACAAACGAGATTATTAAATTTAAACCATATTCAAAATTTCCTCCTTGTTATAAAGACATTACTTTTTACTTAGATGATAATTTCAATGATCATGATTTTTTCGAATTAATAAGAGGAGTTGCTGGAGATTTAGTTGAGAATGTCACATGTGTTGATACGTTTATAAATAAAAAGATAAATAAAACTAGTAAATGCTTTAGAATATTGTATAGACATATGGATAGAAATTTGACAAATGGAGAGGTAATAAATGATATATAATTTTTAATAGATTGATGATTATCAATTTAAAATCCGTGATTTAACTAAATTGAAAATGAATGTGGAATTAAGATAAGTGATTAAGAAAGTAATATAATCTTTGCCAGAGAAAGTAAAGGAAGGTTATAATAAATAATATAAATTAATTAGCTATAATTAACATTAACAAATTAATTACATACATAAAAAACTTAATAAAAAAATTAATAACTAAATAAGTAACATAATATAAAATAACATTAGTAACATAAAATAACTTAAATAATAACGTAAAAATAGAATTTAATTTAATTCATTTAAATTTTAGTAATAATCTTCTAATTCTCAATCAAATATGAATTAACAACAAAAAACATTATTTAAGAAATTCTTCTTATACATAATCTATTAACAGGATCTGTTAAAATATTATTTGGTCCAAGTCCAGTACTGGCAATAAACACAGCTAAATTATCAGTAGGGTTAAAATCGGTATAGTATACCAAAGTAGCATCTTGGGTATCTCCTTTAGTTGCCGAAGCATTAAATCTTATTTCTCTTTTTTGATTTATATCAAGAATAGCCTGTAAATTAGAGCCTAAATTTGAAGTAATCTTAGCATCTATTCTATAAAATCCTTTTTTAAGTACTTCAATATTAGTTCTATCATTACTAAGTTTAAAATATCCAGGGTCTTTATCAAACTCGGTTCTATTCCATATCATTAAAGTATCTTTAAGTAATGCATCGCCTGGTATTTTAATGATTGAATCCCAGCATGCAATAACAGGGTGGAGACGTTCATTCTGCATTTGTTCAAGCTTTTGTTCAATAGCGAATAGTCTTCTTGAAACATTATCCTTAAAGTTTTCATTTAAATCCTGAGTTGGTTGAATATTTACTCTATTTATAGTTGTTTGAACAGGAGGGAAGTTACTAGAGTCTAACTTTAGTGTTCTGTTTATATCGATAATTTGTCCACGGACGTCGTCTATATCGTTATGGTTTTTATTTTCTTTATTTTTATATTCTTTGTCTTTATGGTTTTTGTCTTTATTATGGTGGTCAACACTGTCGTGTTTTTTCTCCTTATTGTCTCTTCCTAAAAATAATGTTCTTCTATCTTTTTCAATGTTTTTCAATATTTTATCTATTTCCTTTTCTTCTTGTTTTTCAACTTTATTTTTTCTACCTTTATCCTCATTATACTTTCTAATATGATTAATTTGTATTGCGCCAGGATTATTCTTAAAGGCAACATCTTTAAAGCAAGTTATGTCTTTTTTAGCAATAAAATTTTTGCCTTGATAGTTATGTGAGAAAAACCATGTAGCTGTAATAAATTTACCAATTTTAAATGAGGCAGGGTATATTCCTTTCCAATTAGTATCTGATAATAATTTTAAATCAATAACATCTTCACAAACTTCAATTGATGCTCCCATAAAAGCACATTTTTCAAATAATATAACACATCCATCTTTTGGTGGAGTTTTATTGGAAGTTGTTGAGGTAGTACTAGCAGAACTCGAAGTTGAAGATGATAAATCTGAAGATGTTGATCCAAATGAATCTTTAGGAGCGTTACTACGATTTTTAAAATTTCTTCTTGTTATTCGAGCGTTTACTAGATTGAGTAATAATATTGTAGCTGAAATATAAAGTATGAATGTATTAAGCTTCATTTTATTAATTTTATCTTTATATAAAAATTTTCGTATTAATATTAATAATAATTATTTTAATGTCCTTATAATAGAAAATAAATAAAATGTCAGACTTATTTAGCAACTTTTTATTAGTTAGAAATTATAAAAGTTTATAATATAAGTTAGATATTGATAATATATATATATATATATTTATATATAGTATCATCGTTTTATTGTAAGCTATAAGAAAATTAAAAATTTAACTAAAATAAAAGAAGACAATTGAATATTTAAATTTAATATTATATATACATTTATAACGCTGTATTATTTTGTTTTTTTATAATTTATTTATTTATTTTATATAAGTTCAAACCAGCCTTCGATCTTTCATAATCTACACACCAGTTATTTTATTAAAGTAGATGTATTAATTAATACCTTCCTTGGTTATATTGATTATTTAAATCTTTATTTTGGTTAGAAAGGTACACTTTGTTACTATTTTTATCTTTTTCTTTATTAAAACTTGAGGTTACAACCATCATTGCCTTTGAAAATAATGGATTCCCTTGAAATTTAGGCTTTTCTTTTTCTGGCTTTAAACTATTACTATTAATTAAGTTATTTGTTGACTTATCATTTGAGTCCTTGGTCTTGTTTAACTTATTGTCTGTATTTGTTGTATTAGTAGTATTGGTATTGTTAGAATTACTAAAAGTATTAAAATTGACACTCTGTACAGACTTAGAAGAATCTTTACGTTCAAAATTGTCTCTATATGTCTCTTCATATTGAATGGATTTTCTTGATTCTTTCCTTTCTATTTTAATGTCCTTAATTTCTCGTATATCTCTGTCATCTTTATAATCTCTGCTATCTCTGCTATCTTTTTTATCACTTCCTTCATCATAATACTTTGTTGACTTATACTCTTTCCTTTCAAACTTGGTATCATAATTCTTTTCTAACTTTTCATATTTATAGTCTTTAGTCTCATTAACTATTGTTAAGTTACCTGTTTTGTTCTTCTTAATATTGTATTCAAGATCAATACTAGATGGTGATCTGTTTCTTTTAAATTTCTTCGAAGAACTAGGTATAAATTGTTTAATTAAGTCACTTGAACTATTAGAGTTTTTAGAGCAGTTACTTTCACTCCTACTTGGGCTTGATTTTATTTTAATAGTAGCGTCAGAATCTTCATCGATTTCTTTTTCCTTTTGGTAATGCCTATTTTTTTTGTGCTTTCTTGATTTGTCTTTAGACTTTTCTTTATGTTTCTTTTTACTTCTTTTTCTATCATTATCTGAATCTTCATTTTTAGTAACCTTACTCGAGTTGTAATAAGAAATAGGATTGTTTTGGGAGATGTTTACTTGTAAGTTAGAGATGTTAGTAACTAATATTGGATTTTGGGAGTGTTGAATTTTATGGGTTTTTTGTATTTCATTGTAGATAATATTGTTGATATTATCACTAAAACTGTTTAAGTTGTTGATTTTCTTATTAAACTCTTCATTGTTATTGTTTATATTTAGGCTTTTACTAAATTCATTATAGTTGCTTAAATCTTTCAATTCTTTTAAGTCTTTCAAGTCTTTTTTTGAAGTCTCGTTATTCGTCTTTAATGTTTTATTTCGGTTGTTATTATTATTAGTTTCCACATCCATTTTATCACTTTTTTCAATAGACTTGCTTTTGCTTGATTTTGTCTCAATATTCTCCTCTCTATAATCCCTCTCACTATCTCTATTCTCAGGAATTGGAGACACACTTAAACAATTAATATCATTTTTGTTTGGTTTTTTTATCTTATTGAATAAGTATACTTTTTCTTTAAAGTTTAGCTTTTTCATCATTAGCTTTACAATATAAATTCCCAAATCAATTGAAATCTCTTGACCGTCTTTAGAATCTAAATAAGTTAGTAAAGGTTTAAAAAGTATATATTACTTATTAATAATTTATAGTCATCTAAAGGATTTTCAAGATCTTTCAGTTTACAAGATAAAACTTGTGTTTTCCAAAGCCACTCAGTTCTTATTAGGATAACATCTTTACCTTCGAAAGAGCCTTGAATAATTAACTTAGCAAAACCATAAAAAGTATCTGTAAAAGGATCAAAAAAGATAAGGATGACATCATCGCAACTTTTACATGCCTCTTGAAGCTTAATGCTTGTAGAATACGAAAGGGTCCATGTGTTATTTTTAATTGATTGCTAAAGATATATTAAAAATAATAATTACCTTTATTTTATCTACTGATGAGGACCGAATAAAAAAGTATCTAACTTTTCTCTCTACTACTTTCAGAATATTGTTTTTAATGATGTTGTAGTTTGGAATGTTATTGTTGCGTTGTTGATCATTTCCGAATTCTTTATTATTATTCTTAAATTTATTGTTTTTTCTGAGTTTACGTTTGATCTGATGAATCTCATCTTTGTTCATCTTTTCGAAGTCTTCGTAAATCATTTCGATTGGTTTATCATATAGATATTCTATAAACCATATAGGGATCTCTTCTGGGACATCTGCTTCAGGTAAAACGATATGGTTGTAGCTACATAGTGAGCCATCCCTGCAAAATCCATATTGGTAGTAAGGACAATTTTCATCTATTTTCTTTGTAGGAAATGCATAAGGCTGGAATCCCCAAGTTTCTCCTCCATCTTGATGTAAATACTCGCATTTATCTTCTTTATTACAAAGACCACGCATAAAAAACTTGCAAAATATTTGTTTCTTTTTGGAACTGGAAGGAGCCTCTGACATATATTTAATTTAAATATTAATATTTATTTAAATATGTTTATTATATTCAAATTTAATATTATTTACATTGTAGTAATTTTATTTTGAGAGTTTATAATTAACTATTACTAATTTATTCTATTATTGATCGATAGAATAACTTGAAGTTATTAGTTTCGGCTTCATATTCGACAATAATTATAAATAATACATACAAAATATAAAGTAATAATGTAATTATATTTTAATTAATTATAATTAATTTTATAACTGATAAAATTATTGTATCTTAATAATTAATTACATAATAAAAATAAAAAACAGACCAATTAATCGAATCATAAACAATATAAGCTACGTTGCTATTTTAATAACATTTTATTTATTTCAATCAATCATGATGTTATATTCTTTTATAATTTCATTTCCTTAATTAATTTTAATTTTTAATTATATTATTAATGTTAAAACAAGATGAAAGATTAATTCCATTAACTTTTGAAGAAATATTAGCCAATTGTGGTAAAATCGATAAAGACACATATGATGTTGTTTATGGAAAAGGTTTTAAAATTTATAATAAAAAATTTGGAGGTCCTCTTATTTGTGGAAATGACATAAATGAAAAAAATCAAAATGATGTAGTAATTGATTATAGAAGAAATTTTGAAGATGAAGGAAAAGAAATATGGTATATAATTAATACTGGAAAGACTAGTAATGATAAAATAGAATTTAAATTATTAAACAAAAAAAGTGGAGGACCCTTATTTCCTAATGAAAATGCTTATAATTCAGGTGATCAAAAATTGTGGGTTGATAAAGATATAAAATATGAAAAATTAGGAAAAGAAAGATGGTTTTTGTTAGGAATAGACTATATTCAAAAGTTTAAAATTATAAATAAGAAATATGATTGTCCAATAATGGCTGGTGAATTAAAAGATAAAGATGGGAGATATCGTGGTTGGATGGAAGGAAGATTTAATTTTGAAGATAATGGAAAAGAAAGATGGTATATTCACTTTGATTGAATACTTTAATTATATTATATTTGCAATATTTGAATATAAATCAATACAAATCAATATAAATCAATATAAATCAATATAAAAGCATATAAGCTTATTTAAGACAAAAAATATAACTTATTTTACTATCAATATATACTAAATAGTATTTAATATTTATTAATTAAACTAATAATTAATATAAAATAAATAAAAAAACTAAAATGATAACGTCTGATAAGAATCAAAACAATTCTAATATCAATAATAACAATAATAACAATAATAACAATAACCACAATACAAATAATAACCATAATACAAACAATAATAGTAATGATAATAAGCAAAAAGAAATACAAGTTTCTTTAATGCTAGATGAAAATAATACGACTGTAATAAATATTGATTTAAATGATGACATTTCAAATTTATGCAAAAATATATGTGTAGAATATAACTTAAATAACGATGTTGAGAAAAAAATATTTGAATATATAGTAAAGCATGTAAATGATTATAAAGAAAAAGTTAAAATGAATAAGACTAATAAAGCAAATAAATATAATAAAGAAAATGAAGATCATAAAGATAACAAAGAAAATGAGGAAATTAAAGAAAATAAAAATAATAATAATATAAATAACCCAAAAAGTCCTTTTCGCTTTCAAACAAGCCAATATCATTCTAACAACATTAATACAAACAACAATCATTCAAATAAATATTTAAAAGCTATTGAAAATCAAAAGAAAAAAGAAGTATATTTAGAGTCACTAAGATTGCGAGAGGAAGAAAAAATGTTTCAAAAATATTCTTTTTCACCAAGATTAAGATCTAAATCAACAAAAAAGCACAAAAACAACAATAACGTTAATAACACAAAGTCAGGTAACTCAAATACATTTGGAACTCCAGAAGCCATTAAAGACAAACATAAAAGTGTTGTTTCTCCAAAAATGAATGATAATGATAATGATAACTACTATGACAATGAGAATGATATTAATGAAGTTAACTTAGAAAATAACCAGCAAAAAACTAAATTGTTACTAGGAGATAATAAGTTATTTACTTTTAAAGAGTTACCTATTGACCAAGCAAAGTCAGTTAAATCCGTTAGATCAGTTA